>Ga0255770_10003231_pt1 | contig 14127 bp, 12 predicted proteins | sample 071ome_22_FD_179968 | JGI IMG/M metagenome (GOLD analysis project Ga0255770, IMG submission 179968) | Coastal salt marsh microbial communities from the Groves Creek Marsh, Skidaway Island, Georgia - 071404AT metaG (version 2) | ecosystem: Environmental > Aquatic > Marine > Intertidal zone >... | reverse complement strand
GGCGGATCAGCTCGTCCGGTTGGTGCACGCACGTCGAAGAAGTCTGCGGTGAAGAAGTCATCCGCAAAGAAGACGCCGGCGGCGAGAGCTTCAACAAAGGCTCCGACGGACAAGGCGAAGCGGGGCTCAAAGGACAAGCCGGTCGGTGTGCTGTCGGTAGTGATGCCCTGTTACAACGAGTTGCACACCGTCGCTGAGTGTGTCGACGCGGTGCTCGCCCGCCCCGAAGTCGGCGAGGTGCTGATCGTCGATGACGGGTCCACCGATGGCACTCGAGAGGTGCTTGCGGGGTTCAACGACCCCCGTGTTCGAGTCATCCTTCAGCCCGTCAACCAGGGGAAGGGCGCGGCGTTACGCCGCGGATTCGAAGAGGCCACACGCCCCTTCGTGATCGTGCAAGACGCCGATCTCGAATACGACCCCAACGATTACCCGAGGGTGCTCGCGCCGCTGCTCGATGGCCGGGCCGATGTCGTCTACGGGAGTCGATTCGCTGGCGGAGACGCCCACCGAGTGCTCTTCTTCTGGCACTCCCTCGGGAACAAGATCCTGACCCTCGCCTCCAATCTCTTCACCGATCTCAACCTCACCGATATGGAGACGTGTTACAAGGCGTTCCGACGAGAGGTGATCCAGTCGATCGCGATCGAGGAGGACCGTTTCGGCTTCGAGCCGGAGATCACCGCGAAGGTCGCCGCGGCGAATTGGCGTGTCTTCGAGGTTGGCATCTCCTACAACGGCCGGACTTATGCCGATGGCAAGAAGATCGGCTGGCGTGATGGTGTGCGCGCCCTCTACTGCATCGTTCGGTACAGCCCGCTCGGCGAACGCCTGCGACGCTGACCGGCTTCGGGAGTCGCGGCGATGACGGTTACCGTCGAGGTGTGATCGCGCCGGTTGACTTCCCGTCCGCTCGACCCGAGGGTTACGAATGGCTCGCTGACGAGGAGCCGTTCGACCCTGAGATCCACCTCGACATCGGTGAGCCGGAGTTCTCCCACACGCTCGCCGACTTCGGCTACTCCCCAGCCGACTGCGACGGTTTGGCCACGGAGCTCGCCGCCACTGGGCCGTTCCGGATCCTGTCGGATCGAGGAGCCGAGGTCATGCTCGACTCGGCGCGTCGTCTGCGGGCCTTCACTCGGCGCGCGTCAACTCGGGTCGAGAACGCCGTTCGTGGGGGCTGCTATCGCTCGAGGTTTCTTCGCGACCTGTGCCTCAGCCCCGAGGTGACGGCAGCCATGTCGCGGCTCTACGGAGCTCCGGTCGCCCCACACGCCATGCCGGTGCATCTTGGGCATCTCAATTTCGAGCCGACCGTGCTCACCGAGGCGGTCGACAAGTGGCACCACGACACCATCCCGCTCGACTACGTGATGATGGTGAGCGATCCGGCGCGGCTCGCGGGCGGGCACTTCGAGTACTTCGTTGGCACGAAGGCCGAGATGGTCGAGCTGGCCAGCCGTGGCGAGCGACCGCCCGCTGATCGCGTGGTGCGCTGTGAGTTCCCGGGCCCGGGATGGGCGGTTGGGCTTCACGGAAACATGGTGGTTCACCGCGGTGCCCCGCTCGACGAGCCCGGTGAGCGCATCACCATGGTGAACGCCTACGAGTCCCTCGATGTCGCGCATGATCTGCAGTGCCGCACCCGCGACTTGATCGCCGTCGACGATCATGAGGTGCTCTTCGCCGAGTGGGCTCGTCACGTCGCGTGGCGGGCGCGTCATCGACTCGAGTTAGTCGAGCAGGAGGCGCCGTTCGGTCTCGACGCGGCCGGTGCGATCGCGATGCTCGAAAGAGCGGTTGAGGATGTTCAGTCCGCGATCGACGACATGCGCGCCGGGTACCGCGACTCCGAGCACTACGAGCAGTGAGGCGTCGAATCAGTCGCCGGGTGTGTCGCGCAGACCGTCGTTGAAGATTCGAAACATCTCGTAGACCTCTTTGCAGGCCTGGCACACCGGCAGTTGACGAGGGTCTCTCGAGGGCACCCACACGTGGCCGCAGAGCGCCTCGAGCGGGGTGCCGTTGATGCGGGCTTCGAGCACCTTCGCCGCGGCGGTCTCACCCGGTTCGACCTTCACGATGTGGGCCACCTCGGGCTCACCGGTCTCCGTGACTTCCTCGGTCTCGGGAATTGTCTCTGCTGGAAGGGTTTCGAGGTCGGTCATCTCCGCCATGACCCTAGGTGAAAAGCCAACTTCCGGCTCCGACGGGCATGTCGGGAGATCTCGGGTTATGGTGAGGCCCGTGTACGGCCAGATGATTCTCATCATCGCTCCTGCAGCGATCGCCATTGCGATCGCGGCAGTGGCCGCACGCGTCCCCGCTGTCGTACCCGTACGGGTGCGGCGGAGGCGGGGACGGACCATCGTCCGGTGAGGACGAGCCACCCCGCCCGCTGCTCCGACAGCGGGTGCTGTTGGAGGCCGACCCCAAGGAACGAAGATGAACAGACCCATCGCCACCGACGCCGAATCAGGCGACGCGGACACACCTGCGGCGACATCAACGAGGCCGACGACGGGTTACGCCCTCGCTGTTGAGGCTCGCGCCGACACCGACGCGTTCGGGCATCTCGTCGCCGCCGTGTCGGGCCTCGGTGCTGACATCCGTCGCACCTCGAGCGATGGGGATACCCGACAGATGCTCATCGCCTGTTCGGGCACCGATCATCAGATTGCTGTGCGCGCGACCCTGGCGGGAGTCGACGGGGTCGAGCTCATCTCGCTACAGGACGCGACCTTCGCCCTGCACGAGTCCGGGAAGATCCGGGTGCAGCCGACCGCGCCGCTCGACGGCCCCGACGATCTCGCCATGGCCTACACCCCGGGGGTCGGCCGGGTGTCCACCGCCATCGCCGAGGAGCCGTCGAGTGTGTGGCACTTGACCGGACGTTCGAACGCCGTCGCGGTGTTGTCGAACGGCACCGCGGTGCTTGGCCTTGGCGACATCGGACCTGAGGCGGCGATGCCGGTGATGGAGGGCAAGGCGGTGCTCTTCAAGCAGTTCGCTGATGTCGACGCCTACCCGGTGTGCGTTCAGGCGCCGACGGTCGACGAGATGGTGGCGATCGGCGCTGCTCTCGCCCCGACCTTCGGAGGGATCAACCTCGAGGACATCAAGGCACCCGAGTGCTTCGAGATCGAGCGTCGTCTTCAAGAAATGCTCGACATCCCCGTCTTCCACGATGACCAGCACGGAACCGCCATCGTCGTGCTCGCCGCGGTGATGAACGCCGCCAAGGTGATCGGCCGCGATCTGTCCGAGCTCCGGGTGGTCGTGGTCGGCACGGGGGCGGCGGGAGTGGCCTGCTCGCGTCTGCTTGACGAGTCGGGTGTCGCCGACATCATCGGCGTCGATTCCAAGGGTGTGCTCTCAGCCGACCGTGAGGGGCTTGGTCCGACGAAGCAGTGGTTCGTCGATCACGGCAACCGAAGCGGTGTCTCGGGTGGGGTGCGTGAGGCGCTGGCCGGTGCTCATGTGCTGCTCGGGCTCTCAGGGCCCGGCGTGATCGAACCCGAATGGCTCGGCGATATGGCCGAGAACGCGATCGTGTTCGCGCTCGCGAACCCGGTGCCCGAGATCATGCCGGAGCTCGTTCCAAGCAACGTCGCGGTGATCGCGACTGGACGGAGCGACTATCCGAATCAGATCAACAACGTCCTCGCCTTCCCAGGCGTGTTCCGAGGCCTGCTTGACGTTCGCGCCACGAAGGCGACCGATGGGATCAAGGTGGCGGCGGCCACGGCTCTCGCGGCGATGGTGCCCGAGCCGACCGCTGACCGGATCATCCCGGGTGCCTTCGATGAGGGGGTCGCCGAGGTTGTCGCCTACGCCGTGGCCCGAGCGGCCGAGGCGGAGGGTCTCGTCCGAGATCCGGCGTGAGCGTCGCACGAGTGTGATGATCCTGATCGATCAGGCCCGCTGGTGGTTTCGAGATCGACGCTGGTGTCATCTCGTGAGCGACCGCGATCTCGACGAACTACACGCCTTCGCCGCAGCGAACGGCATCCCCGAACGTGGTTTCCAAGGTGATCACTACGACATTCCTGAGGAGTACCGAGACGGGTTGATCGCGGCCGGTGCCGTCGAGGTGCCGAGTGTCGAGTTGGTGCGACGGTTGCGTGCGGCGGGGCTCCGCCTCAGCCCGGCGGAGCGGCGCCGACGCGTCGCGGCCAACGGTCATCGACCATCGGAGTGACCGTGTCGGGGCCGAGCACCAGCCAGTCGAGGAGGGTGACCCCAGCGACGGCGCACGACACGTCGAGCAGGTGACCCGACCCTGGCATCACCGAACCGGTCGGGTCGATCGTGGCGACCACGATCTGCTCGGTCGGGTGGCGGCTGAGACCGAGGGCGTGCTGCGCTGACTCCGCGAGGGTGATCACCGTGTCGAGGTGTTCGCCGATCGCCTCGATCGACCGTTCGTCGTCGGTTCCGTCGATCGCGACCATGCCGACGCCGCGTCTCCAGCGATCGAGCGTCAGCACGACCGTCTCGGCGCGAAGGGGACGTCCGATCACGAGCGACAGCGCGGCGATGGCCTCGCCACGGGAGTCGATCGGGTCGACTCCGGCGGTTGGCACATCGTCAGGATCGATGCCGGCGAGCATCCGCTCGACGGGCGAGGGGTGATGGCGGTTGGGTGATCCGCCGGTGGTCGGGCTCAAGGTGGCTCCTCTCGTTTGGCCCGCGGGCCACTGGAGGGGAGGTCGGTCCGGCCGAACCTAGGGAGGGGGTGCGACGGTACCCTCGGCCCGTAGTGTCCTCACCCGCTCGCACCGCTCAGACCGCCCCCGCGGCGGAGCCTCCGGCCGCCGGAGGAGTGCGAGGTATACGCGATACGCGCTGGGATCATCTGGCCGACATCTTGCGCGATCGACGACGCGGTCTCTCGCTCGCGATCGCGACGGGGCTCGTGTGGACCGTCGGGAAGATCTCTGTTCCTCTCCTTACCCGTGAGGCCATTGATCGAGCGATCGACGTCGGTGGTTCAGCGCTCAATTGGGCACTCGTCATCGTTCTCGCCGGAGTCCTCACCGGTTCGCTGACCGCGGCTCGGCGTTATCTCGCGTTTCGGGAGAGCCGCATGGTGGAGATGATCCTGCGGGGCCGGATCCACGACCACGTGCTCGGCCTCCACCCCGGCTACCACGACACGGCGCAGACCGGACAGTTGATGAGTCGGATGTCGAGCGACCTCAACCAGGTCCAGATGTTCGTCGTGATGCTGCCGCTCACGCTCTCCCATCTCGCCCTGATCGCTGGGGTCTCGGTGGTGCTCCTCATCACCGATCCGCTCCTTGCCCTTGTCACCCTCGTGCCGTTGCCTTTCATCAACCTGACCGCGCGTCGCTTCTCGAACGCCATCCACCCAGCGGTGCTCGCCGTCCAATCCGAGCAGGCGCAACTGTCGACGGTTGTCGAGGAGTCGGTTGCTGGGGTTCGCGTCGTGAAGGGGTTCGGCGCGGAGCGGGTGCGGATGGAGGCGCTCACCACCGAGGCTGACGACATCCGAGAGGTGTCGATGCGCGCCGCGCGCATTAGGGCCCGATTCCTGCCGGTCATGGAACTGTTGCCGTCGCTCGGCCTCGTCGCCGTGCTCGGCCTCGGCGGCCTGCGGGTGCTCGACGGGAGCCTGACGATCGGCGAGCTCGTGGCGTTCAACTTCTTCGTCACGTTGCTCGTGTGGCCGCTTCGTTCGATCGGCATGACGGTCGCGTTCGCTCAGCGCGCCGCCGCCGCGCTCGAACGGGTGCACGAGGTGCTCGACGTCGCCCCAGCGATTGCCGATCCGCCTGAACCGGTGGCCCTGCCGATTGGCGGTGGAGCGGTGAGTTTCTCGTCGGTGACCTTCGGCTACTCGGACGCGCCGGTGCTCGACGGTTTCGATCTCGAGATCGCCGCGGGTGAGTCAGTCGCGGTGGTCGGGGCGACCGGGTCCGGCAAGTCGACGGTCGCCCGTCTCCTGCTGCGTTTCTATGACCCGAGTTCGGGATCGATCACCATCGACGGGGTCGACCTCCGCGATCTGCGGGTGGACGATGTCCGTCGAGCCGTCGGGATCGTGTTCGAGGACACGCTGCTGTTCAACGACACGGTGTCGGCGAATATCGCCTTCGCCGTTCCCGGTCTCGACCCGAGGGCTGATCTCGAGAGGATCCGTTCCGCCGCGCGGGCCGCCGGAGCAGACGAGTTCATCGAGCGGCTTCCCGAGGGTTACGACACGGTGCTTGGCGAGCGCGGATTCTCCCTATCGGGGGGCCAGCGTCAGCGCATCGCGATCGCCCGGGCGGTGCTCGCCGACCCGAGGGTGCTCGTGCTCGACGACGCGACGAGCGCGGTCGACCCGTCGAAGGAACACGAGATCCGCTCGGCGATGGGGGTCGTGATGCGCGATCGGACGACGATCGTCATCGCGCACCGACCCGGCACGGTCGCCATGGCGGACCGGGTGATCCTCGTCGACGGGGGCCGGGTCGCGGCGTCGGGCACCCATGCCGAGTTGCTCGAGTCGAACGCGCGTTATCGAGAGGTGCTCGCGGCTGACTCGGCGCGATCGGCGGCGGGGGGCGCGAGCTGATGTGGGGCGGGGGAGCGGTCGCTCCGGAGGATCGTCTCGACGGCGCCGCGACCCGTCGAGTGATTCGCCGCGCGGCTCGCCTCGGCCGCCCATTTCGACGGACGATGCTCGGTGCGGTCGGTTTCGTGGCCATGGCCACGTCGGCGACGATCGCTGGGCCGTTGCTGGTGCGCCATGGCATCGACGCGGGAATCAGGGTGGGTGATCGCGGCCAACTGGGTGTCGCGATCGTCGGCTACCTGGTGGTGGTCATGATCGCTTTCTTCGGATCTCGCGGTCAGTACCTGTTGGTGAACCGCGCCGGGGAGGGCTTCTTGCGCGAGTTACGCCTCCGGCTTTTCGCTCATATTCAGCGGCAGTCGCTCGGCTTCTTCGATGAGAACAAAGCCGGCGTGTTGGTGGCGCGCATGACCGCCGACATCGAGTCGATGTCGGAGCTCGTCCAGTGGGGCTTGCTCCAGTTCGTGTCGGCGGGAATCCTGCTGGCGGTCGCGTTGGTGGTGCTGCTGTCGCTGTCGTGGCAGCTCACCCTGGTCGCGCTTCTCGTGTTGCCGGTGATCGTGATCGCCTCGATCAAGTTCCAGCGGGATTCGAACCAGGCGTACCTCGGTGTTCGTGAGCGAGTTGGGGAGAACCTCTCGTCGATCCAAGAGAATCTCGCTGGTGTTCGGGTCATTCAAGCCTCGGCGCGGGTACCCGAGCAGCGCCGCCGGTTCGGCGAGTCGAATCGCTCGCTCTTCGACGCGCATCTGCACAGTGTCCGCGTGTCCACGTGGTACTTCGGCCTCGTTGAGCTCGCCGGGGTGGTCGCGACCGCTCTCGGGCTGGCCGCCGGAGGCTGGCTCGTCGCCAACGGATCGGTGTCGGTCGGAACGGTGGTCGCCGTCGTGTTGTTGCTCGCGAGCCTGTTCGAACCGGTCCAGCAGTTGTCGCAGCTCTACAACACGGTTCAGTCAGCTGGGGCCTCGCTGCACAAGATGTTCGCCATCCTCGATACCGAACCCGATGTGGACGAGCGGGTCGGAGCGAGCGATCTGCCTGCGACCGGGGATCTGGTGGTCGATGCCGTCACGTTCGCCTACCCCTCGACCGCGACACCGGCGCTTCGTGATGCCTCGCTGACGATCGCCGATGGTGAGCGCATCGCCCTGGTCGGCCCGACCGGTGCGGGAAAGTCGACGCTCGCGAAGTTGATCGCGAGGCTCTACGACCCCGATGCCGGCACGATCTCGCTCGGCGATCGCGATCTTCGCGACGCGACAATGCGAAGCCTTCGCGACCGCATCGTCGTGGTGCCACAGGAGGGGTTCCTGTTCAACGGGACGATCGCCGACAACTTGCGGCTCGCCCGCCCGACCGCTGATGACGCCGAGTTGCGTCGGGCTCTCGATCGCATCGGGGCGCTCGAGCACATTGACGCCTTCCCTGAAGGGCTTCACACCGAGGTGCGAGAACGCGGTTCGCGTCTCTCGGCCGGTGAACGTCAACTCGTGTCGCTCGCTCGGGCAGCGTTGGTCGATCCGGCGGTGCTCGTGCTCGACGAGGCGACCTCAAATCTTGATCCGGGCACTGAGGCGACGGTGGAACGTGCGCTCGAGCGGTTGATGGAGGGCCGCACCGTTGTCGTCGTCGCCCATCGACTCTCCACGGTGCAACGCGCCGACCGGGTGGTTGTGTGCGACGGGGGTCGCATCGTCGAGGTCGGCACCTGGGACGAGTTGGCGGCCCGTGACGGCGGGCGTTTCGCAGCGCTTGTCGCAGCTTGGCGTGCCGATCAGCCGGTCGGCTGAGCGGTCACGCCGGGTCGAGCACCAGCACGAACTCGATGAGGCCGTCGGGCTCAACCCGGATACCCGTGATCGACGGGTCCGTGATGCCGAAGTCGGTGAAGACGACGGGGACAGAGCCGAGCACACCGAGGCGCCCATCGGTGATTCGGGCCTCGACAGCTACCTCGACGGGCAGGGTGACCCCGCGAAGGGTGAGGTCGCCGGCGACGGTTGCCGTGACGGAAGCCCCCTCAGCGGCTTCAACTCCGAGCTCTGTCGGAGCGGTAAGGGTGAACGTGGCGGTCGGGAACTCGTTGGCCGACATGATGCGGCCCCTGAACTGGTTGTCGCGACGTCCGTCGTCGCTGGTGATTGAGGCGACGTCGACGGTGAACTCGGCTTCGGCGAGCACATCGCCGTCGAGGCGGATGCTGCCGGTCACCTGATCGGTTCGCCCAACACCCTCGGTCGGCACGCCGAAGAGCACCTCGGCGACCCGGTAGCCGAGTTCAGATCCGGGCCCGATCACCCAGACTCCCTCGGTGTCGGCGGCCGGCTCATCCGCTGGTGGCGCCTCAGTGGTCTCTGTAACCGCGGTGGTCTCGGTGATCGTGGTCGGTGGGGCCTCGGGCTCATCGTCTGGGGCATCGGCCGCGTCGACTGGTGCCTCGGTGGTCGTCGCGGCGAGCGCGGCCTCGAGGTCGCCGCTGTCGAGGGCCTCCGGGGCGTCGTTGATGACCTCGGCGTAGAAGATGATCGCTCCGTAGCCGAGGGCGACGAGGGCGAGCACCGAGGCGAGGGCGATGACGAGGCGGCGACGGTTGGGACGTGAGGGCGTGTCCATTTCTTCAGTTTGTCAGCGGGTTCCGGTGGTGTCCCCTCGAGCGCCGCTCGGGCAGAATGACGCCATGAGCGCTCCCTCCATCCCCTTCTCATCAGTTCCTGAGATCGACGTCGCCCGAGGCGTGCCACGCGCCGCCACGATCGTCGGTGTCGCCGTTGGCACCTCCGGTTCAGTGCCTCGATCGGTGGGACTGGGTCGACGGGAACTCGAACGCCTCGGCTTCTCCGGTCGAGTCGGCCAGACCCTCGTGGTGCCGCGGAAGGACGGCCCGGTTGCCGTGGCCGTAGGGGTTGGCGCCAAGCCGGATTCGGCTGCGCTCCGTGACGCGGCGGCCGCCTTCGTGCGTGCTTGCGGGCGGCATCGTCAACTCGCTCTCGATCTGTCGTCGGCTTGGTCCGGTTCGAGAGCTGACGCGCGCGCGGTCGCCGAGGGCGCGCTCCTCGCGGCCTACCGCTATTCGGGGATCACGGCGAAGCCGGACACCTCGTCGCGCTTCGATCATCTGACCCTCATCTCGCCGGCGGGTCGCGCGATCGAGACCGGTGTTCGTCAGGGCGCGGTCGCCTCGCGCGCCGCGACTCTCGCCCGCGATCTCGCGAACACTCCTCCGGCTCATTTGAACGCCCGCGATATCGCTGATCTCGCTGTCGAACTTGGTCAGCGACACGGATTCGGCGTCGAGGTCTTTGACAATGACGATCTCGAGGAGATGGGTTGTGGGGGCCTCCTCGGGGTGAATCGAGGCAGTACTGAGCCGGCTCGCCTGGTGCGGCTCACTTTCGAGCCTTCGAATCCGAAGGGTCACGTCGCCCTTGTTGGTAAGGGCGTCATGTACGACTCGGGTGGCATCAGCTTGAAGCCAAGTGATGCCTTCCACGTTGTGATGAAGATGGACATGTCGGGTGCCGCGGCGGTGCTCTCCACGATGACGGCGCTGCGCGACCTTCGGTGTCGTACCCGCGTCACCGGCTACCTCGTGTGCACGGACAACATGCCGTCCGGTTCGGCGTTGAAGCTCGGTGATGTGCTCACCATGCGCAACGGCAAGACCGTGGAGATCCACAACACCGATGCTGAGGGTCGTCTGATCCTCGCCGACGGGCTGTCGCTCGCCGTCGAGGACGGACCGGACGCGATCTTCGACATCGCGACCCTGACCGGCGCGGCGATGGCCGCTCTCGGCCCGGAGGTCGCCGCGGTGCTCGGTAACGACCAGGCCACGATCGATCGGGTTCGCACGGCGTCGGCGTCGACCGATGAGCCGGTGTGGCAGATGCCCCTCGAGTCAGGTCGCTACCGCAAGCTCCTCGACTCGGTGGCGGCTGACATGCGCAATATCGGTGGTCCCTACGGAGGGTGCATTACGGCGGCGATCTTCCTCTCGGAGTTCGTCGGCGAGGTCCCGTGGGCTCACATCGATATTGCCGGCCCGATGAAGGTCGACGGCGATGAGTCGTGGCGCTCCAAGGGGGCGACCGGATTCGGTACGCGACTGCTCATCGACACGGTCACCAACTGGTGAGCACCGCGCCGGCGGAGCGGCCGCCGAACGTCGTCTTCATCATGAGCGACGATCATGCGGCGCACGCCGTGTCGGCCTACGGCAGCCGCATCAACCGGACCCCGGGAATCGACCGGATCGCCGAGCGCGGGATCCGGCTCGATTCGGCGTTCTGCACCAACTCGATCTGCGCGCCGAGCCGCGCGGCGATCCTGACCGGCACCTACAACCACGTGAATGGGGTGACCACTCTCGACACACCGCTTGACAACTCGCTCGTGACCTTCCCCGGGTTGCTCCGCGAGGCGGGCTATCAGACGGCGATGATCGGCAAGTGGCATCTCGGTCACGGACCAACAGCCGATCCGGCCGGTTTCGATTTCTGGCGGGTGCTGCCCGGTCAGGGCCACTACTACGACCCGGTGATGTTGGCGGCCGGCGGGGAGGTGGTGGAACGCGGTGGTTACGTCACGGACCTCATCACCGATGACTGCATCGACTGGATCGATCGTCGCGATCCGGATCGTCCGTTCCTGCTGCTGTGTCATCACAAGGCGCCGCATCGTCGTTGGGAGCCGGCGCCGCGCCACGCCGCGCTGTTCGACGGGGTCGACATCCCTGAGCCGGAGACCATGTTCGAGGACCTCATCGACGGTCACGCCGATCGCGCTGCCGTGGTGCGGGCGATGCGAATGCGCCTCATGGATCTCGATCCGATCTACGACTTGAAGGCCCCAGTGCCCGACGGCCTCGACGCCGAGGCGGAGTTGCGTTGGCGGTATCAGCGCTACATCAAGGACTACTTGCGGGTGGTCGCGGCAGTCGATGAGGGAGTCGACCGGATCCTCGACCATCTCGACGCCATCGGTGTCGCCGACGACACGATCGTGGTGTACACGAGCGACCAGGGATTCTTCCTCGGCGATCACGGCTGGTTCGACAAGCGGCTCATGTACGAGGAGTCGCTGCGCATGCCGTTCCTCGTCAGTTATCCGCGCCGTGTGTCGCCGGGGTCCTCGACCGAGGCGATGGTGCTGAATGTCGATGTCGCGCCGACAATCCTCGACTGGTGCGGGGTGGAGGTGCCCGAGTGGATGCAGGGCCGCTCGGCGGTCCCGGTGCTTCAGGGGGAGGTGCCGGGTGACTGGCGGACGTCGATGTACTACCGGTACTGGATGCATCGAGACGGAGCGCACAACGTGCCCGCTCATCTCGGGGTTCGAACGGCCACTGAGAAACTCATTTGTTACTACAACGACCCGTGTGACCAACCCGGCGCGAACGGTCCGGTGGACCCGATCGAGTGGGAGTTCTTCGACCTGGCGAACGACCCGTTCGAGACCACCAACCTGATCGGCGACCCATCGCGGGCCGGTGATGTCGAGCGGTTGCGCGCCGAGTTGGAGCGACTCCAGGCCGAGGTCGGCGACCACTGGCCGTGAGCCAGGCCGCCGGTGCGGGGCTCAGCCTCTGAGTGAGACCGCCTCGCCGGCCCGAGCCGCCGCGGCGGGAGGCACTCCGGCCTCCACGAGGCTGCGTTCGAGGTCGCGTCGATCACACGAGGAACTCAGCCGCGCCCAGGCGGGGTGGTCGTCCTGGAGGGCTTCGGGCAGTCGCCGCAACTGCCGGAACGGGACATTCGGAAGCCGGCGACGTACCTCGTAGCCGTCCGCGGAGGGCCGGATGAGCCCGAACATCACGCATCGTTGAAGGGCGCGGCCGAATGGCGACTGCTCCCGTCGTCGGTAGCTCATGCCGAGTGATCGGGCGGTCGCGTCGAGATCGATTTCGAAGCCGTGGGGAGCGGTGTCGAACTCGTCGGCGAGGCGCCGGACGATCCACGCGGCCGAGGGCCCGATGGTCGCCACCCAGTAGCGCTCGACGTAGGCGCTGCGAGGGTCATGTCCGCGGGCATCGACGATCGCGTCGATCCAGGGACGGATGGTGACGGTGCTGTCCCGTGGGTTGGGTTCGGCGTGGTTGACGGGGTCGGTGTCGTGCATCGTTCCTCCTTCGATGATCGGGGCGAGAGGGCGCGCATTGGCATCGGAGGGGGAAGCGAGGCCACACTCGTTCTGTGCCGAGTGGGTCGGAGATCGGATTGGCGGCGGAGTGGATTGCCGCGGCGTCGAGGGTGACGGTGCTCACCGGGGCGGGCATTTCGACCGATTCGGGTATCCCCGACTTTCGAGGCCCCCAGGGTCTCTGGACCCGTGATCCGGCGGCCGAGAAGGTGTCCGATCTGTCGCACTATCTCGGCGATCCCGAGGTTCGGCGTGCTGCTTGGCGGAGCCGGATGGCCAACCCGGCCTGGTCGGCGGAGCCGAACGCGGGTCACCGGGCGCTGGTCGATCTCGAGCAGTCGGGCCGTCTCCACGGGTTGGTGACGCAGAACATCGACGAGTTGCATCAGCGGGCCGGCAACTCGTCGGACCGCGTGATCGAGGTGCATGGCACGGTGTGGTGGACGAGGTGTTGGTCGTGTGGGGATCGTCATCCGATGTCGGCGACGTTGGAGCGCGTCCGCGCCGGGGAGGAGGATCCGGCGTGTCTCGTGTGCGGCGGCATTCTGAAGAGCGACACGATCAGCTTCGGTCAGTCGCTGGTCCCCGAGGTGATCGAGCGGGCGCTTCGGGTGAGTGAGGAGTGCGAGGTGATGTTGGCGGTCGGCTCGACGTTGAGCGTGTTCCCGGCGGCGAACTGTGTGCCGCGGGCGCGAGCATCGGGGGCGCGTGTGGTGATCGTCAACGGGCAGGAGACGTCGATGGATCGCTACGCCGACGCGGTGCTGGTGGGCGGGATCTCCGAGCTGCTGCCGGAGCTTGTCGGTGCCGCGCTCGACCGAGGTGGGAATACCTGACCGACTAGGTAGGTTTTTGCCTGCATGGCGACCTTCAGAGACCTGCTCGCCTCCGCGAAGGCGGAGATCACCGAGGTGACCACCGAGGTCGCTGCCCAACACGCGGCCGACGGGCACATCTGGCTCGATGTCCGCGAACCCGACGAGTACGCCGAAGGCGCCATCGAGGGCGCGATCCACATCCCGCGTGGACATCTCGAGGCTCAGATCGAGGCCCGCATCCCCGACAAGTCCACCCCGGTCGTCGTCTACTGCGCCGGTGGGGTGCGGTCAGCGTTCGCCGCGCGCACCCTCGGCGAGCTTGGCTACTCGACGGTCGAGTCGATGGATGGTGGCTTCGGCCGCTGGAAGGATGAGGGCCGTCCTTGGCGTCAGCCCGCCTCGCTCTCCGCTGAGCAGCAGAACCGTTACAAGCGCCACCTGTTGTTGCCCGAGGTGGGTGTGGAGGGTCAGAAGAAACTCCTTGATGCCAAGGTGCTCCTGCTCGGCGCCGGAGGCCTCGGGTCACCGGCCGCGCTCTACCTCGCGGCTGCTGGAGTCGGCACGATCGGCATCGTCGACATGGAT
>Ga0255770_10003199_pt1 | contig 14213 bp, 9 predicted proteins | sample 071ome_22_FD_179968 | JGI IMG/M metagenome (GOLD analysis project Ga0255770, IMG submission 179968) | Coastal salt marsh microbial communities from the Groves Creek Marsh, Skidaway Island, Georgia - 071404AT metaG (version 2) | ecosystem: Environmental > Aquatic > Marine > Intertidal zone > Salt... | reverse complement strand
AATGTTGATATCTCTGCTTCCAATGTCTCTTTCCACTCTCTGAATGATACTGCTGCCATCTTTGTAGATACAATGGGTACTAATAATCTTTATGGAAGCAATGAGGTGAAGCTGGGAACTTCTGGAGATGCATCTGTGGTATCTTTGCAAGGAGACGGTACTACAAGTATCTACAGTGTTTCCAATGTGGATATTATATCTTCTAATGTTGCCATCGGCTCTCTAAATAATACTTCCGTTATCTCTATGGATACAGAGGGTGACCATGTTATTTATGGAAGCAATGAGGTGAAGCTGGGAACTTCTGGAGATGCATCTGTAGTATCTTTGCAAGGAGACGGTACTACAAGTATCTACAGTGTTTCCAATGTGGATATTATATCTTCTAATGTTGCCATCGGCTCTCTAAATAGTACTTCCGTTATCTCTATGGATACAGAGGGTGACCATGTTATTTATGGAAGCAATGAGGTGAAGCTGGGAACTTCCGGAGATGCATCTGCAGTATCTTTGCAAGGAGACGGTACCACAAGTATCTACAGTGTTTCCAATGTGGATATTATATCTTCTAATGTTGCCATCGGCTCTCTAAACAGTACTTCCGTTATCTCTATGGATACAGAGGGTGACCATGTTATTTATGGAAGCAATGAGGTGAAGCTGGGAACTTCCGGAGATGCATCTGTGGTATCTTTGCAAGGAGATGGCACCACAAGTATCTACAGTGTTTCCAATGTGGATATCTCGGCTTCAAATATCACTCTTGAAACATTTGGCAATAGTATTGTTTTAAATTCCAGTGGTATAAATGAAGTCCGTATTACAAACACGAATATATTAGAAGTCGGTAATGTATTAACAATCAACGATACAACTACACAGTTGCAATATGAACAAGATCAAGATACGTTTATTAATTTGGCATCTTCAAACATTGTGTTAGACGGATACACAAAAATAAAAGGAGGCGTGATCGGCATATATAATATAGAAGACAGCAATGTATCTACACCATCTTGGAGTATTAACGCTCTTACATCATCTGGAAGCAACAATTTGTTATTCCAGAGTAAAAGCAACACTCAAGTAGAGTTTCAAGATAACTTTACTACAAGCATACTGAACTTTACAGGGAAACACAGATGTAGATATAATTTTGGAGAAGAGCCATTAGACAATGAAACAAAACAATCCCTTATTGGTCGCATTGTCTCTGCGACAGGAAAATATATGGATTTCCACATGTCTTCTTCACCATCTATAGATGAAGCTATACCTGTTGTGAAACTTTCCACGAACCCCATGGATACCACTGCTATTGGTGTTATTGCCAATTTTGAAGAAGATGAAGCAGATACTATGGGAAATAGCAATCATAGAAGAACTTATAAAGTTGGGCATCTTTGCTTCTCCCATCTAAAGATGGAAGATGATGACCGCGTTATTATTAATGGCCATGGGGAAGGTGCCATTTGGGTATGCAATATCAATGGACCTCTTAAAAACGGTGATCTTATTACGTCTTCTATGGTCCATGGATACGGTATGAAACAACAAGACCGCATTATCTACTCTTATACAGTAGGAAAGATAACGTGTGATTGTGATTTCGATCTCTCATCTACAACCTATCGCTGCGAAACATTTGAATATGCAGGTGAAATTTACAAACGAGCATTTGTAGGGTGTATCTATCAATTCTAATGCAATGCCAACAAGAATATGAAAGAGTACTTTCGTATAATATTATCCGTCAACAGTCGTGTTTTATAATATCAAAACACCGGTTTATTTTATTTAGCTGTCATATTTTATACGACAATTTTATATATATAATCCGAACTATTTACTATGTAGCGCTGCATAGTGTCGCTGTGGTTATTTTCATTCAAAAAAATAATTTCTAATTTTAAAATATAACATGTCAACCTTCTACGACCTTCTGACCGAATCCTACCCCGTGGATTCCACTTCTAACCACGCCATCAACTACGTAGATGGAGCCACTGTATCGTACCCCGAGAGCAACATTACTACGGTAATGGGTCCTCTCTGGCTCCCCCGCATTTACGGTAAGGATCTGACTGCTCTCGAAATCGCTTCCTCTGGTAAGATTGCTATTACTCTTAACGACATCCACTCGTTTGACCTCAACAACCAGTCAAACTACGGCGGTGTCTCAAACCAAATGGTAGCTACTCTTAACACTCGTTCCAACTACGCCATGCAGCTCTCCACGAATGATGGCTCCAACTACATGACCCTTGACGCTTACACCAACGAGGCAACCCTTCTCGCCCCCAGTAACGTCACAGTCCAGTCCACGGAAAAGAATGTGGTTCTTCAGGCTGGTAGCAACATCGATATGACCGCTTGTAACCTGAACTTCAACGGTGACGTTGCATTCAACTCTGAAAACTTCACGGTCGCTGCCTCCAACGTGTCTCTTTCCGCCACCAGCAACATGCTTGTATCCGGTGAGAGCAACGTTACCATTTCGGCTAACAATGACAACATGACCATCACCATGGACTCCGTCACGAGCAACCTTGCCATCTACAGCTCCAGCAACGTCTCTGTCAGTGCCGACGTGAACACTTCACTCAGTGCTACGGAAACGCTTTCCACTGACGCTAAGACCATCACGGAAACCGCCGCCAGCAACTACGAGGTCACCGCCGGTTCCAATGTCTCTCTTTCGGGTGCCACAAACACCATCATCTCTGCCACCACTGGCATGATTGACATTGGCACCGACTCTGGTTCCGTCTCACTTGTGCTTGACGAAGCCACCAGCAACATGTCTGGCTACGCCACCAACGACATCTCTCTTGTCAGCGAGAACAACACTGTCGTGTCTGCTTCTAACAACCTCACGGCTTCCGCAGTCAATGATGCTTCCGTGACCGCCGAAACCGGCTCCGTAACCCTTTCGGCTTCCGCAAACACCCTTGGTCTCACTCTTGACCAGACCACCAGCAACGTGTCTCTCTTCTCCGATGCTGGTGAAGTCTCAGCCGCTGCTGGTACCAACCTTCTCCTGTCTGCCCTCAACGACGCCACGCTCACCGCCTCTAACAACACCAAGGTGTTCGGCGAGAGCAATGTGGTTGTTGAGACTAACCAAGGTGACATCACCCTCCTTACAAGCGGCAGCAATGTGTTTGTGAACCTTGACCACACTGGCAGCAACCTTTCCGGCTTTGCCGCCCTGAACGTCGCCCTTGAGAGCGGTTCCAACACCACCCTCCTTGCCACTGAAAACCTCACGGCTTCTGCATCCAACGGCTCGTTCTCTGCCTCCGCCAAGAACAGCACCATGCTCATGACCATGGATGCCACCACTGACACCCTCTCCCTGACTGCCTCCAACGGCGACCTCGCCCTCTACTCCGGCAGCAACTTCACTACCATCTCCATCATGGACACCGTGATCTCTTCGTCCAACGATGTGGATGTCTTTGCCACCAGCAACCTTACCCTCACCGCCGACTCAGGTCTCATGGAACTCACTGCCGTTAACTCGAGCCTCAAGATTACTCTTGACGACACCACGAGCAACATGACACTCTACTCTACCAACGACATCATCTCGGAAGCTGGTAGCAACTTCAGCGTGGTGACTGGTGCCGACTTTGTCGTTGCCTCCTCCAACAACGCTTCTGTCTCGGCCGTCAACGCCGTGACCGTCGCCGCTTCCAACATCGCCGCCGTTGCCGAGTCCAACCTTGACCTTACTGCTTCCAACTCGCTGTCTGTCTACGGTGAAACCGACGTTTCACTTGAGACCACCACCGGTTTCCTTGACTTCCGCGTGAACACCAGTAACGTCTTCCTCACTCTTGACAACGCCACCAGCAACATGACTGGCTACGCTGCCAATGAAATCAACTTCCTCGCCGAGAGCAACCTCGTGCTTAACACCAGTAACACTTTCAACCTGACTGCTGCCGGTGCCGCCACTGTAACCGCCGACAGTGCCTCCCTTGACATTGCCAAGAACCTCACCGCCACTGCTTCTAATGTGACCCTCTCTTCCGACAATGTCCTCGCCCTTGAGACCCTCAGCAACAACATGGTTCTCACCTCCGCCTCCAACTTCACAGTGGATGCCAACGACAACCTGTCACTCTTCGCCAAGGACTCTGGCATGTCTTTCACCATGCTTTCTACGGAAGGTACTATCAACGTCAATTCTTCCAACGACATCAACTTCCGCACCCACTCTTCGGTCGACCCTGTATTTGTCATCAGCTCTAACGACATCCGTATCACTGGTAACCTCATCATTGACGGTGAGATCAGCACCAGTAACGTGACCCAGACAAACATCATCGTGAACCAGGAAACCCTCCGTGTTGCCGACAAGACTATCCAACTTGCCAACATTGGTGACTCTTCTTCCCCTGACGGTATGCCATTTGACGGTGCTGACACCAACAGCGGTGCCGGTATCATCATTGACGGTGTCCCCGAATCAGTGACTGACAGTAACGACTGGGACAACTACGAGAAGTCCATCAAGTGGAACTACGGCACCAACGGTCTCCTCGACGTTGGTACTTCCAACATTGCTTCGGAATCCTACTGGGAAATCCTCGGTGGTGCCATGCACATTACCCACAAGAAGAACTACGCCGGTACTTTCCGCGACCTCACCTTCGGCTTCCGTATCAACGAGCAAGAAGAACTTGAGCTCATCAAGAAGTTCTGGGACACCAATACCGCCTCTTACGTGTTCCGTCGCGTAGCCAAGTTCGGTCGCCACTTCTAATAGCACTAATCGTTTTGTAATAGCGAGTGTATAAAAATAATTCTATTAATTAGTCAAGAATTTCACGAGCAGAAGGGTCTGTAACTGAGTTATTCATTGAAACCCATTTTGGTAACCAGAAGTAAGGGATAATGAAGCCCTTGCCTGGATAATATTTCTCAAATAATTTTCGGTAATAGTAGGCTTCCTTAGTATAAGGATAGTTTGGTTGGTACATATTCTTTTTCGCCTCGAATTCTTCGTCGCTGATTATTTTTTCAATGTGATTTTTGAGAATGACATGCCATGACCGTTCGGGACTACTTACTCCGTCCGAAAAAGCATCCTTCCTACGATAGAGAATTTCATCTGGCAAAATTCCGTCCTTTGCAAATGCATCCCGAAGAAGTTTCTTTTCTATTTTCCCGTCGTGATTTGTGCGATATTCCGCTGGAACAGAGAGATATGTTTTAACAAACGTCTTGTCTGCATAAGGGACACGTGCTTCCAGGCCTTGGCTACTGATTGTGCGATCGCTCCTCTGTGCATCAAAGTAGATGATGTCTTCAAGAAGACGCAAACATTCACCATGGAATTCCTTGTCACCAGGGGCTTTACGGAAATATTTATAGCCACCGCAAACTTCATCACTGTAATCTCCATTGAAAACGACCTTGAAATCTGTATTGTCCGCAATGTACTTCGCGACCAGATAATTTCCCACACTGGCACGTACCGTAGTAATATCATAACTCTCTACAATGCGAATAGTCTCTTCAATTGCCGAAAGAAATTCCTCGTCTGTAAGCTTAATTTCCACGTGATTACTTCCGATATGAGAAGCAACTTTACGTGCATATTCCAAGTCGGTAGATCCCTCCAATCCAATACTAAATGTCGTCAAACGCTGAGGATAAATTAAACGAGATACAATCGCCGCCACCAGACTGCTGTCAAGACCCCCAGAAAGAAGAGAACATACTCCGCGATCAGACATCAGACGCTTCTGGACAGCATTCACCAGCGTTTCACGAATTTTATGGTGATAGAAATCCAGTGATGTTTCTTTATCCACAGCCCCCTCGTCCAAGTTTGTCATATCCATGTATGTATCCATAGTACTCTTACGATAGTTGTAATTCTTCACTACTCCATCTGCATTTACATGTACAATGTGACCACCATGGAGTTGTTTTACATTTTCTGAAAGATCGTGAATGCCTTTCAACTCTGAACATACACCAATAGTATCAAGAGAGCCAGACACATTGTTATTACGGAACCAATAAAGAGGGCGGACACCATAATCATCTCTGGCGAAATACACATGGTCAAGATTCATATCGTAAATCACAAATGCAAATTCACCATCCAGTTCAGAAGGAAGGTCTACCATGTTTTTAGCATCCTTCTGATAAGAATGATATAGATGAAGAATGACCTCGCAATCAGATTGGGAAGAACATTGGAAGCCATACTTTTCACGGATGTGCCGATGGTTATAAATTTCCCCGTTGCAAATAAGATACACACCGTCTTTGTACATGGGTTGATTTCCGGCATCCGTAAGGTCATTTACCATGAGGCGTTGGAACCCCATAAATACATTTTTACGATAAATGCTGGTAGTTGCATCTGGACCACGAGGGCGTATGCGTTCAAGACCGTTCCAAGAACGGGAAGGGTGAACCGCCCCTTTCACGAAGAGTATTCCGCACATAATAGCAGCAAGGGTTGTAAAGAGAGTAATTATATTTGTTACCCTGTCTTTATATCTTTGATATGCAATGCAGAGATATCAAAATGGAATAGTGATGGTAAAAATTGAAACAGGGAATTCTTATTTACACATAAATACAAACAATAGTAATTACATTAGAACCCGATATTTTCTGTCACTAAGTTATGCCAAGAACTGTTCCCGAAGAAGAATTCATTATCAGCGAACATCTAAAAGCCCACGCAACATTGGACATCGCCACCCTTCAAAAAATGGCGCAGCTTCCGGGGAATTCTTCCGTTATCACAAAGGCAAAAGATATTAAGCGTTATCGTAAACAGCTCAAGAAACTCTTGAAAATCCCCCTTGTCAAACAAAAGAGTCCAGAATGGTATGAGCTTCGCCAGAAGATTGTTACTGCCAGTGATTTCGCCCAAGCTCTCGGAGAAGGAAAGTTTGGTACCCAAAAACAATTTATCATGAAGAAGTGTGACAAAGAAGAGAAACCATTTGCATCAAATCCCTTCTTTGATTGGGGCAATATGTTTGAACAAGTCGCCAGTGACATTTATGCAGCAATGAACCAAGTAAAGATGTACGAATTCGGTCTTATTCCTCACCCTCGCATTGATTTCTTCGGAGCGTCTCCCGATGGTATCAGTAACATGGGTATTATGTTAGAGATCAAGTGTCCTCTAAAACGCAAACTTGTTCACGGCGAAGTGCCTAAGCAGTACTATTATCAAATTCAAGGACAGTTGGATGTCTGTGATTTGGAAGAGTGTGATTACTTTGAATGTGAGTTGGGACGTTGGGAGTCTTGGGACGAATATCGTCTTACGTATCAAAGTATGCTTGATAGTGGGAAAGAAGCCCCTTATACAGGTTACATCGTAGAAGAGGTGAATGCAGATGGTGAAAAGAAACACCGTTATAGCAAAGTTCGTCAACAAATGCTTCCACAGAAACGCGTAGACCCTGGAACAAAAGTGTTTTATTGGATCCTCAAAGACTATAACTGCGTGCGTGTCAAAAAAGACCCCGTGTTTGTGAAAGAGAAAATGACGGCACTCAAGGAAGTATGGGATAACGTATTGCGTTACAGAGAGAACGAAGAGGATTACATCCGCGAAGTGAAACAAGTGATATCTCTTTCAACGGAAACCTTTTACAGTGGGGATGCATCTTCTATTCTGAATAATGATATTGTTGAAGATTATGTGCCGAACAAAGAGAGTATGTTTGTGGCTTTGGAATAATCATGTAATCTTTTTTCTTATGGTGTTGTATGCACGATACACTCTCTTCTGTTCGCGTTCTGAAAATTTGATTACGCCTTATGTGTACTATGAAGATACAAGTATATAAAGAGGAGTTGTTTTTTACCATTAAGGAGGAGTATTATAAAAATGCGTGTCCTTAAGAGAGCTGGTGAGTACGAGGAAGTTTCCTTTGACAAGGTTACATGGCGTATTCGCGTTCTCTGTGATGGTCTGACGATTGACCCTGTAAAAATTGCACAGAAGGTGTGTTCACGCATTTATGATGGTGTGAAAACCTCTGAACTGGACGATCTGGCCGCCGCCATCTGCAGTTCTATGGTTGTGGATCACCCCGATTATGGCAAACTCGCAAGTCGTATCTGCATTTCAAACCACCATAAAAACACTTCTCCATCGTTTTCCGAGACTATCACCGTGCTTTATAATAATGTGGACAATGACGGAAAGCCAAACCCTCTTGTTTCCAAGAAGGTCTATGACATTGTTATGGCGAACAAAGAAAAGCTAAACACATGTATTGATTATCAGCGGGACTACAACTTTGATTTCTTTGGGTTTAAAACACTGGAACGCTCTTATCTCTATCGTGTGAATGGCGAAATTGTGGAACGTCCTCAGCATCTTCTCATGCGTGTAGCTCTGGGAATTCATGGGTGGGATCTCAAAGATGCTATTCAAACCTATAATATGATGAGCCAGAAGTACTTTATTCACGCCACACCCACCCTCTTTAATGCCGGTACAGACCGTCCTCAGCTTAGTAGCTGTTTCCTGATGTCCATGGGTGATAGCATTGCGGAACCCTCTGGTATCTTTGACAGTTTCAAGGAATTTGCGGTAATCTCTAAAAATGCAGGGGGTGTAGGAATTAATATCGCGGACGTACGTGGGAATGGTAGTCTTATTCGCGGCACCAATGGAACGAGTACTGGTATTGTCCCCATGTTGCGTGTTTTGAATAACACATGTCGTTATGTTAATCAGGGGGGTCGCCGCAAGGGGTCGTGTGCCGTATATATTGAACCGTGGCATTCTGACATTGAGAAATTCCTTGAGCTTCGCAAACCACATGGTAATGAAGAGGAACGTTGTCGCGACCTCTTCTTGGCGATGTGGATGAACGACCTCTTTATGCAACGGGTGAAAGAGAATGGTACATGGAGCCTCTTCTGCCCAGACGTGGCAAAAGGTCTTACAGATGCATTTGGGGATGAATTCCGTGAACTCTATGAAAAATATGAAGCCGAGGGAAAGTACACGAAACAAGTACCTGCACAAAAGATTTGGTTTAAGATTATTGAAAGCCAGATTGAGAGTGGACAGCCTTATATGTTGTACAAAGATGCGTGTAACCAAAAGAGCAACCAGAAAAACCTTGGTACCATCCGCTCCTCTAACCTTTGTACCGAAATTGTAGAATTCTCCAGTGCCGATGAAACTGCCGTGTGCAATCTTGCCTCTCTTGCTCTCGCATCCTTCGTAAAGGAAGGAACCGAAGAGAATGGTAAGCCTGTATACGATTTTGATAAACTTCACGAGATTACAAAGATTGTCACCAAAAACCTCAATAAAGTAATTGATGTGAACTATTACCCCGTGGAAAAGGCAAGGCGTTCCAACCTTCGTCACCGCCCCATTGGCATTGGTGTCCAAGGTCTGGCAGACACGTTCTTCCGCATGAACATGGCGTTTGATAGCCCCGAGGCACGGCAATTGAACCGCGATATCTTTGAAACCATTTATCACGCCGCTGTGGAATGTTCTATGGAAATTGCCAAGAAGCGTGCAGAAGTAGCGGGCACATATTACGATGGCCAAGAAAATGCCGACAAAGATATTAGCAAGGACCCCTATCTTCTTCTAAACGAGTACGATGCACCTGCAATTTTGGGAAACTCAAACTACAAGGGGGCATATTCTTCATTTGAAGGAAGCCCTGCTCATCAGGGCATTCTCCAGTTTGATATGTGGGGAGTTACACCTTCTAAGCGATACGATTGGGATGTCTTGAAGAAAAACATTAAGAAATATGGACTACGCAACAGTCTTCTTTTGGCACCCATGCCTACTGCTTCCACCTCACAAATTCTTGGGTTTAATGAATGTTTCGAACCTGTTACCTCCAACATCTACAGACGCAAGACACTGGCGGGTGAATTCATCCTTGTCAATCAGTACTTGGTGAAAGAACTCATTGACCGCAACCTCTGGAATGAAGAAATGCGCGACGAGATTATCATGAACGATGGGAGTGTGCAAAATATTACGGCTATTCCTGCAGAAGTACGTGCCAAGTACAAGACAGTGTGGGAAATTAAGCAAAAGGTCCTCTTGGATATGTCGGCGGATCGCGGTGCCTTTATCTGTCAATCGCAAAGCCTAAACATCTTTATGGAAGACCCTGACCCCAAGAAGATTACAAGTATGCATTTCTACGGGTGGGGACTGGGACTTAAGACAGGACAGTACTATCTTCGTTCCAAACCTAAAGCACAGGCACAGAAGTTCTCTATTGATGCCTCCAAGATGAAACTCGCAAACATGAGAGACAATGTCCCAACCACGAAGAATGGCAAAGATACCAATGTAGTAGATGAACCAGAAGAGTGCTTGAATTGCAGTGCGTAAAAGAAAAAGAATAGACGCATATATGTTTATCAATATATGTGACACCACAACCGTTGTTTATTATTTTTTCACATTACAAAGAAAGTCATACACGTTCTTTGTTTACATACCATACAATAAAGAAAAGTGCGAACAAGAGGAAAGCGGGGACGACGAAATCAAAAGCGATGCGATTATAGTAATATGCACGACTTGTACCAGGTTCGTATGTCTTGTGTAGATTAAATAGTTTGACATACCATATTATGAAATAAGATCCGATGGACAAGAAAGGGTTGTGATTGCCCCAGAAACCTTGGTTCTCCGTTTCTTCAAATACCTGATAGGCAAGAGGGCGCTGATAATAATTTTTAAATGTTGTTCGTGACATCCATACATCTACATCTTTAATGTGATGCACCGATGTCAAAAATCTTTTACGCATTACAGAAAGGGGATATACTACCGCATGTGTACCGGAACACAATAGACCCTTCCGAACCGTTGGCGTATACTTATAGGACACCATGGGGAATACACCAAGACAGATTGGTTGGCTATACTTTTCTACAAACTCTTTAATATCTCCCACCACATGTGGGTTCATTACATCAGGAGAGAATACAACATCGTCTTCAAGAATAATAATATTAGTATAGTTGTGTTCCAGAGCATGGCGGAAAGCATTGTAGTATGCATGAACAATGTCATGGGGCGGCGTTTCCACGTGTTCGCAGCGTTCTTTTTTTGCATCACACACTCTCTTTTTGCAATTGCGGAACCCATCGTTCTCTTGAATGTAGACAATGCGAGTTAATGGATACGTAGAAATCTGCTTCATATACTGCTCTCGGCGTTTACTGTTTTTCATCGCGAGAATATACGTAGCATCTACAAAACTGTCGTATGCGGTTTCCGATGGGTCAAATTCAAGTTTCGTGTGACGATAACACGAATGGGATGTCTGTTCTTTGGATTTCGCTGTACTTGTCATCAGGTTTCAATCACTGTGAATTATGGAGAACTCTCCGTTTACAGTTAATATACAGAAAAAAGAGGGCTGAAAGAAAGACAATAGACTAATCAAGGTTCAGAACCTTGCGACGAGGTGTCTTCTTTTTGTTCATAAGGATACTGTTAATACTAGCATCATCTTTAATAAGTTCGGCGATTTCACTCTCCGTTACAGTAGACATGGCTTCTACAAGGCGGTTCACTTCTTCTTCATCATTCAACATTTCATTGCGTTCTTGAGGATGTAAAGTACTTGCAAGTTCACTGGCGGCATCTCCACCAATGTTATCAATCTCTCTAAGAATATCCTCCATATTACTGGGACCCTTCATGGTATGTACAGGAGCAGCAGGGGGGATAGAGGATGGTCCGCGAAGCCCACTACTGTTCATTGGCGAAACTGCAGACACTGGTGCAGGTTGAGATACTTGTGAAGGAGTGACGCCATTCATGGGGATATTGTTACCAAGGGCCCCGGCACCTCCTGCTCCACTGCCTCCGCCGCCTCCGCCGCCTCCGCCAAACAAGTTCCCGAAGAGGCCACCAATCCCACCTCCCCCACCGCCTCCAAACATTCCACCGAGCATACTTGTGAGAGGGTTGGAGGATTGTTGTGCCTGTTTTGCCATGGTATTTGCACTGGCGGCAGCAAACTGTCTGGCGAGTTCGGGGTTTTGTTTAAAGACTTGGTCTGCATTGGGGATAGAGGAGTTCTTAAACATGGCGTTCGTCATGTGATACATAAATGCACTTCCTGCCACCATAAACAGGAGTTTAAGCTCAGGAGCAATCTTGCCCTTCCCCTTGTATTTTTCGTGGAGTTCTTCAAAGATATCATCATAGTCTTCAATGCTCTCGTTCATGTTTTCCGACCATCCGTCAAGCCGCGCCCCCACGGGGTTTAACCATGCGTTGGCGATTTCAATACCCGAAACAAGTGTCATAAGTGTTTTACGTTGGAACTTTACACTCGTGTCAATTTCACGGTCGCGCTTCATACGCTCTAACTCAAGAACCATCTCGTCCAAATTGGAAGCAAGAGTGAATTTACGAGGAACACGAATGCCCTTCTTTTCAAAGCGGTCAAACTGATAGAGAATTTCGCGTTTCTTTGTGAGAATATCATTTTCAGACATTACGGGAGCAGGAGAACGTGTGGAATAGAAAGGTTGGGTAGTGGGTGCGGTAGTCGAAATATTGGCGGGAGCAGGGGTAGGAGCAGGAGTGTTAAAGGATGGTTTCGCAGAGGGGAAAAACCCGTCATCACTAAATCCATCATTCATAATTTCAAGCCCGGGGCGACCTGCCCTCTGTGTGTAGTTGTTGTCTTCGCTATCTCCGTCATCACTGTTGTCATTGTCGTCATCGGAACCACTGTAAGGGTTGTTATTGCCACCCATAGCGGCGTTTCCTCTGCCCATAAATACAGCGTTGTCATTATCGTCGTCACTGTCGTCATCTACGGCGGCGGACATGTAATCCGTCTTGTCTACAACAAGTTGTGATGGATTGCGTCCAGTAGCACCTTTTGGAAAACGGCGACTGTCTCGCGATGCAAAACTGCGAAGGCTCATGAGATCATCGTCATTCGAAGAACTGCCACCCGAAATAGAATCCCGTGAGACTTTCTTTGGGTTCATCAACAGATCAATTCCAAGATGTTTACTTTGCATTCTATGATTATAAAACACTGACAGAAAGCTTTAGGTCATTTCAACGCAATCTTTGATGGAGAGAAATAAAAATAAACAAATCATTTATCAAGGAAACTAAGCCCTTGCAACAAGGCATCCGCCAAATCATCTTTTTTCTTATGAGTTCTAAACCATTCTACGCGTTCAGGGAACTTTTCGGCCAAGAGTTCTTGTACATAATCAATGGCATTTTGCTTGTTCTTTTTATATGATTTCGCAGTCCGATCCATGTCTTCATAATATTTTTCAAGATACTTCAGCTTACGTGTAGCACTGATGTTTAATATTTCCATACTCAGATTATGATGCTTCCTCATGATACAGAAATAGCTATAAATAATCATTTGTATACTCTTCATAGTAGGAGTTTTAAAAGCCGGTTGGTTTTCAATAAGTACAGTTATAGGTTGTGTCTTTTTGCCGTTACCGATGTCCTCCTCTGTTAAAGAAATAAAGACATCGTCCAATACTTCTATAAGATTATCTGCAATATCTACAACCGCTTTGCTTTTCTTCTCAGAATTTGTAATAGATACAACTTGCCAATCCAAAATAGAGCCTTCGCCATCTAAAATGCATAACCCAAGATTTTTAATACCAACGTCAACGGAAAATATTTTCATAATGGATAGAGATATCAGGTATTCTATATCTTTGAATTAATGTACGAAATAATGCGTGGGGTGATTGTTGTATCGCGGCATTTATTTAAGTAGTGAGCCAACTTTGCAAACATGTGGTCTTCCTTGCGGTTCATTTCTTTATGCAAAAAGAGGTCAAGGATTTTTAGATATTGCGAATAAAAGTTCTTCTCAAAGATATGTTGCTTCATCTGGGAAGATAACTTTTTGCCGTTCGCCCCACCCGAGATAGGCATCACATCCATATATTTCTTGCTATATGACATAATCACTTTCTTAGCATCTGGATATTTCGTAAATGATAATATACTCGGAAGATTAACAGGTACAAACATATCGTACGTGGGACATTTTACCATAAAAGCCGCATCCGCAGGGTCGGGATAGACATCATTATTATCCACCATACATAGTCTGGTTCGGATAGCTTCTTCAGTAATACTCTTGTCATACTTCTTCCGGTAATACTTCAATATCTTCGGCATAATGTTATTCAATGAT
>Ga0255770_10003192_pt1 | contig 14226 bp, 9 predicted proteins | sample 071ome_22_FD_179968 | JGI IMG/M metagenome (GOLD analysis project Ga0255770, IMG submission 179968) | Coastal salt marsh microbial communities from the Groves Creek Marsh, Skidaway Island, Georgia - 071404AT metaG (version 2) | ecosystem: Environmental > Aquatic > Marine > Intertidal zone > Salt... | reverse complement strand
GCTCGACACATCTATTGACTATGAAGACAATCCAGTTTAGAGAGGCCGTATGTGAGGCCATGAGCGAGGAAATGCGCCGCGACGAGAGCATCTATTTGATGGGTGAAGAAGTAGCGGAATACAACGGAGCCTACAAGGCATCTAAGGGCATGTTGGACGAATTTGGTCCAAAGCGCGTCCTTGATACGCCTATTGCAGAGCTTGGTTTTGCCGGTATTTCTGTGGGTGCAGCCATGAACGGTTTGCGTCCTATCGTGGAATTCATGACGTTCAACTTCTCGATGGTGGCCATCGACCAGATCATCAACAACGCTGCTAAAATGAAGCAGATGTCAGGTGGTCAGATCAACGTGCCTATCGTATTCCGTGGACCTACGGCTTCTGCCGGTCAGTTGGCTGCGACACACTCTCAAGCCTTTGAGAGCTGGTACGCAAACTGTCCTGGTTTGAAGGTGATCGTTCCTTCTAACCCTTACGATTGTAAAGGGCTATTGAAGAGCGCTATTCGCGACAACGATCCGGTGATTTTCATGGAAAGCGAGCAGATGTACGGCGACAAAGGTGAGGTGCCAGAAGGCGAATACCTATTGCCTATCGGTGTAGCCGATATCAAGCGCAAGGGTACCGATGTAACCATCGTGTCGTTCGGTAAAATCATTAAAGTGGCGTACGAAGCAGCAGATTTGTTGGCTGCAGAAGGCATTTCTTGTGAGATTATTGATTTGCGTACGGTTCGTCCAATTGATTACGCGACGGTGATTGAAAGCGTGAAGAAAACCAACCGCTTGGTATGTTTGGAAGAAGCTTGGCCGTTGGGCTCTATCGCGACTGAAATCGCGTACAAAGTACAATCTGAAGCCTTCGATTACCTAGATGCTCCTGTGAAGCGCATCACCACTACCGATACTCCAGCGCCATATTCACCAACCCTTCTCGAGGCATTCTTGCCACAGGTAGGACAGGTGATCGACGCAGTGAAATCGGTCATGTATGTTAAATAACCTGGAGCTTTTTCGACCTAGGTTGAGATAAAGACTCTAAGACTTATATTTGCAGCCCTCTTTGTAAACGCAAGGAGGGCTGATTATTTGAAATCAAACCATAGTATAATGGAAAACTTGCTTTATGTAGTCCCAATTCTTGGGCTTGTTGGTCTTGCTTACATGTTCGTTCTACGTTCATGGGTTATCAAACAAGACACTGGAACCGAAAAGATGTCAAAATTGGCTTCTTATGTAAAAGAAGGCGCCATGGCATTCTTGAATGCTGAGTACCGCATCCTTGCTGTATTCGTAGTCATCGCCGGTATCCTTCTCGGTATTATTTCTTCTGTCGTTGAAACCACACACTGGTTCATCGTAGTTGCGTTCGTGATCGGTGCAGTATTCTCTGCGATCGCCGGTAACATTGGTATGCGTATCGCTACTGATGCGAACGTTCGTACTACGCAGGCGGCTCGTACTTCTTTGCCAGAGGCGTTGAAGGTGTCGTTCCGTGGAGGTACAGTAATGGGACTAGGTGTTGCCGGTCTTGCTGTATTTGGTCTTAGTGCATTGTTCGCTTTGCTCGTAGGCTGGTTCATGACCGAAGGCGGTAACTTCTACAACGACATGACGGTTGTTTTGGAAGCCCTAGCCGGTTTCTCTCTAGGTGCTGAATCTATCGCGTTGTTCGCACGTGTAGGTGGTGGTATCTACACAAAAGCTGCCGACGTAGGTGCTGACCTTGTAGGTAAGGTTGAAGCAGGTATTCCTGAAGATGATCCACGTAACCCTGCGACTATTGCAGATAACGTAGGTGATAACGTAGGTGATGTTGCGGGTATGGGTGCCGATTTGTTCGGTTCGTACGTAGCTACAGTATTGGCTTCTATGGTATTGGGTAACTACGTGATCAACGAGCACCTTCAATCTACAGGTGAAGCGTTGGGTATGGGTCCAATTCTTCTTCCACTTATGATTGCAGGTGTAGGTATCCTATTCTCAATCATCGGTACTTTCCTTATCCGAGTGAACAGCAATGACGCGAAAGAGCCAGAGGTTCAGCGTGCATTGAACATGGGTAACTGGACGTCTATCGTATTGACTGCAATCGGTTCATATGTATTGATCAACATGATGCTGCCTGCAGCCATGGACATGAACTTCTTCGGTGAAGGAGTGAAGACAGTGACAAGCGGTGATGTATTCGGCGCTGTAGTTGTTGGATTGGTAGTAGGTGCATTGATCTCTTACTTCACAGAATACTACACTGGTTTGGGTAAAAAGCCAGTACTTGATATCGTACAAAAATCATCTACAGGTGCTGCAACCAACATTATCGCTGGTTTGGGTACAGGTATGATTTCGACTTTCGCTCCAATCCTTTTGTTCGCTGGCGCTATTTGGGCTGCTTACGCGTTCGCAGGATTCTACGGTGTGGCTATCGCAGCTTCTGCGATGATGGCAACTACTGCCATGCAGTTGGCAATCGATGCCTTCGGTCCTATCGCGGATAACGCGGGTGGTATCGCTGAGATGAGCGAACTTCCAGACGAAGTACGTGAGCGTACAGATATTCTAGATTCAGTAGGTAATACTACTGCGGCGATCGGTAAAGGTTTCGCCATTGCTTCTGCAGCACTTACTGCATTGGCATTGTTCGCTGCCTTCGTAACCTTCACAGGTATTGACGGTATCAACATCTTTAAAGCACCAGTTCTTGCGATGCTATTCGTAGGGGGTATGGTTCCTGTAGTGTTCTCTGCATTGGCAATGAACTCTGTAGGTAAAGCTGCGATGGAAATGGTTAAGGAAGTACGTCGTCAGTTCAAAGAGATTCCAGGTATCATGGAGTACAAAGCAGAGCCTGAGTACGACAAGTGTGTTGAGATCTCTACACAAGCATCTTTGAAAGAAATGATGTTGCCGGGTGCAATGACCATCATATTCCCACTAGTAATCGGTTTCTTGCCTATGGTATTCGGTTACTCGGGTCAAGAGGCTGCTGAAATGCTAGGTGGATACATGGCAGGTGTTGCTGTATCAGGTGTTCTTTGGGCCATCTTCCAGAACAACGCCGGTGGTGCTTGGGACAACGCTAAGAAGTCTTTTGAGGCTGGTGTTATGATCGACGGTGAAATGACCTTCAAAGGTTCAGAAGCGCACAAAGCATCTGTTACTGGTGATACTGTAGGTGATCCATTCAAGGATACTTCAGGTCCATCGATGAACATTTTGATCAAACTTACTTGTTTGGTAGGTCTTGTTATTGCACCAATTCTTGGTGGCGGTCACGAGAGCCACGCTGCAGGTGAAGCTACTCAAACAGAAGTTCGTCGCGAGGTAATGCAAATGAGGCTAAAAGCCGCTAAAGTCAATGTTAGCGGTGCTGCATTCGAAGGTGTTGCGATGGCTGATATGAGCATTCGTGTAGAAGATGAAAGAGTAAATGCAACGATGGAAGTTTCTTCTGAAGATGGTGCGTTCTCTGGAACATTCACTTCAATGGAAGGCATGTTCGACGGTATGATGTTCCACGCCACTGGGACATTCACTACTGCCGAAGGAGCAGAATTCCACGCTGATGCAGATTTCTTCCGCAACGAAGAAGGAGATATTCAAGATTTCCACATGGGCATTCACTAAGAGGAAAGCCTTTAGCATATTTAAAAACCCGGGCGCTCTGCGCCCGGGTTTTTTTGTGCCTTTTCCTCAACTCGCCGGAGCGATCTCGAGCGCTAGCCCATGATGCTATTATTCATGGTTCGCACTTGGAAACTCCCCTTCGCTCCATAATTGGACCAAGGTCGTATACCAGCGCACCATCTTGCGATATTCTTCCAAATCTATGCGCTCATTCGTGCCGTGAATACCGCCCACTTCGTCCGGGCTCAGGGTCATGGGCAAAAAGCGATAGGTGTTCTTCGACAACCCTTCGAAATTCTTACTATCTGTGCCGCCAATGGTCAAATAAGGGCCAACCAGCGCCTCTGGGAAAATCTCTTTCACCGCTTGTCCCAATTTCACGAAATCTTCACTCTCCGTACTCGAAGTATTGGTCGCGGCGCTGCCCATATTTTGGTAGGCCTCCACAGTTCCCCCGTACTCTGCTGCGAGCGCCTGGTAGCGCGCGAGCACATCCTCTGGTGTGGTGCCGGGCAAGATGCGGGTATTACAAACGACTCGGGCGCTCGCAGGAACCACATTATCCTTGATGCCCGAGGCCATGATGGTGGCTACAGCGGTGTTGTTGGTGAGGGCGCGTCCTGTATGGCTCTTTTGGTAAAGGCTCAGAAGGAGGGGTTCTGTGAGGAAGCGATTGGCAAAAACGGTTTTCAGGGTCCAAGGCATCTCTGGGGCGAGGTGGTCGATGAAGCCGTTTAGAGGTTGGGAGAATTGGGGTTCGAAGAGTCCTTCGCTGAGGTCGTTGATGAAGCCTGCGCTTTGTGTAATGGCGGTTTGGCTGTTGGGCATGCTGCTGTGGCCGCCAGGGATGTTAAAGGAAACTTCCACGCTGAGGTATCCTTTTTCTGCGGTGCCTATGAGGGCGACGGGGGTTTGCTTGAGTCCGGGGATGCTGCCGGTGGAAATGATGCCGCCTTCGTCGAGGATGGCTTCAAAGGACAGTCCGGTTTGGCGGCAATATTCGGCCACAAGTGCTGCTCCGGCCTGTCCGCCAATTTCCTCGTCTTGTCCTAGGCAGAAATAGAGGTTATGGGCAGGTTGAAAATGTTGAAACGCTAGGGACTCTAGGGTTTCCATGAGGGCCATAAGGGAACTTTTGTCATCGAGGGTGCCGCGTCCATAGACGAAGCCTGTTTCGGCGCCTTTAGAATCACCTGGGGCACCTTCGAACGCACCGCTGAAGGGCGGGTAATGCCATTGGTCGAGGCTTTTTTGATCGACTGGAACCACATCTTGGTGGGCGATGAAGAGATAGTTTTTGGCCTCGGGGGAAGGACTGGGCCAGTGTAAGAAGTAGGTGTGGGTGCTGAAGGTGTCGACGATGAGGGTGGCGAACAGGTGGGGATAAGAGTGGCGAAGGAATTGGCCAAATCCGTCGAATGCCGCGGTGTCGAGCATTCGGGGGTCTTGACTAATGGTCTTATAGGTGATGCTTTGTTGCAGTCGTTGAAGGTCGCCGCGAAGAGGGGGGAAGGCGAGGGTGTTGGTAGATGGGGTATAGCGCCCTTGGACGGATTCCAGGTTGAGTAGGGGCATGAGGCCGCCAAAGAAAAGTAGGGCAGTAAGTAATGTGTATAAAAGGTATTTCTTCACAGTGGGGGTGTGCTTCGTGTGGATTTGTAACTTTGTGAAAAATACGAATAGATGTACACAGGATTACTACACTTACATCATTGGCTGCCTTTTGTCTACTTATTGTTGATGTTAGCAGTATTGGTTCAGAACTTTTTGGCCTGGAAATCGGACAATGCGTTTACCGATAAATTGGTCCGTCAAAATAAAATCGCGCTGATTCTTACCCATCTTCAGGTGACGATCGGACTGATCATGTTGTTTGGATTCAATATGGATATGTTCTCGGATATGGGAACCTTGATGGGCGATGGTGCTTTGCGTTTCAAATACGTAGAACACCCGATGACGATGATTATTGCCGCAGTGTTGATCACCATTGGCAATGCGAAATCGAAGAGAGGGACTACGGATGCGGAGAAAGCGAAGCCAGTAGTGGTTTGGTTTGGCATCGGTTTGTTTTTGATCGCTTTGCGATTGCCTTGGGAAGCCTTCTTGCAAGGCGCGTAAACCTCAGACATGTTAGAGCTCAAGAAAAAGGATTCGCTTCAACGTGAGCGTTGTATCCTCATTGGTATTATCAATAAGGACCAAGATGAGGAGAAGTCCATGGAGTATTTGGAGGAACTTAGGTTCCTTGCGGATACCGCCGGGGCAGATACGTTGCACATCTTCACCCAGAAATTATCTCGTCCTGATACTAGAACCTTCTTGGGTTCCGGGAAAATGGAAGAGATCAAAGGGTATGTGGATGCGGAGAATATTGACTTGGTCGTATTCGATGATGAGCTTACGCCGTCGCAGCTGAAAAATATTGAGGTCTTGTTGGAGGTGAAGGTGATGGACCGAACGAATTTGATTCTCGACATCTTTGCCGCCCGTGCGCAAACCAGTTATGCGCGAACGCAAGTAGAATTGGCCCAATATCAATACCTACTTCCACGATTGACTCGAATGTGGACTCACCTTGAGCGTCAAAAAGGGGGTATTGGGATGCGTGGTCCCGGGGAAACCCAGATTGAAACGGACAGACGGATCATCCAGCAAAAGATCTCGTTGCTGAAGAAGAAGCTCGAGAAGATTGATGTGCAGATGACTACACAGCGCAGCAATAGGGGCAAGCTTTGCCGTGTCGCGCTCGTGGGATATACTAACGTAGGGAAGAGTACCCTGCTGAACTTATTGTGCAAGACCGATGTGTTGGCGGAGAATAAGCTCTTTGCCACTTTGGACACGACGGTGCGTAAAATCAACATCGACAACTTGCCTTTGCTGCTGACGGATACCGTTGGGTTCATTAGGAAGTTGCCGACGCAATTGGTCGAGAGCTTTAAATCAACCTTAGATGAGGTGCGCGAGGCGGATGTATTGCTTCATGTGGTGGATATTAGCCACCCGAGCTTCATGGATCACATCGCCAGCGTGAACACCATTTTGCAGGAGATTCAGAGCCAAGATAAGCCGACCATCATGGTCTTTAATAAGATCGATGCCTTCACCCACGAGGAAGCCGATGAGTTCGAGCTTGAGCTCACACAGCGCAATTATGATCTGGATCATTGGAAGCGCAGTTGGATGAATAAAGTCGGCGAGCGTGCCGTGTTTATCAGCGCGCAAGACCGCAACAATATTGACGAATTACGGAGAACCGTGTATCGCGTGGCCTCAGAAATCCATGCGACTAGGTTTCCGTTCAACACCTTTTTATACTAATTTCACTCGTTATGAGTCAAGGACCTATTAAAAAGAAAGATACCCTTCAGTACCACCAAATGCCGAAACCCGGTAAGATTGAGGTGGTGCCGACCAAGCCGTCGAACTCGCAACGCGACTTGAGTATCGCCTATTCACCAGGGGTGGCGGATCCATGTTTGGAAATCGCTGCCAACCCAGAGGATGTATACAAATACACGGCGAAAGGAAACTTAGTTGCAGTGATCTCGAACGGTACGGCTGTGCTTGGTTTGGGAGATATCGGTCCTGAGGCTTCCAAGCCGGTAATGGAAGGAAAGGGCGTGTTGTTCAAGATCTTCGCGGACATTGATGTGTTCGATTTGGAATTGGACGCAGCAGATCCAGATAAATTCATCGATACGGTGAAGGCCGTAGCCCCGACTTTTGGGGGGATCAACCTTGAGGATATCAAAGCGCCCGATTGTTTTTACATCGAGAAGCGCCTCAAGGAAGAATTGGACATTCCTATCATGCACGACGACCAACACGGTACTGCCATCATCACAGCAGCGGCCTTGTTGAACGCTTTAGAATTAGCAGAAAAGGACATTGCCAAGGTTAAAGTAGTCTTCAACGGCGCGGGGGCTTCCGCCATCTCGTGTGCCAAATTATACCTTTCCCTCGGCGTACAGACCAAGAACCTTTTCATGTGTGATTCTAAGGGCTTGATCACTCAATGTCGTGAGTCTCTCACGGAGGAAAAAGCCATTTTCGCCCAAGACCATCCTGAAGCACAACTCGAAGAACTCCTGAAGAATGCCGACGTATTTGTAGGCTTGTCTAAAGGCGGTATTGTGAGCAAGAAAATGGTGGCCAGCATGGCGCCAAACCCTATTGTGTTTGCCTTGGCAAATCCGGATCCGGAGATCAAGTATGAAGATGCGATCAGTGCCCGTGAGGATATCATTATGGCCACCGGTCGCTCAGACAATCCGAACCAAGTCAATAACGTACTAGGCTTCCCGTTCATTTTCCGTGGGGCACTAGATGTGCGCTCGTCCAAGATTAACGAGGAGATGAAACTAGCCGCGGTACGTGCCATTGCAGACCTTGCGAAAGAGCCGGTACCGGAGATTGTAAACTTGGCCTATGCAGAGAGTAATCTGTCTTTTGGGACCAATTATATTATCCCAAAACCCTTCGATCCTCGCCTGATCACCACCGTCGCTCCAGCAGTGGCCAAAGCGGCCATAGACAGCGGTGTGGCCAAAGCGCCTATCAAGGATTGGGATGCCTACGAAAGAGAACTCAGCGACCGTCTAGGCCGCGACGATAAATTCATTCGCCTGCTCAATGAAAACGCACGCCGCAAACCGCAGCGCATCGTCTTTACTGAAGGGGATCATTACCGCATTTTGAAGGCGGCCGAAATCCTTATCGCCAACGGCGTCGCAAAACCTATCTTGCTCGGGTCGATGTCGAAGATGGAATCCATCATTGAGGAATACCAGCTTGAGCTTGAGGGTGCTGAATTCATCGATATCATCGCCAACTCAGAAGGACGTGAGAAATACGCCAACGATATGTACGCCCTGCGCAAGCGCGGTGGATGGACCTTGGCAGAATGTCGCTCTAAAATTAAATCGCGTGAATACTACGGCAATATGATGCTTCGCGAAGGTGCAGCGGATGCCTTGATCAGCGGTTTGACGGTAAAATACCCAACCGCACTTCGTCCTATCCTTCGAATCATAGGAATGGAAGAGGGCATTCGCAAGGCGGCAGGGATGTACACCTTGTTGACCAAGCGTGGCCCAATGTTCTTCGCCGATACGACGATCAACTTGGACCCGACCGTAGATGATTTGGTACAGATGGTGCTCAACGTTGCCGATGCGGTGAAGCGCACCAACATCACTCCGAAAATTGCCCTGTTGAGCTATTCAAACTTTGGTTCAAGCAATGGTCCGGATGCCCGTAAAATGGCTGAGGTGAGCAAGCGTCTACGTCATGAACACCCTGAGCTTATCGTCGATGGTGAGATGCAGGCTAACTTTGCTTTAGATAACGCATTATTGGAGGAAAGCTTCCCGTTCTCGGATTTGGTTGGGCATAAGGCCAACGTCTTCATCTTCCCGAACCTTGCTGCCGGAAACATTGCCTACAAGATGTTACAGAGTTTTGGTGCTGCCGAGGCCATCGGTCCGTTGTTGATTGGTACCAAGCGCAGTGCGCACGTGTTGCAGCTCGGTGCATCGGTCCGTGAGATTGTTAACATGGCGACCTTGGCAGCGGTGGATGCGCGTACGCGTAAATCCTAACCTTTAGCGGTAAAGCAATGGGCGCGACGGCGCCGCATCATTGTCCAGTGGTGCCACCTGTAAATTGAGCAGGTAGTGTCCGTCTTGGACATGCTTAGGAATGTGCAGCAACTCCGAAATGGTTCGGTGCAAGCTTAGTTCAGGCTGTGGTCCCCAAAATGCGCGATGACAAGCTAAAGCCCCGCCATCTTCTTCCTGATCCACACTAGGTTGATCGATGAGTACATGGTCCACACCTTGCTCGCGAAGGAATGTGCCTATGCCAGCATCGAGGTACGGCCAATCTGTATTGCTATAGGCATGTGTAGCCACATTATCTGGTTCGATTTCGGTACGTATGATTGCAGATTTCACTGCGCCTTCAGCAAGGACTTCCCAGCGCACTTTGAAATCCTCCAATGTAATTACGCCATTGCTGGGCGCCACGGTGAGTACGAGGGCTTTGGTGAAGTAATCTTTGAAATGCTGGTGAACGCTGTGGCGTTCGGGTAGAATATGACCGGCGGTCTCGGTGTGTGTGCCGTGTGCATGTGGGTTGAAGCCGACATTGAAAAAGTTTACGCCGCCGCCTTCAGCAACGCTTCCTACCCAATCTCCCAATCGAACAGGTTCATACGTGGGCGCATCGATGTACCAGGCACGAGGGACATCGCCCACGGGCAAACTGAGGTCTGCTACAAATACGAGATCTAGTACACTGTTTTTCATCTTTGACAAGATAGGTCAATCCAAAAATAATTGGGCAATAATTCTATCGCTCTCCATCCAACGCGCGACCGGTATGGCAAAACCTCCATCATTGGTGACTAGTTCTCCTTGCGCCATCGCTCGAGCCACCTCCTGCTCCAACACGAACCGCTCCGCCCGACCCAGCTCGTGTGGAAAATCATTGTCCCAATTGAACCCCGCGGCGGTGCGGAGGCGTACCATTAATCGCTCATGCAGTAGGTCTTGAGGGGAGAGCTGTTCTTCTGTAGGCTTGGCCCCTTTCGCATAAAGGGCATTATTGGAAATGTTCCACCAACGGCGCGTGCTGTCGAAGGAATGCGCCCCAGGCCCTATACCGAGATATGGCGATCCGGTCCAATAGTGGCTATTGTGCCTGCTGTGCTTACCGGGCTGTGCAAAATTAGATAGTTCATAATGTGCATATCCATGGGCGTTGGCCCATTGGTCCAAAACTTCAAACTGCTTCACGATAACATCATCGGCGGGGAGGGAAATCTCACCGGTTTTGACCTGATGATGCAGTACGGTTTTTTCCTCGACGGTTAAGGCATAGCAGCTCAAATGCGGTGGACGGAAGGACGCGAGCGTTTGGAGTTGTTGCTGCCAACTTTCGACCGTACTGCCGGGCATGCCGTACATGAGATCGACCGTATAATTCTCGATAGGGCTTTCTGAAATCCACTGCAGGCACTGTCGGCTATGGTTTGAATGATGCGCTCGATTCATCATGACCAATTCCCCATCGTCAAAGCTCTGCAGCCCTACGCTCAACCTATTGATCCCGATGTTGTGCCACTGGGCTAGTCGTTCAGGGGTGATGTCGTCAGGATTCGCCTCGAGGGTAATCTCCGCATCCTCGCGTAGGGCATATAATGTAGAAGCTCGGGTGATGAAGCGTTCGAGGAGTTTCGGCGCTACAATACTTGGGGTACCGCCTCCAAAGTAGAGGCTGGTAAATTCATATTCAGACCACATAGGTTGACCCTCGGCCAATTCTCCTAACATCCGCTCCACAACCTCATTCTCGGTCGAGCGCACGGTAGAAAAGTGAAAATCGCAATAGTGGCAAGCTTGCTTGCAATAGGGAATGTGGAGGTACAGCGTGGCGTGTTTCATCAGGCCTTTGGGAGGGTGATTTTAAAGGTCGTACCCACCTGAGCACCACTTTCGACGAGGATTACCTTGCCTTGGTGATAATCTTCAATAATGCGCTTGGCCAAGCTCAGGCCCAATCCCCAACCGCGACTTTTGGTGGTGAATCCTGGGTGGAAAATCTTGCGCTGGTCGTTGGCGGGAATGCCCTTGCCATTGTCGCTGATGAACAAGTGAACTTCGGCGGCCGCGCTTTCCTTGCGGATGCGGATTTCGCCCTCGCCCTCCAAGGCATCGGCGGCATTTTTGATCATGTTCTCTAGTACCCAGCTGATGAGTTGCCCGTTATGCTGGACGTTGCTTTCAGTGCCTAAGTTGGTGGTGAGGCTGATTTTCTTTCCCAGGCGCGTGCCGAGGTAGTCGGCCGTGCGAGAAATGGTTTGATCGAGGTTGAGGTCGCTGAGTTCCGGTTGTGAACCGATCTTGCTGAACCTGTCGGTGATTTCGGTTAATCGGTCAATGTCCTTCTCCATTTCTCCAAAGGCAATTTCCTTCGGGTACTGCTCCTTGAGATAGGCGATCCAACCCATCAGGGCGCTCAGTGGGGTGCCGATCTGGTGGGCGGTTTCCTTGGCCATGCCCGTCCACACTTTGTTTTGCTCGCTGCGGCGCGCATTGGAAAAGGCCATATAGCTGATAAGCATGTAGATGCCGATGACGGCCAGAAGGATGAGCGGGTAGAGGCGGAGTTTGGTCAGCAGGTTGGAGCCCTTGTAGTAGAGGTAGTTGGTTTGCCCGTCGGCGAACTGATTTTCGAGGACTTGGCCAGAGGTTTTAAACTCGTCCAATTTTCTCAGCAGGTACTTCTGCGGATTCGACTCCGGTACACTCAAATTTCGGTGGGCGATGATATTGCCTTCATTGTCGGTCAAGATCACCGGGATGGTCGTGTTGTCTTGAATGATTTGGGTGAAAAAGCTCAAGTTAGAATCGTCTTCGGCAAAAAAGACTTCCTCCACGGCTTGGGCCCAGAGCTTGATTTTGCGCTCCTCTTCGTTGCGCAATTCTCCCAAGAAAGACTCGGTGTACAACAGCGAGGCAAGCCCGATGATGGTTCCAAAGGAGATGATGGCAATTTTCCACCAAATTTTACGTGTATATACATCGCTGTTCATGACTACTAAACTATGGTTTCTTTGCTACATTTGTCCTCTATGTCGAACGCATTAGTCATCATACCTACGTATAACGAGATCGAGAACATCAGTAAGATGTTGGATACGGTCATGAATCTAAACGAAGGCTTTGATGTTTTAATTGTGGACGACGGTTCTCCAGACGGCACCGCGCAGGTGGTCCGCGAGAAGATGGACGCCTTTGGCGGACGCATTCACCTTGAAGAACGCACGGGTAAATTAGGATTAGGAACGGCGTACATCCATGGCTTTATGTGGGCCTTGGCGCGCGGTTACGAGTACATCTTTGAGATGGACTGTGATTTTTCCCATGATCCGAACGACTTGGCGCGTTTGAAAAAAGCCTGTGAGGAAGGGGCAGATTTGTCCATCGGTTCGCGGTATGTGAAAGGGGTGAATGTGGTGAATTGGCCCATGAGTAGAGTACTACTCAGTTACTTTGCCTCCGTCTATGTTCGCTTCATTACGGGCATGCCTATTCAGGATGCTACGGCCGGTTTCAAATGTTATAAGCGCGCCACGCTTGAAGGCATAAATTTTGATAAGATTCACTTCGTCGGATATGCGTTCCAGATCGAGATGAAATTCAAGGTTTGGCAGCGCAAGATGTCCATCGTCGAGGTTCCGGTGATTTTCACCGACCGCACGGAAGGACAATCTAAAATGTCTAGCGGCATTATTAAAGAAGCCATTTTTGGCGTGATAAAACTCAAGCTCTGGAGCTTGTTTCAAAAGACCAACTAACCCCTACCATAGTTTATGTTAAAATCCTACCTCATTAAAAATGCACGAATGGTCAATGAGGGAGAAATCCTTGAAGGGGATCTCCTGGTTGAAAATGGTCGCATTGCCAAAATTGATACGAGCATTGGCCCGAAGAATGCCAATGTGAAAGTCATTGATGCGGAAGGTAAATTTTTAATCCCTGGTGTGATCGACGATCAGGTGCACTTCCGTGAGCCTGGGTTGACGCACAAGGGCGATATCGCCTCAGAGAGTGCTGCAGCGGTGGCCGGTGGAATCACCTCGTACATGGAGCAGCCCAATACCAAGCCTGCGGCAACCACTATTGAGGAGTTAGAGAAAAAATACAGCCGTGCGGCAGAGGTGAGTTTGGCAAACTATAGCTTCAACATGGGAGCGACCAACGACAACCTCGAAGAACTCAAGCGTGTATCCAAAACGGATGTGGCGGGGATTAAAATCTTCATGGGATCTTCCACAGGAAACATGTTGGTGGATGCCCAAAAGACGTTGGAGGGTATTTTCCAATTAGACCATCAACTCATCACTCATTGCGAGGACGAAGCGACCATCAAGGCAAATCTTGAGGCGGCGAAGGCGCAATATGGCGAGGATATTCCGATGAGCATGCACCCAAAAATTCGCAGCGAAAAAGCGTGTTTGCTCAGCTCGACTACTGCGGTGGAAATGGCCAAGAAATACAACAGCCGTTTGCACGTGTTCCACATCTCTACCGGGGTGGAGACGAAGTTGTTCTCGAATAAAAAGCCATTGGCAGAGAAGCGCATTACGGCTGAAGTTTGTGTGCACCACTTGTGGTTCGACGATAGCCAATACGATAAGAAGGGCAGCTTGATCAAGTGGAACCCAGCAGTGAAGACTGCTGAGGACCGAGACTTGCTTTGGAAGGCGCTGCTCGACGATCGCATAGATGTTATTGCAACAGATCATGCACCTCATACGAAGGAGGAAAAGGCCAATACCTATTTGAACGCCCCTTCGGGTGGTCCATTGGTGCAACATGCGCTGCCGGCCATGATGCAGAAGGTAAACGACGGAGTAATGGACATAGAAACCTTGGTTCAGAAAATGTGTCACAACCCGGCCATTTTATTCCGCGTGGAAGACCGCGGCTTCTTGCGCGAAGGGTACCATGCGGATTTAGTTTTGGTGGATCCAAACCGTCCGTGGAGCGTGAACAAAGACAATATTCTCTACAAATGTCGCTGGTCG
>Ga0255770_10003188_pt1 | contig 14231 bp, 8 predicted proteins | sample 071ome_22_FD_179968 | JGI IMG/M metagenome (GOLD analysis project Ga0255770, IMG submission 179968) | Coastal salt marsh microbial communities from the Groves Creek Marsh, Skidaway Island, Georgia - 071404AT metaG (version 2) | ecosystem: Environmental > Aquatic > Marine > Intertidal zone > Salt... | reverse complement strand
CGGTCCACTCACCCGCACGACAGCCACCCCCGCGCGTCCCGGCGCCGTCGCCAGCGCGTACACCGTGTCGCGAACCGCGGCCGCGCGCGCCATCGCCGATAACGCGCGGTGACGGGTCCGACCACCCATCGCGCGGGCGACTGTCGTCGTCGTCGGCGCGCGCTTCGCACGCGAGCGGCGCGCGTCGTCGATCAATGTTCCGCGATGCGTGCATTTTTAGTTTCATCTCTAAAAGATGAACCTCTAAACGCATCGATCGCGGAAACTCGATCGATGAAAAAGAGCAGAACCGGCGCCACGGACGCGCCTTTGCGACACACGACGACGACGACGGCGCCGCGCGATGCCGCGACGCAAAAACTCCAAGGCGGCGTGGCGCGCGCTGGACGATGACGTCGCGCGCACCGCGCGAGCGGGACCGACGGCGGCGGAGACGGCGTCGACGCTGTCGAACGACGCGTTGTTTTACGTGGACAAGGCGGCGGCGGCTGGAGCGCTCGGTGGGAGCGGGAGCGGTGGGTCGAAGCGCGCGCGGGCGCGAGCGCGGGCGCTGAAGATTGACGCGGCGTGCGAAAAAGAACCTGCGACGCGGGAGTACCCGACGCCGGTGCCCGTGCGGGCTGGGAAGGCGAACCCGCCGCCGTCGAGGGCGAACGAGGCGACGCGAAGAGGCGGAGCGATAGAGGCGACGCGCGGGAAAATTGTGAAACGCGCCGTGGCGTCGGTCGGGAAGGCGGTGACGAAAGGGACGACGGCGGCGATGCGCGCGGCGTACGATGTGTGGTCGGTGAAGACGCCCAAGTCGAGAGGGGTGAATAAGGAGGCGAGAAAGTTGACGTCGGCGACGACGAGCGCCAAGGCGGTGGAGGTGTCGCATCCGGGAACGTCGTTTAATCCGCCAAAGGATGCGCGAGAGGACGTCGTCGCGGTGGCTTTGGCGAAGGAGTTTAAAGAGAAGCAGAAGAGATACCTCGATCCGGTCACCGTGCCCGTGTCCAACGCTGTGGCGGAGCAAAATTTGGTGAACGAGCTGTTCTTTGAAAGCGGATTTGGCGACGACGAATCGTCCGACGACGACGAATCGGGTGACGACGCGCACGGCCGCGCCGACGGTGAGAGAGCAAAGAAGAAAGTAGTAGCGGATAAGTTTAGCAAGACGAAGCGGAACAAGATGAAGCGACGCGCCGAGGCGGAGGCGCTCGAAGAGGAGAACCGCAAGGCGAAGCAGCTTCGCCGAGACTTGAGCAACCTCAAGGCGCTCAACCAGGAGATTGATCTCGAAGAGGAAGAGCGCCAGGCTCGCCTCGCCCGTCGCAACGCCGTTCGCGCCGAACGTCGCGCGGCGCAACCGGCGCGTTTGGGCAAACACCGCCACGAGGCGGACCTCGCCCCGGTTCGATTCGCCGACGAGCTCGACGGCGGCTCGCTCCGCTCTCTCAAATCCTACGGAGAATCTCTCCTCCGCGACCGCCTCAAGTCTTACGAGCGCCGCGAGCTCATCGAGCCGAGAAAAAAGGTTACCCGAAAGCGTTCGAAGCAGCTCTTAAAGTACGAACCGGGCGCCAAGGGGGAGCGCGAGCTCGAATTCGCCCGCCAAAACGCCCAGGACGCCGAGCGCATCAAATCCATGCGAGCCGCCGCTCGCGACGCCGCCGATGACGCCACCGACTGAGCGCGCTCCCCCGCGACGCACGACGTCTCGGACGTCGTCACGGACGTCGCGTCACCGCGAGTAGCGTCGACGCACCGACGAACCAGCCCTTTGCGTTTCAATGCAACCGCGCAGTAGCTCCATTTCACCAGACGCTCGAGTCTATTTTACACACGATAGAGATGCGTTCCCGACTGCCGTCTACAAAATCGATCGAGACGCGAACGACGCCCGAAACAACGCCCTGCGATCGCTCGCCGACGGTGGACTCGGCCGACCAATCGGTGCCACAGTGCTGGTGTTACGGCATCGTCGATCTGCACACGTCTGCACACTACGTTTCTTAAACGCATACCTAGCGTTTAAAAAGCTTGAATACGTACCTGGACGAGATATTTCGACACTTTGACTGAATCACGCGCGTAGACGTGGATAGGATATTTCGACAATTTGACGCCGAGCGTAACTCGACGCGAGCGTAACTCGACCGACGCGCTCGAGAGCGCGACGCGACGAACGACGCGGTGTGACGCCGCGCGACGCGGCGACAATGACGCGGTACGGCTCGATCGGGAGCGCGCGGTCGTCAACGACCGGTGGCACGAATGAGACGAACAACCGCCGTTGGCGAACGGTTGGCGGACGACGTGTGTTCGCGCTTGCGGTCGCCGCTGTCGCGCTCGCAGTCGCCATCGTCGCGACGGTGTCGAGCGAAAAACTACTCGACATCATGAAGTCTCGCGGTTTCGCACTTGAGGAACGGTCTACGCGTCTGCTGACGACGCGCGAGCTCGAGGCTTTGCTTCGAACTGATACGCGAGCGAGGAGATTTCAGCGCGAACTCGAAGAGAGACAGGCACGAGGGGACGTACACGTCCTGGATCCATGGACCGTGGTGGCGGACGCAGCAGAGAGAACGGACGAGGATGCGCGTGCAGGCCAAAAAACGGTGGCAGAACTGGGAGGCTTTTTCGATTTCTTGACAAGCTGGGCAAAGAAGTTGAAAAAATTGACGGGTAAGCTCTGGCGACGACACGTAGCCAAGTACGTCAAGCACATCGCAAGCGCGGCGAATACAATTCATGAGAACGCAAATCTTATGAATGTAGTCACGGATATAAGCGAAGGAGTTGGTAACGCCGCCAACTTTGTCGAGGAGAGCGCAACATCGGCATACTACAATTACGGCAACGTTGTTGTGAGACACGTTTCGGCTGGTGTTGATGGGATGGATTCGATCGTCAATGAAGTCGCGGATCTCGGTGAGATGTGCGCTAAACAAGTCTCCGCGGGCGCGATTGAGGCGTTTGAGAGTGCTTCAGGAGCTTTGGATGAACTTTACGATCAAACATCTGGCTTTCTCAATGACGCCGTCGACGTCATTGAGGAGCAAGTCGATCAAATTGTCGATGTTGTTGGCGACGTGATCGCGATGCTAAAGCTCTTGTTCGGCGGTCTTGAGTGCTTGGCATCTCAGGACTTACTCTTTGACTTCGCAAAGGAACTCCACAAGGCCATGGGTAAAGACTCGCTTTTATCCATGGTGAAGAATATTCGCGAGGAAACAAAGGGTGGTGGTTTGAAAAAGTACTTGAATGAAATGGACGATACTCTTTGCCACGCTACGTGGGCGAGACTTTTCCCGAACGTCAATTTGGTGGCGAACGCGTTTAAATCGTTTGCGTTTGCCCTCAGAGATGCCTGTCCAGCGATAGGTAAGGCTGGAAAGTTACCGGCGTTTACGTTTGGTGTCGACCTTGGCGCAGATGTGACTAGTATTGGCTCCGTGAAGGGCGTTTCCACCGAAGTTGGCGTGGGTCTTGATCTCAACGGCCGACAATTCTGCTACGCTGCAGGGTGCGTCAAGTCCCATGGCATCGCAGTATCACTGCCAGGGGCTAGTGTGGGCGCTGCCGTTGTGCTAACAGGGTACAAGGATATCGAAGCTGTTCCTGGCCGTGCAGAGTTCTTAACGCTCGGGTTTGGCATCGACATTCCGGCTCCACTGCCCCCGTTAGATTTCGACATCGCTCTCACTTACGTGTACGTGGACCCGTCGATGGCAAACTTTGCCGGCGTGGCAATTTCGTACGAAGTCGGCTCCGACGGCGGCGCAAACTTGCCAGTGACGCTCGAGATCTCGCAGGGCTTCTGCGAGGCAATATGTATCGAAAAGCACGGTGGTGACTGCGGTAGCAGTGAAGGTGCCTTCCTCGGCACCCATCTGCATCCGTCGAACAGCTCCTGGGAACCGTTCGCGTTGCTTGGACAGCCATCACCGTTTTATATGGATGACAACACCGCGAAGTGCTACTTGAATCGTTATGCGGATATCTTCAGAAAGTTTGGGACCGACCTGCAGGCGGCGAAAAGGCACTTTCATGATGTTGGTCAGCACGAAGGCCGGATCGCGCACTGCACCATCTCTGACGCAGATTTGAAGTGCTATTTAGCACGTTACAAAGATCTACCGTGGAGTCAACCAAACGATGGTCGGACCCACTTTTTCCAGCACGGCTGGAAGGAAGGTCGAACTGTGAAGTGCGCGGGAGACGTCGATCGATATAAGTTCAACTTCAACGACGCCAACCTCATGTATGATTATGACGCTGTTTGTTACATTGATAACTATGACGACGTACGGAAGGCGTTTGGTTTCGACTTGACCAAAGCGAAGAACCATTACTTTGTAGCGGGTGCGGCGGAAAAGCGCAAGCCGATTTGCACGCGAGAACCCGTCATTGACGATTTGGATGCGATGTGTTTCGCTTCAAACTTTTGGGATATTCACCGATATTTTGGTGAATATCCAGGTCGTGTTTCTCAATCGACTGATATCGCAAACATAAAGACTTATATGCGCGTGCATCACAAACAAGAAGCACGTAAAAAACTCAGCAAGTGCGAGCGGGTTTCGCCGGCTGACTTCCGGTGCTATTTACAAAGATATCCAGAAGTTCCACGGTCGAGTGACGATGATGTGGAAGCGGCGCGACTTCATTGGTTAAAACATGGATGGAAAGAAGGAAAAAACCCTAAATGCGACTCACGTCCTCACTTTTACAGACACGCCATGAAAAAGAAGCACTGGCCGTACATCTCAAACGAGGATGCGCAGTGCTATCTTGATCGATATCCTGATATTGCGAAGAAGTACAGACATCTCAACGGACAGTCTAAACTGGACTGGGCCAAGATCCATTACGTCACAATTGGTCGGCGATTCCGTAGAGATCCAACTTGTGCGGGTCCACACGAGGCTACGAAGTGCTACATCGCCCGATATGATGACGTCCGCCAGTTGTACACGCAACACAAATCCCTGGCTGAGGCTGCGAAGCACATGCGCACAATAGGGGTCGATGAAGAGCGAGAGACGCGTTGCGCACTTTCAAATGATGATCTTCGATGCTACATGGCTCGTTATCCTGCATTGCAGGCGAAATTCAACGGTGATACTGCGTTAGCGCGAGAGTACTTTTTCGCTGAGGGATTTAAAAATGGTGACGATCCGAAGTGTGAACCGACCAAGTTTTACAAGACTTTCACCGGTGATAGAACTCATGGAAACCTCGACTGGACGCTCAACGGAGAGCGAGGGCTCAAGAAATGCCAAGATGACTGTCTTGCAAACCCGAAGTGCGTGGGCATCAGCTACGTGGCGGGTCGTTGTCACACGAAGGGTACGGCCTCGTCGTACGATGTAATAGCTCCACCGGAGCGCCGTGATCAGTTTTACTGGAGACACATCGACGGCTTTTTTCCAGACGGTAACGGTGACCGTCCAAACGGTATAATTGGCAAGCCCCATACGAAGCACGTCGCGGGTGTCGAAGATTGCGCACGGCTGTGTCGCGAAAACGAGGCGTGCGTCGGGATTTCATTTCACTCCGCCGGTCTTTGTCAACTGAAAGGCTGGTCTGGTTTAAGTCACGACTGGCACTCTAACGCATGGCAATTTTACCGTAAACTCGCGTGACGACGTGCGCGCACGCGAACGTTGATCGTCGCATCACTCGCGAAGACTGGGTCCGGGGCGAGACGAGCGGCGAGGAGTACGAAATCCAGAGCTGACCGACGTTTAGCGGCGCATCGACCGGGAGACGTAAAAGACACCCATCGGGCGGCGCCGTACTCATACGAGTGAATAATTCCACAGGAGATTAAGGCAACGAATCCGTCATCAGTCACGCCTCCCGGTGTTTGCCCGTCCCGACCGATCGTCGAAACGACAATAAGAGAACAAACGACAATAAGAGAACAAACGACAATAAGAGAACAAACGACAATAAGAGAACAAACGCTCAAAGAATTGCACTCGTCGTCTCGTTTTTCATTTCGCGCCAAATTTCAAATTTCCACATGTCCGAATTTGAATCGACGTCTCTCCCTCGACGCGAGTCCCGTGTGTGTGTGTCATTTCACGGTTTATGACTCGTCAGATGTCACTCACTCATGCACTCACGCAGTTGGCGTCGACGACGATCCGATCCTCGTCGTCGGTCCCGCCCGGGAGACGCGGACGCGCACCGGCGTCGACGCGAACGAAGGGGTCGCCCGCGCGGTGTCGTCGGATCGGCGCTCGAGCCGGTTTCGACCGGTTTCGAAATCACTCGCTCATTAATTCGCCCCGAATCAAATTCGGATCGAATCGGCCGTGTCGAACGCGGCGCGGACGAAACTGCATTGGTCTCGACGATACGAAGGACGCGATCCGATCCGGCGAAAGAAGATCCGACGAAAGAAGATCCGATGGCGACTCGAGGAAGTCGAGAACGGAAACCTCCGGCAAAGGTGCGTCGCGTCGACCGATCGCGCGCGAACGAGAAGGAGAAGGGATGCATCGAACGAACGCTTCGATCATCGGTCGTGTCGTGTCGATCTCGTTTGAAAACGATGATTTGGATTGATTTGGATTGATTCGCGAACTGATGACTGACGATCGCGATTGATGACGATTGATGACGACGCGCAGTACGAACCGACGATGCGAAGAGAACCGGGCGGGGATTTCGTGAGGACGGCGACGATGGGGTTGAGAGGATTGGACGAAGACGCGTCGGCCAAGGAAAACGACGGCGGACGCGAGTCAAACGCGGCGGCGGCTTCGAGCGGGATCGTCGCGAAGGAGCTCGGATCTGCCGGTAAGACGAAGAAGAGAACGCCCGGGGTGAAGCACGGGGGTGGTAGTGGTGGTTCTCCGTCTGGGGTGGCGCCGATGAAGACGAGCGATCGAAAGAGTAGTGGATTGGTAAAGGGATTCGCGACGCCTCAACCGCAAGCGGCGAGCAAGTCGCAGTCGCAATCGCAACAGCAACAGCAACAGCAACAAGACGGATCGGTTTCGCGTCAGAGACCGACGAACAATCAGTTATTGTATCGCATTAATTTCAACTGGCAGCACTACGAACACGCCATTCCAGCGAGCGTGCGAAAGGCGTTACCAAAGACGACCGAGGCGTGTCCCTCGGTGACTTCGGCGTTTTTGCAGACGCTCAAGGCGTTGGACGTGGCTGAGAGCCAAAGATTGGAGAATCCGAGAAACATCTTGCAGCTGTTGAGCGTGAACACGCGCCGAACAAAGGTTGTCGCCCTGAATACGGGCACGCATCGCGTTCCGGAAGAGCTGAGAAGACACCAGTTGACGGATAGCGCCGGTAACGAGTACTCCACCAACTTGGATCGTAACCGCTACGGCAACGACGACAACTATTTGTACACGGTGACCCGCTTCAACTTGCACGCGCTCGAGTTGTGTCCGTTGTTGGCGCAAGTGCAGATTATCGGTACCAAGGCGAGCGACGACGACGTTCTGTTGTCGGCAGAGACTAAGGATTGCTGCTGCGGAGGGAGGCGTCAACTTTCCCACCACTGGACGGTGCCGGCTTTTGTCACGCCGTCTCAAATGCCAAAGACGATTCCAAAGTCCACGTTGGCAGCCAAGGACCGAAGCCGAAAGAGAGCGCGACAGTCTCTCTCGAGCGTTGACGAGAAGCCAAGCTCCAAGTCGCGCTCGAGTATGACGCCGGACCAACCTGCCAAGGTGGAGGACGATTCTCACGCCGGGATGGGCGTCTTGCTCGACGCTCTCACTTCTGTCGGTTGCATCCCGATGTCTCCGGCGCCCGTTTCTCGCGCCAAGCAGAGGGCGCAGGCGCCCGTCATGTCTCCCGCTCGACCCGTTCGGGGGATTCGCCAGGTGGAGCTCGATCTCGGTGCAATCAACGAAGACACGTCGTTGGCGCAGGAACAAATCGCCAGGGCGACATCGCATAGCATTGATCAGATTCCGGACAATCAGCTTAGAAATGAGCTCCAGAAAGCCATCGCTCGCTCATGTGAGCTTCACATGACGGCTTCCGCCGCTCAGATGCGACAGAAAAAGGCGGAGCGCGAAGCCGGAGAGTACAAGGTGCTCGTGGAACGCTTGGAACAAATGCTGCAGCAAGCCGAAACGCAAAAGTCAACCGCTCTCGCGAAGATTGCCAAGATGGAACGTGAAAACGATGCATCCAGGTCAATGTTAGCGGGTAACGAGAACGACCGCACCATTCAGTGCAGCGCGGTTCTCGCTCACAAGTTGATTAACATGCAGCAGCGTCTGGCGGCGCTAACCTCGCGCTTTGAGTTGTTCTCTGAGCAAAACTTGCCAATGTCCGTCACGGATGAATTGTTGAGAACCGAGTTGGCTTCTCATTTGGAGACAAAGCGTGCACTCATGCGTGCAGAGACGAGCCTCGCGGCGTATGCCGCGGCGGAGGCGACGTGCGACGAAGAAATTTGGCGCGCGCAGTACATTGCCCAAGCGCAGCACAACTTGGAACAAGCGGCATACGCGGCGAACGCCGCCGTGACGGTACCGAAGGTTGGAGTCAACGGGAAAGAAGATCCCTCTGCGCCCGTAGCGATGACTCCGATGCCCCGGAGCTCTCAGTTGAACGCTCTTCAAGTGCCAGCGCACGCGCCGAATGTCACGTTTAGCCAAACGCCGTCAGTCGCTCCTCCAAAGGGAATCAAATCGGTGGCTCTGATGGCTGATGCCGTCGCTACCGCCGCTTTGGACGCTTCACACTTGAACCCGAAGACGCCTGTGGGTTCTGTGAGGCCAATGCGTCACGCATTCATCTCGCCACCGTGAAGGTGTCGCGAAAATAAAATAAAATAAGTGCACGCTTTCGCGCACATGTAATCATATTTCAGTTTGTTTTCAAGCAACTAAAACTCATCATCACCTCTCCGACACCTCGGAGTGTTTCTTCCTCGTTTTTGACTGGCTGTTCAGTCTCAAAGATTCCGATTCGTGGCTGAGACTCTCTCGTCACCTTCCTAGACGAGACATGTGAACATTTGAGGTGTGTGAAGTAGCGTGCTCCGCGCGTGTGGCACGGCATTCGACGACGCACTCGACGAAAAGATTTGACAAAGAAGACGAACAAATGTACCGCAACACCTCCTCAAACATTCGCTCCATCTTGCTCTGCGCTTTGGCGTGCATCATGCTCCTCGTTCGCCCTGGCGAAGCCACCAAATGGCACCACGGCAAGCACTGGAAGAAGCACGATTGGCGATACATGGAACCCTGCTCTGACGGCTGGTGGGCTCGAGTTGAAGCTCGCAAACAAGTAAATGATGACAACAGACAAGTTCTTCGCTGTTTAATCCGCAACTGTGGGTACGAACTGAAGACTTGTGCACACGATTGGACCTGCCGCAAGACGACGCGTTGTCTGTCCGATTGCCGAGACGACGGTCGGGAATGTGCATTTGCCTGCCTCAAGCAGTACGATGGAATCTCGAACCAAAACGTCAAGGATCTTGGACAGTGTGCTATTGCCAATGAGTGCATGCGCAACAACTAATCGAGGAAAAAACCGATCGAGACTTCAGGATTCACTTTTACGACTTTACGATTTTACACACGTGGTTCACATGTAATGAATACGGTCCTACATTTTTACAATCTTTTCTAATGAGTATGATGCGAAAAAACTCACCCGTCTAAGCGATCGACTTGCGCAGCCTTGAACAGTTCCGGCATGTGCACGTTCGTCACGTTCATGCGCTCAAAGTTCACCTTTCTCTTCTTCTTCTCCTTCTTTAGTTCCGGTTGAGGACCGAGGTCGTACACCGGTCGAGGCGTCGGCTCGATGCCCTCTCTGCGCAAAACCTTGTCGAAGTCCACGTCGTGCTCAGGAATCTCCACGTCGAGGAACGCGCCGATGAATTCCTCATTGAGCGGGACTTCGTACTCGGGCTGCTTTCTGAAGAGCACCTTCTTCTTCGTCTCCGTATTAGTGAGCAAAATGACGGCGTCGTCCGTCTCTCCCAGCGCCAACGCGTCATCCTTCGCCTTTACGTACGCATCTGTAACGTCTTCAATCGCTAAACCGTCCGGCGTGTTATTCACGAGTTCTAGAATGTCTTCTTTGCAGAGAACGTCGTGTTTCGCCTTGTATGTAAACAGCCCCGTTTCGTCGTCGTAGTTCACTTTTTCGTGAGCGCGCAAAGCTTCGAAAAGCGGGCCCACGTTGCAATCATAACCGAGAAACACGCGCAACTCATCGTTTGACATCGGTCTTCTCTGCGTGAAGAGCGTATCGATCGCGTGTTTCTGCTTAGCTAGAATGTTCGTCGCCACAACCTTTGGCGGTTCGATCGGCACCTCCATCGCCGCCAACGCAGCCTCTTGCTCCGCCTTTTGTTTCTCAGCCGCTCGCTTCATACGTTCGTACTGCGCATCCGAACGCGCGTCCAACGCCGCGCGATCCCGCGCCGCCGCAGTCATGATTTTCGAAGCAGCCTTTTGCCCATGCCTATACTTGTTCAACGTCTTCTCGAGCACGGAAGCCTTGCGTTTCTTGCTTTCTCCCGCCATGGCGACCGTTCGAAACGCGGATCGGCGGTTTTTGTGTCTTTCTGTCTCGTCGCGCGCGACGCGACGGTGACGCGATGACTCGCGCGTCGCGATCTGATGGTTGGAAAATGAGACAAAAATGTTGAACCAGCTTTCGCGCATTCGTCAACAACCGACGCGTTGCGCATGGACATCCGGGATGAGCTCATCTGGTCGAACGCTCTGCGAAGATCGATCGGGATTTACTTTTCAGTCATTTTCGTCGTCTCGTTGACTCGATTCAAGGCGTTCACGGGACGGTTCGGGCGTCGACACCGCGTGTGTGGGCTCTTCCACTTAATACTGCTGTGCGAGTTGGCGCGCGATGTGGCGACAACCTCGGGCCCGATGGAGGATTCGTATCTCACACGAGACATTTCTCTCTTTGTCTCAGCCATCACGGTGACGCTGACGGCGTACGGGGACTTTGCCAAGGCGCACGCCAGGGCGGAGGAACGCAACGCTGCGAGCGGAACGCTTCATCGAACAGCCGCGGTGTCGGCGTCCGAAATGCTCGAGCACGCGTTTTATCAGCTGGTGAATGCATTTCAGATTTTATATTTACACGTCGTTCAATCGAGTTGGTTTGACGCGCTCGACGCGCGCGAGAAGGGGCTGTGCGCGCTCGCGGCGACGTCGATCTGGTTGGTTCGCAAAAAGTTCCCAGTCAATAGCTTTTCCAAAAATTACGACTATCGATCAAATCCGCGCATCAAATTCGACATTGAGTCGGTGCTCTACCGGATTAAAAAGTACCAATACGTCCTTTACAAGACGGTGTTGCTTCATGGATTGAATGCGAGCTTGGCTTTTGCGGATGAGAGCTCGCGATCGCTCGTCCGTACGTACGGCTTTCGATGCTTCTGGCTGTTGATCAACAGCGCGTATGTCTTTGAGTTTTTCCTTCAGACATTGGTCAAACGCAAGTACTTGGGACAGAACGCCATGCTCGTGCTAAATCAAGCTTTGATGGTGATATCCACCATGGCGGTGCTGCCCGTGATCACTTCAGTCGATCCAATCGTTGCCGCGACGACGTTTGCGCTCAACTTTGTCAACCGAAGGAGAGAAATGCAAAACATCTTCATCGCACTCGTCGTCAGCGCGCGGCGTCGAGGGTTGATTTAGATTTAATTCGTTAGCGTGTCGCCTAGGTGTAAATAGCGTAGTATTGTAGGATTGCTATATTGGTATATCAAACATTTAAACGACTTGGTAGCTATCGACGAGCATCATAGTCTTCTCGGAAAAGGTCACCGGAGCGCCATCCGTCGTGCGCGCAATACTCGAGACGGCTATGTCGCAGAAAGTCTTGCTGGAAGAAAAGTTGACGTCAATCGGGAAGAAGGCGTCGGTGTCAGCGACTGGAATGACGAATTCCATGCTTCCGCTTCGGTTGCTAGCATCGATGAGTTCGATGTTCCACTCCATGACGCCATGGCGAGCATCAAATCTGAAGTCACCGTCGCACGAGTTGACCACCGGCGGGCTGCGGCACGGCGGGCAGGGAATGGAGATGACGACGTTTTGAAGATCCATCTCTTCCGTCGCCTCGTATTCGATGCTCACTGCGGTTTCACCGCCGTTAATAGTCGGCCAGCAGTTGATACTCAACGGCACCGCGGATTCATCCTTGGTTGAGAATCTCCACTTCAACACGCCAAGCGCCGATCCGCACGGAAACGGACGATTCGGATCCTTCAAGCCTAAAATCTTTTCATTGGCATGCAAACCCTTGTCAATGTTCGGGTGCGTCTTGAACTGGAACCCGGCGTTGGCGCCAGCGTTCGTCACGACGCGAATGAGCGCGTCTTCTTCGTTGCGCACTTCGAGAAGCATGTTACCTTGCAAATCCATTTGCTCCAAGCCACCGTTCCTGTTGAGCGTCACGTTGAGCTTTTCTTCAACAACCAAACTGACGCTCTCCGAAGGCGCCACGTGCACCGGTTCAGGCGCCGGCGCGGCGGCTTCGGAGCGCGCGAAACCCATATCGGTATCGACCGCTTCTCCCTCGGCTCGCAAGCTCTCCAAGAATTGGTTCGTCTTTGGCTTGCCGCCGAGTTGCATACCCTTCTTCGGTCCAGCCAAGGACTTCTGGGGCATGGACGACGCGCCCGACTTGTAGGGCTCGTCGCTGTATTGGCTACGGAAACCACCGGATGGGCGGTCATCACCAAATGATCCACCGCCACCGCCGCGGCCCATGTATCCAAACTCGTCGTTACGACCGTCGTCGTAGGTACCCATGCTCGATCCGCTGCCAAAGTCGCCGCGCATGTCGCCACCGTATCCGCCGCTCGAACCGCCAAACGAGTCCCGTCCACCGCCACCGTATCCACCGCCGCCATAGTTGTCGCGCTGTAACGTTTGCTGTTGTAACTTGGTCTCGAGCTTCACCTTGTCGATCTCCATCGCCTTCCTCTTCATCACATCCTTGGTGTCGTTGATCTTGCTCTGAATCATCATCTTGTGCAACTTTTCCTCGTGCGAATTCATTTCCGTAAAGGTTCGCACCTGCGCCATCGTCACATTCTCCTTGTACCCGAGAGAAATGATTTCATCAAACGCAAAAATTAAATCAAACGCCGCAAACGAGACGCCCTCTTCATCAACCTGCCCTTGCGTGTACTCGGGCAACGTCTTGGCCAACAGCCTCAACACTTCCAAATCCTCTAAAATGTTACTCCCCTTCGTCGTCACCAACAACAGGTACATCGTCCCACACTCGAGCGGTTGGTACACATACCTCACATTTTCCGTCTCGACGTACGTGTGTTGCTTCCCGGCGCTGACGAGCTTTGGAAACGCCGCGAGCAAGCCTTCCACTCGCACGCGAGTCATCTGCACGTACTGCCGAGACACGAGCGCTGCGATTCGCGAGAATAATTCCATCCGCGGTTAGTCGTCTCACTCCATCAGTGACGCGATACACCCCGATCCACGCCTCGCCGTCGTCCACGCGCGTGTTCCTTTGCGTCACCACGTCCACCTCTGCGCGTTTCATCGGTAAACCCGACGCGAAAACGGTAGATCTCACGCGAGAAAACGCCGAGATCGACCGTTTGCTCGAGCGGCTAAAACCTCTCTTCTCGATGCGCCGCTACCGTCCCGCGCGACGCCCGCGGGCGTCCCGAAATCGAGCGCACTGAAAAATCAGAAATCCACCGTACCTTTACCACCCTTGGTGACGATCGCCGCCGCGAGGACAACCTGTTTACACGACGAGTTTACGAAACGTCCAGTCAGTCAGTCACCCGCGCTCCCCGACGCGTCTCCCGCGGTCGCTCTCTGGATTACATCGCGCGAAAAAATTACCCGACGCGCGAGCGTACCATTTCGAAACGAAACCGCGATAACCGAAACGAATAATCGTCTATTCAACGCCGCCTCACTCGTCGAAGCGCGCGCGTCGCGTCGGCGTCTGCGGGCGCGCGGATGGATTCGACGGACGGTTGGGTACGACACGTGATCTTTGAATTGTTTTTACATTGGTATTCTCTGGTGGCGTCCACCAGACCAAAACCAAAAAAATGATGAATGATGATGAATGGTTGACGTCGGCGTCGCCGCGTCAGACGCCCGCCCGCCGACGATCGACGCCGACGGATCGTTGGAGGTTGGCGAACGTTCATTCTCCTTTATCGCTCGCCGCGCGCGTAAAGTGCGAGTGAGCGGTTCACCTCGACG
>Ga0255770_10003186_pt1 | contig 14254 bp, 9 predicted proteins | sample 071ome_22_FD_179968 | JGI IMG/M metagenome (GOLD analysis project Ga0255770, IMG submission 179968) | Coastal salt marsh microbial communities from the Groves Creek Marsh, Skidaway Island, Georgia - 071404AT metaG (version 2) | ecosystem: Environmental > Aquatic > Marine > Intertidal zone > Salt... | reverse complement strand
TTAAAAAAACAAAATATTAAATCTAGCCTCGCCTCATAAATATGAAAAGGTTATCGATAACTGGGAATATAGTTTTAATTATGACTTTCCTGAGAGGGTTAAATCCAATAACTTTTCAAGACCAATTAGTCAATGGAGCTAGATAAAAAGTAGGTATCTGCGGTATTTACCTTTTTACCTTTTTTTACCCCTTTGTATCAACTCTAAAATACCTTTTTCTTTTACTTGATTAACTTCTATTCAAGAACAATAACAACGTGTTATTAAATCTCATAGGAGTTCAGAATGATTATCAAAATAAAAGACGTAATTGATTTAACCAAACTTAGCAGATCAACTATATATCGTCTTGCCAAAGAAAATCGATTTCCCAAACCAGTCAAGTTATCTGACCATAGCTCTGGGTGGGTAATGGAGGAGGTTATTTTCTTCATAGAAGAGAGAATTGAACATCGCGATAGCCAATAACGGTTTCTTCTCCACGCTTTTTTCTCAAAATTTCACTATATGTCAATTAATAGGCAAAGAAATATCTATCAGAGTCTCAATCTGGGCTTGGTATTTAATAGTATCTATTTAAGTCTTTTAAGACTCATCAACGAACGAAGTGAGGCGAAGCAAGAAAAGAGAGTCTTGGATGCAAGGCATCGAGAAAACAAACGAAGTGCGTTAGTATGAAGCAGAGAAATAGAAAACATATCTATCGCAAGGGTTGGTTCGATTATGATGGAGAAAGAATAGAGATAAAAAACTCAGCAGAATATGGAATATACCCTGAGATATTGTTAGCCTTTATTCAACAACTTGAATTGATAATAAACCGACACGCTAGGGTATTGGTTGTTTTCCTTCAACTTCATGTCAATTACTACACGGAAGACAATAAAAATATTTCCAATCTTTTTAAAAACATTAAACAATTTCTTAACCGCAAATATGGAATGAATTCAGTTGGTCATTTATGGGTTAGAGAGCAAGAAAAATCAAAGAAACAGCACTACCATGCCATATTAATGCTTGATGGTAATCTAATTCAACATCCAAGCAAGATTCTCTATGTAATTTATGAAATGTGGCTACCAAGAGGTCACATGTACCGATTAACCAACTGTTTTTACTATATTGATAAATCCAATCATAAAAGTGTATGGAAAGAGGTTATCAATAGAGGCTCATATTTAGCCAAAATAAGAGGAAAGGGATATAGACCACCCCAAACTAAGGACTACAGCTCAAGTAGGCTTAAATAGAAATTTATTGTTACAGTTAAAAATGAAACTAATTGATGATATTATTGCAATGTTAAGTTTAGAAAAAGTTAAAGGTTTGCATCTAGTTCCATCATATATCTCTGATAATTGTCAATCCAATGCAGAGATAAAGTTATTCAAGTCATTTCAAGAACTTTCTATCAAATCGAAAGCTTATCTTTTTCATTCAGTAAATTTACCTAAGCATCAATACAAACAATGGGGAGAGATAGATTTCCTTCTTGTTTCAACTATGGGAATTCTGGTGTTTGAGGTTAAGGGAGGAAGAATATCGAGATCTGATGGTGTTTGGAAATACACTGATAGATATGGAGATGTTCATAATTCAAATGAGGGGCCAAATGACCAGGCAAAAAGTGCTATGTTTTCCCTTAAAAAACAACTAGCCAAAGAGTTTCCTAGAATAGATTTTGCTAAGATTCCATTTGGTTGGGCAATGGTTTTTCCAGACATTAACTATGCTGCTAGATCGCTGGAATTGCCAATAGAGATGGTTTGTGATTATGACTCAATGAAAGGAAGTCATTTTGAATCTTTTATAAATAATGCATACAAATATTTCAAAAACAAATTACATCAACCCAAAGAGCTGAAAGAAGCCGATGTTGTCAATATAAGTAATTTCATCCGACCTAATATAGATTTGGTCCCTAAGTTACAAAACACTATAGATGAAACAAATCAGAAACTAGTCAAAGGAACTCAACAACAATACGCCTATCTTAATATGGCTCTGGAAAATAAAAGAATCCTTTGTACTGGAGGTGCAGGAACCGGTAAGACTGTTCTGGCTATCGAAATAGCGAGAAGTAACCCAGATAAGAGAATTTTAATAACTTGCAAAAGTGAGGTATTGGCAAGATTTATCAAGGGGCAAATCACAAATGAACTAACTGATGTAATGAGCTTCCATCAAATTCTAAATAATCCTGCTTTTTTTTCTGAAAACAACCATATGAAGACTTCTATAGATGACATGTATGACATGGTAGTAATTGATGAGGGGCAAGATTTATTAACTTCGCTATTTGTTGACTTTGTGGATAAGGTTTTAAAAGGAGGCTATGAGCATGGTTGCTGGAGATGGTTTATGGACTCTAATAACCAAGCTGGAGTTGATAGTTCCCAGAACATTGTGAATCTATACAAAAATATAGATAAAATCAATCAAAATTCTCATATTGATTTGCAATTACATAAAGCAGAAAGTGATGAGGCAGAAGAGATTTATCAATTTCTTGAGGCTACACACCCATCTAAGATTAATTTGAGTCACAACTGTCGAAACACAGAAGAAATTATTCTCGAGACACAGTTGAATACAGGGGCTGATATAGGCTCTGCTATTATTAAAGGTCGAGGAAAGGTGCCACATTGGGAGAGAATAAATTCATCATCGGAGACAGCCGGTAAGCTTGAAGATGTATTGTCAAAACTGTCAGGTGATGTTGAGTATCTTAACGATATTGTTATTCTATCGCCTTTTGATTATTCCTCATCAAGCGCATATCATCTGTCAGGAGAGTGGCAAGATAAGTTACAAATTCTCAGTACAGACAATGTATTAAATCAAAGTCAAAATAAGATATTGTTTAGTGATATTGCAACTTTTAAGGGTCTAGATAAACATGTTGTTCTTGTTATAGATATGGAAAGAACAATGGATTTATTAAAGAAATCTAGAGGTGAGGATGCTGATATTATTAAGAAAGATGTTTGTTCTTTTTTGTATGTAGCTATGACACGATCAAATTCTTTATTATGGGTGACACTTGATTATAAGTTTGAAAAGTTTTTAGATGAACAACGAAAGATAAATCTTAAATTAATGAGAATGAACTAAGTAAATGAGTGACCAACAAAAAGCTTTAGATTTTATTGGAGGGCAACTAATTGGTCCTAGAGATGGGGAAAAAGAATTTCTTAATTCCACTAATCCAAGCGACCTTTATTTATTAGGCCGCATTCATCCTGTAGAAGATAATGACGACTTACTGCTTGATGACAATGAAAAAGTGGAAGGTTACTATCAGGTAAAACCACCTTCTTTTGGTTTGAGCTTTTATCTCGAGGGTGGGACTGACTTTAATATTTCAATTTCATTTGGAACCTACCCTAAGGTTGAATCAATTGATGAAGATGTTTTCAAGAGATTGATATTCAAAGCAGAAGATACAGAGTCAGAGTTTCTAGATGAGTTGAATGATATAAAAAACGCTCTATCTGAAAACAAAATCGGCAAAACAGATAAGAATGTTGTCAAAAAAATCAAGGATATCCATAAAGTAATTGAAACCGTTCCAGGTGAAAAAATTGTTGAAAAAGGGTGGCTTCGAAAACCATTTGAATTTAATGAAGAAATCTCTAAGCCTGTCGATGAAAATCAAAAAGATATATTTCTATTTGACAAGATTGCAAGAGTAAATATTGTCTGGAGAAAATACAAGCAAGGCTTCATAGTTACTACTTCCTTAATTAATAATCGAAAGAAAAAGCCTGGAAAGTATGTCGAAAATCAACTTTATCAATCTAAGATAAGAATAAATCAAAATAAAGCTGAAATACTTCCTTACCCTGTTGATACTAGATTGTCTTATGACGAAGAGGAGGAAGAGCTTTCTTTAAGGTATAGAAAGAATAAAACCTATGCAATTGGTCATTCCTGTGCAGCCTCCTATAAGCTTAAAGAGGGTAAGATTCATGAATTAGCAACGGAATTCCTTCCTTCAGCAATTGTTAAGCCAGTCACCTTGGAGCTTAAAAATAAAAGTAAAAACCCTTCCTTAAATCTTCAATATCTATGTAGTAATGAGTTATCTCCAGAACAGTTAAAAAAATCTTTAACTGATTTTGTTTCTGATTATGAAAAATGGTACAAAGATCAGCAAAATATCGACGGCCTAGAGTATTACTCAAAAGCTAGAGATAGGATATTAGACAGAATTAAAAAAAGCATCTCCAGAATGCTATTAGGTATTGAGACTATTGTCAATGATGAGAAAGTTTTCGAAGCTTTCAAGCTTGCTAATTTAGCAATGTTAATGCAAATGGTTCATGCGAATGATTATTCTAGAGGCATTAAAAACAAAGACGAAAAACCATTTAAAAAGCCAAATTATTTTAGTGAGACATATTCCACTTATAACTGGAGACCTTTCCAGTTAGCCTTTGCGCTCCTAACTATAGAGTCATTGGTGAATGAAACATCTGGTAATAGAGATGTGGTTGATTTAATCTGGTTTCCAACTGGTGGTGGAAAGACAGAAGCCTATTTAGCTATATCAGCATTTGAAATGTTTTATAGACGACTCAAATATGGGGAAAAGGGTGCAGGCACAGTTGTTATAAAACGATATCCATTAAGATTACTATCTGCTCAGCAATTTCAGAGAGCTTCAATTTTGATATGTTCATGTGAATTGATTCGAAGGAAAAATCAATCCTTGGGGACAACTCCTTTCTCTATAGGATTATGGGTTGGTGAGGCCACAAGCCCTAATAAGTTTACTAATGTTGAAAGATCGAATGGGGCGCACGAGCTCTTTAAAAGAACGCTTGATGAAGAGATACCAGAGAATAGGTTTGTGGTTCAAAAGTGTCCTTGGTGTGGTACTAGAATTATTCCTAATAAATTTTCGGAAAATGCTGATTACTATGGTGTGAGATCTACCACACATTCTTTTTCATTCTTTTGTCCATCAAACGATTGTGATTTTCATGACAAATTACCATTGAGTGTTGTTGATGATGATTTATATAAAAATCCACCTAGTTTTTTAATCGCCACTGTCGATAAATTTGCAAGATTAGCTTGGACTGATAGCCCTAAAGTTTTCTTTGGTATTGGCCCAAACTTCAGACCTCCATCAATTGTTATTCAAGATGAGATGCATCTGATTTCAGGACCTATAGGAACAATTAGCGGTTTATATGAGGCAGCTATTGATCAAGTAATTGCCTCCACTGGTGGTGCAAGACCTAAAATTATCGCTGCAACAGCAACTATCAGAAGAGCTGATGAGCAAGTTCAAAGATTATATGCTTCAGAGTGTAATGTGTTTCCATCTACCGGTATTAATGAAGATGATTCTTATTTTGCCAGAACTGATAACGATGCAGAAGGGCGTATGTACATTGGGGCAATGGGGCAATCAGATACCCAAATAACCTCGATGGTCCAGGTTAGCTCTGTTTTGGCTCAACTCCCTGAATCAGTTGATTTAACTCCAAATTCCAAAGATGCATACTGGACACAGATTGTCTATCACAATTCTATGAAAGAGCTAGCCAAGACAATCAATATATCTAATGATGACATACCCAATAGATTAGAAATCATTTATCCAGATATCCAAAAAAGACAAATTAAGAACATTTCTGAACTCTCTTCAAATATTAAAGGTGGTGATTTAACTTTAATTCTTGAAAGAATGAATAATAAGATTGATGACGATAATAATGACACTATAGATATCCTAGCTTCGACAAATATGATTTCCGTTGGTGTCGACATCCCAAGAGTTGGCTTGATGTTGATGAATGGTCAACCTAAAACCACATCAGAATATATCCAGGCATCGAGTCGTGTTGGACGTGGGAAGGTTCCTGGAGTTGTAGTTACTTTATATCCTGCAGCAAATGCTAGAGCTAGGTCTCATTATGAAAGTTTTATCTCCTATCATGAGTCCTTATATAAGTTTGTTGAACCTACAAGTGTTACTCCATATGCTGAACAAGCAAGAGATAGAGCATTACATGCGGCATTAGTTATTTTGATGAGATATGCAGGAAATATAGGTAAAAATGATGAGGCACGTTTGTTTGATTATGATAACAATTCTGTCATGAAAAAATTAACAGATAGTCTGATTGAGAGAATGCAAAAGGCTGATCCAAGTGAAAAAGAGAATATCTTTAAACAAATGCATGAAAAGATTAATGAATGGCAGTCTTTAAGAGAAAAATACCCGTCTCTACGTTATGACGGAAAGGGGAATCAATTTAAAACTCTTCTGGTAAGTTACGAAGAAAAAAATAGGCCGGGTAATTCTGAAAAATGGCCAACATTAAATTGTGTAAGGAATGTTGATGTTGAAATTGCGATAAAGGTTTGGGGAGAATAAAAAGTGAGTGACTTAAAAAGCTATAGAATGTCTCAAGGATTAACAACTTATGGCATAGGTGCTATTATTGGCATAGGTGATGAGTCTTTTGTCAATACTGGCGTAACTGACCCAGACAATCAATTAAGAATAATTTTTCCAAGACTTTCAAATCGACTAAGAGTAGGAAGTCTAAGATATCCAAAAATTAAAAATATATGGGGGGAAAACGGACAAGTTAATGTTGGTAACAAATTTAGCTTTATGCGTTTTCCCAGTTGGATGTTTTGTCCATCTTGTCGTGCCATGACGCAATTAACTTCCAATGTAACTCAGGAGCTTAATGGCGCCCAGCCGACTTGTACTAATACTCAATGTAAAGGCTTCAATAAATATAAACTTCAACCAGTTCGATTTGTGATTGCATGTGAACACGGACATATGGATGAATTTCCATGGTGGAAATGGGCGCATTCTAAAAATTCAGAAAATATATCTGATCATGGAAATTGTCAAAATGGAAGACTATTCTTCAAAGTAAAGCCGGGTGTTGGTGCTGGATGGGATTCTTTGGTTGTTCAATGTGGAACTTGTAAAGCAGAGAGAGACTTGGGTGATTTAAACCATAATCATGAGGCCTTAAAATCAGTTGGTCAAAAATGTAGAGGTAAGCAACCTTGGCAACCTTCACGAGAAGATTTAGAGTGTGGTGAAACGCCCAGAGTTGCGCAAAAGAATGCTAGCAATATCTACCAGCCAGTAATCGTTTCAGCTATAGATATTGAAGTCCAAGAAAGCCAATCACAAGAAAATGACTTAAAAACTAAGATTGAAAATAGTGATATTTATAACCCACTTCTGCGTTATTTTGAAGATGGTGGGCCTGAGAATAACATGTTTAAACTTATGGCAGAGGCAATGTGTAATCAAGTGAACTGCTCTGTTGAAGATATCATTAAAATTCTTGGTTCTGACAATGATGAAGCCCAGCAGGATAATAATTCCTCAACGTCGGTTTTTGGCATTAATCAGAGCCTAAAACATGATGAATATCCATCCTTTTTCAAGAATATTGATTCATCAAAGTTTATAAATCACGTTGAGGATGCTAAAGACGTAGAAGAATTTGAATACTCAAAAACTATGTTGCAACTCCTTGGGCATGTTTCACTGGTAAAAAAACTACGTGAGGTTAGGGTTTTTCAAGGATTTAATAGGCTTCAATTTGATCCTGGAAAGCTTGTATCGCCAGTGAATGGTGATTGGCTACCAGCTGTAGAAGTTTATGGTGAGGGTATATTCTTATCTTTAGATACTGAAACTTTAGATACATGGTACAAAAAAAATAAAAGCGCAATAGACGACAAAATGGATACTGTGGCTAAACGCTATGTGGCTACAGGATATGAAGAAAGGTTCGGCCCTTTCCATGCCAAATTTGTCTTATTGCATACCTTGTCTCATATACTTATAAGACAACTTTCTTTTGAGTCTGGATATAACGCTTCTTCCTTAAGAGAGAGTATTTATTTCTCTGATGAAAAGGATCAAAAAATGTCAGGTATATTAATTTATACTGCTGATTCTGACTCAGAGGGCTCTTTAGGAGGTTTGGTTAGACAAGGGCAATTTAAAAGGTTGCTACCAACAATTATCCTAGCTATTCAAAAAGCCTCATGGTGTTCATCAGATCCAGTTTGTAGAGAATCAAGACAAGGTAATGATGGCCTCAATCAAGGCGCATGTCATGCTTGTTCACTTATTGCAGAAACAAGTTGTAGTCACATGAACTCTTTATTGAGTAGGTCATTGTTAATTGATGAAAAATTTGGATATTTCAAGGAAATTTTGTAGAAGTTATGCGCCAAGTTAACTCAACAGATTTAAGCGATGAACAAGAAGATATTTTGCTTGATGCCCCTTTAAATGATGTGGTTCTCATTACTGGTCCACCAGGAAGTGGGAAAACAGTAATGGCATTTCATCGAGGTGAATATCTCTCTAGAAAACATGAAGTAGTAAACCTAATGATGTATAACAAGGTATTAAAGAAATTTTCTGATAATGCCACTGAAGATGTGAAAATTAGAGTTTCAACTATGCACGCATGGATGTGGAATTGGTGGAGAGGTTTGACCAATAAAAAAATTCCGGAATTAGAACCTTGGCAGCCTGACTGGAACCTAATGCTTGACACTCTTCTTCAAAAGAAACTCGATGATGATTTAGATTTTGATAAACTTGATTGGAAGCACCTAATTATTGATGAAGCTCAGGACTTTTCACCGTCTCGCATGACTTTCCTAAACCAAATAAGGAGTGTATTTTTTCAATCAGATTCTTCTCCTTCTTTAACTCTTCTTGCCGATGAAAACCAACGTATAGGAGATGATAACTCAACCATAGAACAGATTAAGAGCTCATTCAGTATTGATAACTCAAAGAATTGTTTTAAACTCACGAAGAACTACAGAAACACAGATGAGATTAACACCTTCATTGAGTTCTTTTATGTTGGCTTAGAATCTGGAAAGACCAAACCCTCTGGAAAAAAGGGAGACAAGCCAGAGCTCGTAATAACTGATAACTTTACAAGAATTATTGAACATATTAGTAGATACTCAAAAATGTATCAAAATCATGAAATTGGCATTATTGTCCCTACCAATAGAGAAAGAAGCAAATATTATGATGCCCTCAGTGAAGTCTTAAATGAAAATTTTAATGTGCAAACTTATAGTAGTGGTTCGAAAGTCTATACAGCTGAAACCCTTCAGTTTGATAGGGAAGGGACGATAACGGTTCTCAATAGGGCAAGTTGTAAGGGCTTAGAGTTTGATGCTGTATTCTTGCCTGAGCTATCAAGAATGCCTATTGATGATGCTAATCTTGATACATTTAAAATGAATATGTATGTTATGTGCAGTAGAGCCAGAACACACCTTACATTATTTGTAGATGATAAGAATAGTCCAGTTTTAAACCATTTACCATCAAGTAATTTAGATATTCTGGAGTACAAATATGTCTGACCAAAAAGATATTTTCGGCGAGAATCAAGAATCTGATCAAAATCAAGATAATAAGACTCAAACTACCAAAAGTGAAGTAGAAAAATCAAATACTCAAACCAAAAAAGTGGCCAATAAAAAATCACCAGTAAAAAAGAAGGTTGAAGTCAAGAGCGAGGAAAAGACAAAGAGAATTCCTAAAACTGAGGTTGAGCCTATGACCACAAATCCTAGTGCAGACATTAAAGATGAAATATCACTTGAGAAAAAAAATGAGCCTAGTGAAATTAATAAATCCCATGTTGAAAATGGAATCGTTGCTGAGTCACCAGAAGAGGTTCTAACTCCACTCAAATCTTCCACTGTAGAAAACCAGACTCCTAAGGAGGATCGATTTTTATTCATAACACATAGAAGAAACCTTCTGAGCATTATGTCCTCTGGTTTGATTGGTCCTGAACAAGTTTATGGTAAATACAGAGAGGATATTCTTGTCAAAACTAAAGGTCTTGTTTCTTTATTTAATGCAAATATTTCAAATGAATTGATTGAATTAACCACATCTAATAAAGAATCCAATTTTCCAGTTGTGCTGGAATTTGATAAAGATAAATTACCCAATAATTTCCTTTATGGAATTAATCCCAATGGTGAAGTGGTAAGTGATGTTAATAAAGAAGATAACATGCTTCTAAGGGTCAGTTCTGAAATTCTTAGTACTAATATGGTTAAAGAGGTTCATTTCCTTAATGCTGAGAATTTGAACGATTTCAAAGATAGAATGTTTGACAACGTTCCCATCGATGACTTTAATCTTTCTGAATCTCCGAAAATTTTCGAGTCAAAGAATCCTTTTCCTATTAAATATTTTGATAATGTAGAGGCTCAAACTCAGGACAGTGAGAATATCTCCAGATTGTCTCGAGTATCAGATAAAGTTGTTGCTTCGATATCGCTCCTTGCAGAGAACATGCAAAGAGCCTCTGATTTAAAACTTCTTCATTCTCTTCTATCCTTTCCTTATCGAGGAAATAAGTCAAGGATGTTGGAAGAATTTGACATTGTTACCCAAGTTACAAGCTCTTTAGTTGGTTCATCAGTTGAAAATAAAAACTTAAGTCATGATTACTTTCTTTTATATGCAGCGCTTGATGAGTTAATTAATATTGATGCAAGTGATGGTTGGGTTGCTCTAGATTTTCTTAATAAAGTAGAGGTTAAATTCAAGTCTATTTCTGAGGACAATAATGACCTAGATAAATATTTCGAAGCTTCAAGAAAAATTATTAATTCTGAAATAGAAATCCCTGAAAAGATTTTCTCAGATGACCAGAACATTATTCAAAGAGCTGTCTTATTGTTCATCTTAAGACCTGATTATGAAGATTTAATCAATAAAGAAAATTCTCAACTGAATCCTGGCAATATAGTTAAAAAAATCGCTATCCTTATAACCGGTTTTAGGATTGGTTATGAAAGAATAAGTACTAAATATAAAGTTCATCATCATCATATTTTTGCACCTTTGAGAGCCTATATTATTAACTTAGGACTTGGTAAACAACCAGAAAACTTTGAAAGAAGTCCTAAAGCAATAGTCCAGTGGAATTCAGATGAAAGAGTCTATACCTTTGAATGGAAACTTCTCAAAGATACTCTTTCTGGTCAGCTTAGTATCAAGAGTTATATTCATAGTGTTATTCAAAAGATGCTTGACCAAGGTCATCTTCATGAGGACTTTGAGGCAATTGCTGGAACCTTGGTATATCGATTTCAATACTTAAAAGATGAAGTTGAAAGAAGGCAGCCAGTAAAGCTTGATTTCAATTCAATTGAAGACAACCTGGTTATCTCTTCACCTTGTTTCGAAATTACTAAACCATCACATCAGAAAAGAATCACTAAGAATATATTAGAAGATATTTTTGCCAAGGATTATGACGGACAGGCATACTGGGTTTATGAAAAAAACAGCGCCATAAATCTTAAAAGAGTTATCAAGCACGATGAAATAGAGAATACTGACATCGTTGAATTAATAAAATTTATTGCCAAAGCAGCTGATGAAGTTGAAGAGGAATTCTTCAAACAAGACAAAGTCATATAACTCCTATGAAAAACTATCAGCATGCCAGTGAAGATGAAATTCTTGAACATGCGAAAACTCTAGAGGGTCTATCCTTTGCTCAGATTGATGCACTAAATTCACAGACCCACCAAAGAAATCACAGAAATAGGGGTGATCAAGGTAACTTTATTGAAACATTTGCCTTTGGGATAGAGAATAACAATCTATCAGACCCTGACTTCATAACAGCTGATATTGAGCTTAAAGTTTGCCCATTAAAAATTTCAAAAGAGAAACTAGTTGTCAAAGAGAGAACTAAGATATGCAGTATTAACTATAAAGAGCTTATAAAAGAGAACTGGATTGAGTCATCTGCAAGAAAAAAACTTAAAAAAATATTATTTGTTTTCTATCGATGGAATAAAACCTCATGGGATACTCAAAAAATTGAAAAAATTATTCTATGGCATCTTAAGCCTGATGAGGCTCTTATTTCTCAGGAATGGCATTCAACTAGAGAAATTGTAAAGCAAGGTAGGGCGCATTTATTAACTGAGAGTTGGTTTAAGGCTTTATCTCCAAATACATCTGGTAGTGGAGGTGATGCAGACAATGTAGAGCAACCAATTCAAAATATCGAAAAATATGCAAGAAAAAGAGCTTTCTCTCTTAAGAGGCCATTTGTTAATCAATTCTGGGAGTCAATCATTGACCCAGATAGCTTTGAATCTATTCAAGAGAGTCTTAATCTCCCAGCTGAAGCTAGCATAGAGAATAAACTATTGGAGTTATTTCAACCCCTAGTTGGTTTGACTATAGGAAAGATTTCTAAAAATATAGGTATTGAAATCAAAGACGCCAAGAATGCCGCAAATTACATGATTAAAAGAATCCTTGGGTTTAGGAGTTTCTCTTCAAAAATAAAAGAATTTGAGCAGTCAGGTATTACTATTAAAACAGTTCCAGTTAATAAAGATAATAACTTTAAACCTTACGAACATACTTCCTTTCCAGTTGTTAGATTTGATGATTTAATCGAAGAGAGTGGTTATTTCAATTCATCTTTATCAGAACAATTAAATCGGATTCTTTTTATTCCTATTCATAGAGAAAAGAGGGATACATCAATAGCAAATGCAACATTATTAGAGCCGTTCTTTTGGTCTCCAGATGACACTGAAGAGTCAATCATTCAACAAGAATGGCAAATGACCATAGACATTATCAAAAAAGGAATAAAGATAGAAACTGTTCCTTGGGGAGATAAGACCAGAGAACAAAACAATTTACCAAAATCATCAAACACAAAAATTCTTCACATGAGGCCACATGCTAAAGATAGTTCTGATAGGGACGAATACGCTTTAGGCAAGTCAATTACAAAACAAAGCTTTTGGCTTAATAAGCACTTTATGCAGAGTTTGATTTCAAAGAGAATTGGTCATAATTAATTAGTATAAAAAACTATAACGTTTATAATTTTTGAATGATTAAAACTATCGAATTATTTGCTGGGGTTGGTGGATTTAGAGTCGGTCTTGAAAGAGCAAATAAAAAAGAATTTAAGATAGTTTGGAGCAATCAATATGAGCCACTTACTAAAGAACAACATGCAACAAATGTCTACATCAGTAGATTTGGCAAAAAGAACCATAGTGGGGAAGATATAGCCAAGGTCATCGAGAACAACTTTGAGTCTATCCCCGATCATGATTTGTTAGTTGGTGGATTTCCTTGTCAGGATTATTCTGTTGCCAGAACACTCAAAAATTCATCTGGAATACACGGTAAGAAGGGGGTGCTTTGGTGGTCAATTTACGACATTCTTTTCAAGAAAAAGAATAAGCCTAACTATTTGATGCTAGAAAATGTAGATAGGCTGCTTAAATCACCAGTTGCTCAAAGAGGTAGAGATTTCGCTATCATGCTAGCTACATTATCTGATTTAGGATATATCGTTGAATGGAGAGTTATTAATTCTGCTGAGTACGGAATGCCTCAAAGAAGAAAAAGAGTTTATATCATGGCCTATAGAAGCACCTCAAAAATAGGTAAGAGGATACTAAAGTTAAAGAATAAGCCTAATTGGATTTTTAGAAACGGAGTAATGAGAAATGCGTTTCCACTAATTGATGAAAAAGAAGAAATAAAACCATTTTTTATTGAGGGGACACCTGAAGATATTACTGACAATCATATCTCGTTTAATACAAAATTTAGACCATTTGGGAACGTCGGATTAATGATTAATAGAGAAGTTTTCACTAGTAATCGAAATTCTGATTATGACGGTCCATATCAGACATTAGGATCTATTCTCCAAAACGATAAAGATGTTCCAGAAGAGTTTTTTATCTCAAACTCAGAATTGGAAAAATGGAAATACCTTAAGGGTGCCAAGAAAGAGCTTCGTAAAGCTGCTAATGGACATGAATACTATTATGCTGAGGGCCCAGTGACTTTCCCAGATAATAAAAATACAGCTTCAAGAACTATTATTACTGGCGAAGGTGGTAAAGGCGCATCTCGATTTAAACATGTAGTTGAAACAAAATCCGGATTTAGAAGACTTACCCCAATTGAGCTTGAAAGATTAAATATGTTTGATGATAATCACACTGAGGGTGCATCAAATAACAAAAGAGCCTTCTTTATGGGAAATGCATTAGTTGTTGGAGTGGTAGAAAAATTGGGAGAAAGTCTCCTCTCATTTCATAATAATTAGAAAGGCAAATCCTCTAAATCTTCAATCTCTGGGCCTTGAGTCGTTTCAATAGTCTGATTTTTGTCATTTGATGAAGA
>Ga0255770_10003178_pt1 | contig 14276 bp, 10 predicted proteins | sample 071ome_22_FD_179968 | JGI IMG/M metagenome (GOLD analysis project Ga0255770, IMG submission 179968) | Coastal salt marsh microbial communities from the Groves Creek Marsh, Skidaway Island, Georgia - 071404AT metaG (version 2) | ecosystem: Environmental > Aquatic > Marine > Intertidal zone >... | reverse complement strand
CGTAATGCCCATGGAAGGGAACACTGAATACTGCTGCTTTGGATCGACGTTGCGAACAGTAATTGACTGAAGTGCTGAAATAAACTTTGGGACCGTCGAGGGCAGTGCTGGCCAACCCCAACGCTCATCGAGATACGCAACGAAGCGAGACATATAGAGCCCGATGCGGCGCTCGCCCTCCACTTTCGGCATTGAGACAATCCCCCAAGGAATAAACATCTCAGCACTCCAACCATCCTCAAGTGGGGTTGTTGCTCCGCGCCAGGCGCCATCCCAATCGTTGGAGAACTGACGCTCTGGGAGCAGGGTGCCATCCATCTGGGTGTCACCAAGATTAATACCGAACCAATACCCGTATCGCCCTTCACCTGAGGTATCCAGGGTTAAATTGATATTGTCTCGTTTGATTTCTCGGTTATCCCGACTCGATAACCGAGCGATCAACGTCTCCTTCGGCTGCCGCATGAGGATACCGAGGTAAATACCTTCATCATTGTAAAAAAGACGAACCCGCGTTTCGTGACTGGGTTTTACCAACGTATCGGGGTCTGTGACTGAGAACTCATCGTACTCGGGCAGGTTTTGCCAAACCGCATCGTCGAGTCTGCCGTCTATCACGACGGGCCCATCGATTTCACTCACTGAAATCACGTCATCCGGACTGATATCGACGAGCAGTGCGAAAACAGATGGCGTAAACGCAAGCAGCGTGAGGCAAAAAATGTTGCGAATCATGCTTTCTCCAGCCTTGGGAATAGCGCAACCACATTGAACAGTACCGTGGAAACAGCCTTGAGCATTATTTGGTCAACAGCCCTGAGCCTGACTCAGTAGACAGCCCCAAGTACTCTTTTACTGCCCGCTCTGACACTGCCTTCAACGCAGTCGCTGGCAGACTATCACTGCGAATGGCTGAATACCATGACTCGAACAAGCTAGGGAAAAAGGGGGATCGATCCCTTTTTCCACCCAAGCTTTATTCAGGCGCAGGCCCCGGGAATTGCTCCCGCAACACGCGCTTTAAGACCTTGCCATTGGCATTTCTTGGAATAACGTCAATGAAAGCTGCCCCTTTCGGCAATTTAAATCTCGCCAGCTTGCCATCACAGTGTTCAAGGACGCTGTCCTCAGTCAGAGACGGCTCTTTGCTCACCACAATTGCAAAAGGTGATTCACCCCATTTCTCACTGGATTGACCAATCACCGCAGCCTCAACCACTTCCGGGTGCGACATCAGCACGTTTTCGATTTCCGCAGGGTAAACGTTCTCACCGCCAGAGATGATCATGTCTTTAATGCGATCCTGAATGAATACGAAACCATCTTCGTCTACCGTTGCAACATCGCCTGTTCGCAACCATCGGTCTTGCGTAATGGTCTCTGCAGTCGCCTCGGGCCGATGCCAATACTCAAGCATAATGTGACCGCCGCGAACCCAAACCTCTCCCTGCTCTCCTGGCTCCACATCATCACCCGTGTCATTAACCACTCGAACTTCGGTATGGAAAAACGCCTTACCCGTAGAGCCTACTTTCTTCAGCGCATTATCAGCACCGATTACGCACGCAGGACCACACGATTCTGTAAGGCCATATATTTGATGGATTTCTATGTCCATGCCAGCGTACTGCTCAATCAAACTCACAGGGACCGGTGCAGCGCCAGACTGTATCCATCTTAGTTGATCCGCATGGATTTGCTCCGATGGTACTTGAACCATGAAATTGAGCATTGCAGGAACCAGTAACGTGGTCGTGACAGCTTCCTCTTCGATCAAACTCCACGCGCCCACCGGATCAAATTCGCGCATAACAATACTAGTGACGCCGCGATAAACATTCAGCGCTACCGGCGTTAAGGCGCCAACATGGAAAAGCGGCAGGGCTACCAGATATCGGTCGCCGTCTCGTAAATCACAGCTCGCTTCAAACGTTAAGATTGCCCAGAACACGGTAGCGTGACTGTGAACAACCCCTTTCGGCAACCCAGTTGTGCCAGACGTATACATAATGAACAGCAAATCGTCCCCAATGGCGCCAAGAGTAGGCTCAGAGGCAGATGCCGAATCGCGAACCGCGTCATAGTGTTGAGCAAAAGACGGTACGCTCGCAGCATCTCCTGCTTCTATCCAACGGGCCACATCAGTCTTGTCCCCCCGAGATTGCAAATCACTGACAACGCTATGGAATTCGCTGCCGTAAATCATTGTCTCAGCGCCGCTGTCTTTAATAATGAATTCAAGTTCGTCGGCCACCAAGCGCCAGTTAAGCGGCACGACCACGCCGCCCATCTTTGCCACGGCCAAAAATGATTCAACAAACTCGACGCTGTTCATCAAACACAGCGCGACACGATCTCCGGGATTAACGCCCTCGTTCACCAGAGCATTTGCCAATTGGTTGACCCGGTCATTCAGTTGATGAAAAGAGAGCCTTAATCCCGTCGAAGTGTCGACGTATGCTTCCCGATCGGGGCTAACAGCGGCTCGACGGGCTAAAAAATCACCAACATTCACGTTCATACCTGAGTCCTTATTCGCGTTTTTTGTTCAATCCCGCTTATTTCTACCAACCCTACTTTGTATCTGTTGATCACTCGCCAAAGCAGAAAGAGTCCGTCCTATCTTAGTCTTTTGAAAAACCCTTTCCCCGGCTATGCGTCATTTGCACGGGATTGTCAGTGACCGCGCCAGAGTTTTGCTGGCTGATCAATTCCCGGCTAACGAGATCGATGCTCCTGAACCTGCTCCGTAAGCAATCTACCGATACGCGCCTGGGGAATCTATCGGCCAGCCGACCTACTCCGTACACAAAAGACAACAAGGCTGACCGAATCAACGAACCCGCAGGTTAGCTCGAGGAGGAGGGCTCAATGCTCCGTGAGACCAACTCTTTCATAATCTCACTGGTGCCACCATAAATGCGTTGAATTCTCGCATCAACATAGGCTCTCGAAATCGGATACTCGCTCATGTATCCGTAACCCCCGAAAAGCTGGAGGCACTGATCAACGACTCGTCCTTGCATTTCACTCGATGCCAATTTCAGCATCGATGCCTCGGCGCTTGTTAACTCACCGTCGATAAATTTCTGCGTGTATTTTTCTGCCAGGGCTCGGTTCAATTCAAGCTCGGTTTTCATCTCTGCTAGCTTGTACCGCGTGTTTTGAAACGAGGCGATGGTTGATCCGAACGCTTTGCGCTCATGAACATAATCTACAGCCAAATCGAATGCACCTTGCGCTGCGCCAACGCAGCCTACCCCTAGAATAAGACGCTCTCGGGGTAACTCATTCATCATGTTGTAAAAGCCTTTGCCCTCGCCGCCCAAGATGTCCGCTGCCGAGACCCTTAAGTCTTCGAAAAACAGTTCAGAAGTATCCCCACTGTGGAGACCCATCTTTTCGAGATTTCGACCACGATTAAAGCCAGGCTTCGAGGTATCCACGGTGAACAAGGTAATCCCTTTGGCACCCAGATTTGGGTCTGTCTTCGTTGCGAGCACCAGGACGTCACAATGCTGGCCATTAGTAATGAAGGTTTTTTGACCGTTGATGCAGTAATCATCGCCATCTTTGAGAGCGGCAGTGCGAATCCCTTGGAGATCACTGCCTGCACCAGGCTCGCTCATGCCAATGGCACCAACCGCCTCGCCAGAAACCATTTTGGGCAACCAGGTTTGTCGTTGCTCTTCGGTGCCCAAATTTAGGATGTAGGGCGCAACAATGTCCGAGTGCACTGATAGCCCACTTGCAAGCGCACCAAAGCCCGCACGAGAGACTTCATCGACAATGGCAGCACTGAGCTCAAAGGAGACACCGTAGCCACCGTAAGTTTCAGGCATATCAACGCACAGGAAACCCTCCTCACCCAGTCGATTCCAAAGTGAGCGAGGCCAAATTCCAGACGACTCCCAATCGTCATAATGAGGAGCAACTTCCTCCTTCAAAAACCGTCGGAGATTATCTAAGAACAACTCCCGTTGTTGTGTGTCTAGTTGATTTCTAACGCTGGCTTCCACGAGCACTGACCTTTTCATCTGATATACCGGAACCACATTATAAGTTCTCACCGTTGGACGGTATAGGAGCCAACGGTCCAAATACTGCCAATTTCAAATCCTTTGTGCGTGAGCCGAAAGCAATCCCAAAGCAGTCAATATTGGTCAGAGAACGATTAACGATCTGCGTCACGCAGGGCTTAACTGAAGATGACAGATGCATCAACCAGGATTTGGGCCGGACTATTCCTATGCGTGATGGGTTGCGCTACATTTGAATCGATTCAATAATTTTCTGAACGTCACGAATTAACTCCAAGGTCTTTGGCCAACATCCCATGACATCCAACATTGTCAATCAAGCAGGAATCGAGGTACTGACCCCAGCAACTGGTGCGCAGTTAGTTCGCGCGAGCGGCACGAACTTTCTAATCGGCCAGCCCCCGGAGGTATTAAAGGGACTGCTCCGGGCCCAGATTGACCAAATACATGCATTAGTCCTCACCGACTCAAGGGCTAGCGATGGGTCACTTCTGCACAATGTCGAGTTTATGCTCTACCACTTCCTCTTCGTGTCCGAAGGCCTGAAACGCGGCGAAAAGTTAGCACTCATTGGTCCCTCCCCACTCATCGCAGATATCAAGCGTCTGCTTAAGATTACCCTTCTGGGTCCTGATCCCGAGCAACTCGAGGCCTGGCAAACGGAATCAAATCAGGCGGCCGAATGGCTCGACGTTTCTATTGCCACTGCCTTGAAAGGCCAGGATGGCAAACCATTAACCGTTGACGACCTCGTCAGCAGTCATCCCTTCGAGGCAAATCAAATAGCGTTCAACGGCGTCATGATCAGTCACGTCGATCGCGACCGTTATCGCTTTTGTGCAGATGAGCAAGCGCGAGAGGTCATCATCGATGCTGACTCAATCACACCTGCTTACCCGCTGCATCTAGACTATCTTGCAGGTCGACTTAACAAGTTCTCTGTTGAGGTATTAGGAGGCGCTTCAGGATTTTCGCCAAACGAGCCATGTACGGGTCTCGCACTCTGTCATAACGGGGATTATGTATTGATTGACTCGATCCCCTTTCTAGACGTGCATTTGAGAGCACGGGGCATTGCCAAAAGCCAGATTTCTGCCTGCTTTTTAACCCACATTCATGATGACCATTGCTCAATGCTGCCTTTAATGATCTCGCCGCACCGGGTAGAGATCATCACCGCCACAGAAATATTCAACATGGCGATGGAGAAACTGGCGCTAAGCCTTGGCTGGGAAGAGTCGGCGGTACGGGAGCACTTTATTCATGTGCCGACTGACCCTAATACACCCCTCAACTACTACGGCATGTTAATTGAGCCCCACTACACTGTGCACAGCATTCCGACCATGGGCGCAACATTCACCTCCAACATCGAAGGAACTCAAAAACGCATTTGCATCGTCGGAGATAATCATTCGCTCGCAGCAATCGAATCCCTTACCGAAAGCGGCGAAGTCCAGCCGCGAACAAGGGATCGAATCGCAGCGCTTTACCGAGAACCTTTTGAATTGCTCATTGCAGACGGCGGCGCAGGCGTTCTGCACGGCAATCCTGCTGAATTTGTCGACGCGCCCTCCGAGCGGGTAGTGTTTGTTCATGTAGACGAACTTCCTGAGTCCTTTCGGGCAACGTTCTCAGTCGCGAGCGCGGGCAAAAGTTATTCTGTTATCCCGGGCGACGACAGTCTTTATTTGTCCCTCATTCACCATTACTTGAATCAATGGATGGGAGATTCGGTTCCCGACAAATGGATTCGCAGCCTAATCGCAGGAGCCAAGCTCGAGCACTACAACCGGGATGATGTCATCCTTGTGCAAGGAGACGCGAGTAACAACAAGGTCTATCTGCTCCTGACAGGCTATTGCGATGTCGTCCATCAATCAGACGACCAGTGGCGCACTATTGCCGAACTGCAAGCAGGCGACTTGATGGGCGAAATGGCGGCGATTACTCAAGTGGCTGAGCGCAATGCCAGTGTGATTGCCTCTACGCCAGTCACCATCGCAGCATTCTCGGACGAGATCTTTAGCTCGCTCAATAGTGACTCTGCCTTTGAGGATGGATTACTGAAACGCTGGCAAATTCGTCCTCTCTTGAACTCTCTACCCTATTTCTCATCCCTCACCTCAGTAGTGATTGAAAAACTTAGCCGCCTTGCGAATGTGCGTTTACTCCCGGTAGGCGAGCCACTGACTAATCTTGAATCCACCTGGTGGATATTGATTGAGGGCGAGGTTACCGTGAATAACCAGATCGTTGACCACGGCAGCTGGGGTTGGCACCCCTTTGGGGCAAACGCCGACGAAACTGTCATTTGCCATCGTGAAGCGAGGTTTATCTGCTTCGACAGAGACGCTTTGGAGGCACTGAGACTAGAGACGCCACAACTGAACTACGCTTTGCGTATGGCATTCTCAAATGGAACCTGACACTAGCTGGTACCGAGCCTTGATAAGGACCGGTGACCAATGGCCAGAAGACAGCTTCGTGATGACCTGAGGGAGACCATTTGCCCTCAGACATTTCCACGCTATCAGCAAACGCTATCACCATCAGTAAGCGACACCCGTGCAATGAATCAACTCGATCGCTTGGACCGTGCAGTAGTTGTTATCCGCGAATCAATCTGGCGTAATCAAACGAGATAACTGGAGTGCAATCGATGAGCGAATTCAAAGATAAGGTTGTTGTAGTTACAGGCGCTGGTGGCGGGCTTGGGCGCGCTCACGCGCTCGAATTCGCAAAGCGGGGCGCGAAAGTCGTTGTCAATGACCTGGGCGGCACCGCGGATGGAGTTGGCGCGAGTGATATGGCGGATCAAGTGGTTCAAGAAATCCGAGAACAGGGTGGGATAGCCATTGCCAATAAAGCTTCAGTTTCTGACCGAGCAGGCGCCAAAAGCATCGTCGATGACGCTGTCGCAGAATTCGGAACCATTGACATCCTAGTCAATAACGCTGGCATTTTGAGGGACAAGACCTTCAAAAAAATGGATTTGGACGATTGGGACATTGTCATCAATGTTCACTTGAACGGCACGGCTTATGTCACGCATGCCGCTTGGCCCATCATGTATGAAAAAAATTACGGCCGTATCGTACTCACCAGTTCAACCTCAGGCATCTTCGGCAACTTTGGCCAAGCCAACTACGGCGCTGCGAAAATGGGAATGGTCGGAATGATGAATGTCCTGGCGCTCGAGGGTGCGTCAAAAAATGTTCGAGTGAATACGCTCGCACCGGCCGCGGCTACCCGATTGACGAACACGATTCCGGGACGCGACGAGGATCTCTCGAGCCCTGACCCCGCTCGGGCCCCAGATTTGGTGACTCCTGCGGTCCTCTATATGTGTGCTGCAGACGCACCCAATGGGAAAATCATCCAAGCGGGCAACGGCCGATTCAGTGCGGCCGCAGTCTTTAGTAATGATGGTGTCAATCAGGGCGCGAATGCCTCCTATGAATCTTTCTTGGACGACCAGGAAATCATCATGGACCTAAGCACTGCCGAGGAAGGCTGGGCGTTTAGACGCAAACAAAAAAAGTCCTCTTAACCGCATGACGCGTTAGGCGAGAGACGATCCACCAGAATATGAGGCAGGCAATCAGCGGTGGATCAGCTCGGCCGCATTGCGCTTCCCCTATACCTCCAAGTCCTAGCGTCCGGGTAAGAATTGACTCATATCCAGCACTCGATCAATCGATGCAATTTGATCGGTCTCGTCATGGCTAACATAGACGATTGCTGTTTCCTCTTGCTCTATCAACTGCTCGATAAACGCCAATACCAAGACTCGATTCCTACTATCTAGCCCCAAACAAGGCTCATCGAGCAGCAGAAGTGGTGGACTCTTGATCATCGATCGCGCAATGAGGACCAAACGTTGAGCACCAAAGGACAGCTTGGAGAAAGGCGCCTGCTTGAGATGAGTGAGGCCTAATCGTTCAAGCCAAATCGACGCGTGAGCTCGCTCAGATTCGGTGGCCTTCTGATACAAACCGATCGAGTCATAAAAACCTGAGAGCAATGTGCGCTCAACCGATGTCGACATCCGGTGCGCCACTTGAATCGAAGAGGATACGACCCCTATGTAACGCTTCACATCCCAGATACTCTCGCCAGAGCCCCGCTTGAAACCAAAGACTCTCACATCGTTGACGTAGCACTGGGGATGATCGCCAGTAATCAGCTGTAAAAGCGACGTCTTTCCTGCACCATTTGGACCAGTAACCTGCCAATGCTCATTGGGGCGAATGGCCCAATTGAGGTTTTCAAAAACAGCTTGCCCGCCGTAAGCGATCGTTACGTCCTTTAACTCAACCAGCGTCGACAGCGATACTCGGTCCCGCTCAGCCCATATGGGAATCGCCCCCGGCTGGGCGGCCAAATGCTTGATATGCGCAAGCCATTCAACGCCGTCTTCATTGCCGATGGCGCTCGTCTCCTCAACTTGACCTCGCGCCATGATCATTAACTGATTGACGCCACAAGGAAGACTTTCGGGCTTGTTGGTCGCCAAAATCAGTGTTCGGCCTCCGAGAAGTGAATCGAATTGATCCATCATCCAAGCAAGAGACTCAGCATCCAAACCTTGAAAGGGCTCATCCAGGATCAATGTGTCGGCTGTGGACGCCAGCGCCCTGGCGAGCAGTAATTTTCGTGTCTCGCCCGTAGAAAGGGAGCGGAACGCTTTATCGAGCACACCACCCAGACTGAGCCCGTCCACCAGCTGCTCGAGACGCGCGTCATCTTGAGCTATCTGATGAAGTATTGAGGCTGCCTTGGTGCCATCAACCACTTGGCCGGATAAATCGCCTTGCTCGAGCGCAATTTCTTCCTCAATCAATGCGTTTTGGAAGCCACTTGATACCACCGCACATTGAGTAGGGACCGCTCGGTCACCAGAAACGCAATCACCCATCCCTGATAGGGCTGAGAGCAAGGCAGACTTTCCAGCGCCATTCTCGCCAAGCACCAACCACCGATCACCGGGTTCGATAGACCAGGTAATCGGTCCTAATGAGAAGGAATAGGACAGGCGGATAGTGGCCTCACTAAGACCAAATGCCGCCTCATGATTGATCATCGGTTGATTAGATTGCTCGCTTCATGGCGGTCATGTAACCACGCAGAACTCGGCCAATATCCTCAACCGGATGGTTTCGAATTTCTTCATTCACTTGGATCAGCGTTTGATTGTCGACTCCTTGGTCATTAAGCCCAAGCCCGTGACCAATCACGTCAGCGTCAATGCCTTCCATGAACGACTGCAGCAGAGGCAGGCAAGCATGGTTGTAAAGATAGCAGCCATACTCAGCGGTGTCAGAAATCGTACTGTTCATTTCGTACAGCTTCTTTCGAGCGATGGTGTTCGCGATTAATGGCACCTCATGGAGACTCTCGTAATACGCTGATTCAGCCTTGATCCCAGCAGCGGTCATCGTCTCAAACGCGAGTTCAACCCCCGCTTTCACCATGGCCACCATCAAAATGCCAAGATCAAAATAAGCCTGCTCGGAGATATCTGCCTGGTCGTTCGCGTCAGTGGTTTCGAAGGCAGTCTCACCTGTTTCTTGTCGCCACCCTAGCAGCTTGGCGTCATCATCTGCCCAGTCATCCATCATCCCGCTGCTGAACGCACCGGTCATGATGTCATCCATATGCTTCTCGTACAGCGGGCGCATCAAGTCTTTCAGCGTTTCCGCAAGCTCGAACGCACGTATTTTTCCTGGGTTTGAAAGACGGTCCATCATATTGGTGATGCCCCCGTGCTTTAATGCCTCGGTCACTGTCTCCCAACCGTATTGAATCAGTTTTGCAGCAAATCCAGCATCGACACCCTTTTCGATCATTTTGTCGAAACATAGCAGCGAGCCTGTTTGCAGCATTCCGCACAAAATGGTCTGTTCGCCCATCAGGTCGGATTTCACCTCGGCTACAAATGACGACCTTAAGACGCCTGCTCGATCGCCGCCTGTTCCCGCGGCATATGCTTTAGCGATCGCCAAACCATCGCCGTTGGGGTCATTTTCAGGATGCACTGCAATAAGCGTGGGCACACCAAACCCTCGCTTGTACTCTTCGCGAACTTCGGTTCCGGGACACTTGGGGGCCACCATAATCACCGTAATATCGGGGCGAATCACTTGGCCTTCTTCGACAATGTTGAACCCGTGCGAGTAGGCGAGGCAGGCGCCTTGCTTCATTAACGGCTCAATTTCTTTAACGACGTGACTATGCTGTTTGTCAGGCGTCAGGTTGAGAACCAGGTCGGCAGAGGGGATAAGCTCGTCATAGGTACCAACGTTAAATCCATTATCGACCGCGTTGACATAGGAGGCGCGCTTTTCGTCGATCGCGCTTTGTCTCAGAGTAAAGGAGACGTCAAGCCCACTGTCGCGCATGTTGAGGCCCTGATTCAGCCCCTGGGATCCACACCCCACGATGACGACTTTCTTTCCACGGAGATAATCGACCCCATCAGAAAACTCCTTCGGATCCATGAAGTCACAGGTCCCAAGTTGCGCGAGCTGCTCCCGGAGCGACAAAGAGTTGAAATAGTTGGCCATGCCCGTCCCCATATCGACAAAGGCGCTAACTCTAAGGGAAATCGATGCATAGGTAAATTATTGAGCCCGTTCCACCCTGCGTTGTTGCGGTGTTTCGCGTTAATACTTAGGCGGGCGAGGGCCCTAGCTCATCCTGAGATATAGCGACGAAGGGGCTCCCCCTCGATGGTAATCCGGTGCATTTCCCTGCGGTGGCCGTGATAGTCGTTCTGAGCAAAATGCCACGTAGCGCGATTGTCCCAGAACGCAATGGATCCCGGCTTCCATTCAAACCGCTCAACAAACTCATCTCGCATCATTTCGCCATACAACCGATCGAGCATAGCAGCCGACTCCGATTCGGATAGTTCATTAATTCGAACGGTGAATCCTGGATTGATGTAGAGGGTTGCGCGCCCGCTTAGTGGATGCGCAATCACAACCGGATGGACTGGGTCTGGGAGTTCATCCGCCTGATCAGTTCCCTTTAGTCTCCCCGTCTGGTGTTGAGACTGGGCGTACGGGGACGTGCTACCAAATACATGCTTCCCTGAATGCGTTGCAGTTAGCTTTATAAGTGAGTTTTTCAGCGGAGGGTCAAGTCGATCAAAAGCATCGGCAGCACTCACAAACCACGTATCCCCACCCTCTGGCGGGAGTTCTCGTGCTGCCAGTATGGAGCCCAGCGCAGGCACCTCATCATAGGAATGGTCAGTGTGCCATCCGCCACCGATGTTCTGCTGCTGGTCGGGCTCCTTTTCGACCAAGGCAATCTCAGGATGCTCGCTGTGGGCCTTAAAGAAACGGTTGATATTGATATCACCCCAGCGCTTAGAAAATGCAATGTGATCTAACTCATCAAGGTTCTGATCACGGAAAAAGAGAAGGCCGTGCCGGAAAAATGCTGTCTGAATGGCGTGGAATTGCTCACCAGTCAGCTGCCTTAGATCGACTCCTGACACCTCGGCGCCAACGTTTTTGCAGGTAACAATGTTCATCTCTACCTCTCTGTCACAGCGAACACCAACTCACAGGGAATACCAACCCACAGGGAACACCAACTCACAACGAACGCCGACTCACCCTGAGCACCAACGCAGTCAGGATCAAAGGCAATGATCCTCGGCTTTCATTGCTTGACTGCACACTGTCACTTCCAGCCTCAACGATCTTAAGTATCAAGCAGTGTCAGCACCTTGGCCAACTGATCAAGTCGATTGACGCGAATCATCTGATGAAGCTCATCGATATAATCTTGGCCTCGCTCCGAATAGCTACCCAGACCATCCAAGACCGAAGCCCCTGTCACTGGAGAACCAGCTCCCAGGGTAGCTGCACGAAGCGCTCGCAGCGATTCGTACGCTGGGTGCGAGTTAAGCGTCAGCGCGTAGTATCTGAGCCCATCTGCCACCGTCTCAAATTGGGCAACTTGATGGCGAGTGCCCTCCGCAGCCGCAAGCGGCCTCACTCCGCAGTCCTCCGTGAAACACCAAAGACCAAAGTAATTGTTCTGCTCTCGAGCGAATCTCGAGGTGCCCCAGGCTGATTCATTGGCTGCTTGTGCCAACACTAAATCGACCGGAATAATTGCGATCCGCGCTTTCAATGATAAGCAGCGCTCCTCGCTAGTCATTTCATCACGCCCGGGCACGCGATACTTCACTGCAAGCCGCGCTATCTGCGCAGCACCCTCTTGGCTTACTCTGAAAGGAACTGCTCCCAGTCCGCAGGTTAGCACCGCTCGTTCGCGCAGAATCTCCTGATTCACCGTCAGGACCTGAGGGGTAAGATATTCAAAAAAGCGCAGCTTTTTATCTTGAACCAAAGTGAACTGCCTAAAGTCAGGGCGAGTCTGATGGGGCTCGAGCACTGCAGCAACCCAAAAGCTGGTAAACGATACTGCCATTGCGATGATGATCATCATCACGATTCGATCGTGGATGCTCTGCATGAACACTCCTGTATGGTGGCAATGTTTTACGTCAATGTTTTAGGTCAATGTTTTCCATCAAGGGATGATCAACTTCTTTTGAATCACCATTTCGCGACGGCCTAACGCACTGCGCTATCACTAGGCGATTCGTCCTCAACTGATCTGGACATCACCGCCTGCCTCTCGGCTAGTGCCGCAGTGATGCCAGCATAGCGCTTCCGATCAATTCGATAAAAGAGGTAGCAAAGCACTCCAATTGTCGAAAAGACCGAGGTCGCAGGCCCAGCAATCAGGCCAAGCTGCCAGACGATGTCAGGCTCGACTTCACCCATTTTGGCGCCTCTCGGAAACTGAATAAAGTCGAGCAGGAAGCCGCCTAAAACGATGCCAAGCGAAGAATTCACTTTGACCGCAAATCCACGGACGGCAAAGATCACCCCTTCTCTTCGATGGCCCGTTTCCAGCTCATGCTCATCGGTGATATCGGCAAACATGGAGTTCACAGTCGCGAAAATCATTGGCCCTAAAAACGCGGTTAAAAACCCACTCACCACAAGAACAGCCAACAGGGCATTGCTTCCTTTTTCGGGCAGCCAAGACACATTCAGGAGCGCAAACACGATCGGGGCATTAATATTGATGATCACGAGCACTGCGGACCCCACGAGCAACCACTTCTTCTCAAACCGGCGAGTGAGCGGCTCAAGGACCACCAATGATGCGAATAATCCGCCGAGCTGCACGAGCGGGATGATCGACAGTTGCTCGGTTGTCATGCCCCAAAAGTGGAATCCCATAAACGGGTTGAAGATACTTTCTACTGCCAAAATAAACGTGCTCAACATCAACCCAAAAAAAATAGCTTTGAATGAGCGATTACTAAACGCAGCGCTAAATTCACGAATTACTTGCTTTGGAGAGACAGACGGCGCAGGCGCATACGATTTCGCTAATAGTCTTGGTAGTTGTGACAGGGTGCCCGCCGCGCAAATCCAGATCGCCGAAACGATAATGACGGCCGAGAATAACGACCAAGCGGCGTAAGCATCGGCGTTTAGCAAGCCAGGGTTAAACGTTTCAGTGGTTGGAAAGAACAACCGGTAGGAAAGCGGTACGAACAAGGCGCCGCCCAAAAAGCCGAAGAATGTACTTGCCGCATACAGAGCCGATCGTTCCTGATAACCCTCAGCCAGCTCAGCACCGAGCGCCAAATGGGGAATATGGTAAAACGTCAGCGACAATCTGACGGCTACAGCAAACAATAACAGCCAGCAGAAGTAAGCGATATCAGTCAGCCCCTCTGGCGGGTTAAACAAGAGGTAAAAGCAGAGCGCCATAGGTACTGCGGCAAGTGCCATCAGCGGGTGTCTTCGCCCGTATCGAGTTCTCAACTTGTCTGAGTAACTACCAACTAGCGGGTCACTGATCGCATCAACCACCAGAGCCATAGCAAGGGCGAGGCCAGTCAAGGACGCAGAGACTCCCAGCACTTGGTTGTAAAAAAACAGCAGGAAGACATTAAAGCCTTGATTTTTGACGGCTTCGGCAAGCTGGCCAATGCCAAACGCCAAACGAACGGGTAAAGATAGTGTCGACATAGATGAATACTGACTGACGGCTGGTTTCTCTCGCGTTTTGTTCTGCGGGCTCCCCGATTACGGGGACTCGCACTAATTTATCCACTCCGCTCGCGGGCGTCATACGGCCATTTCATTCAGCGACCGCTCACTGCCCACAGCAGGCATGTCGTATATC
>Ga0255770_10003139_pt1 | contig 14402 bp, 9 predicted proteins | sample 071ome_22_FD_179968 | JGI IMG/M metagenome (GOLD analysis project Ga0255770, IMG submission 179968) | Coastal salt marsh microbial communities from the Groves Creek Marsh, Skidaway Island, Georgia - 071404AT metaG (version 2) | ecosystem: Environmental > Aquatic > Marine > Intertidal zone > Salt... | reverse complement strand
CCTTTTTTTGCAGCCTGCTTTGGCGCAGCTACTGCAGAGAGCGACGAACAAGTCAAATTGGGCATAGAACTTGCTCGTGACATTCTCGCGAAAGGTGCAGACTGTACCATAATAGGCAGACATGCGAAAGATACACCGTCCGAAGTACAAGTGGCAGACTACGCCAAATCTATCGAAGCTCGGACTGCACCCTTTGTTTGGGCGTTAACAGCATCTGCGAGATGCCCCAAACCAGAATTTGGAGGCTTGAAACTTGTGAAGGACTGCTTAGCAAAAGGCGCTAACCCTTTACTGTGTGAATTAGAAAGTACGCGATATCCAGAAGGTCGGGGAATGACTATTTCAAATAATCCATCGAAACTGCTCAATTTATGGGACGACAAGAAATTCTTAGAAAATATGCCTCCCAAACAGAGGCGTGAAGCGGAGGCTTCCCGCATTGAACTCGGACGTTTGTTAGGCGAGGCATCGACGGTGAGAAGTGTATTCGTTAAATCAAACTCCGCGGCTAAGCAGAGCATGGATGCAATCATTGCAGACGCCAAGAAAGAGTGCTCTCTCAACGGGCGGTGGGGCATGAAAGGCGAAAAGAATCACGGCGTGACGAGAAAGAATGTGCACGATGAGGTAGAAGACGTTGCTATTATCGAACAGTCTGCTCGCAAAACCACGAAAGCGCTCATGCAAGCGCTTTCTCGAGATGATTTGACGAGCGAAGAAGTTGCAGCGGCAAGTGACGAAGAAAAGATTATGAAATTGAGCGAGGACTTATCAAAACTGAACGCATCTCTCAACATCGCGGCGAATCAGACCATATCTGCATCAATGACGATGCCGGGTATGTCTCGAGCAGTTAAAGAGCAACATAAGTTTGAAAGCGGACAAAATGATAAATTTTTTATGGGTGATATTATGAAACCAGTCTTGGGAGCTCCGAAACGATTCGCGCAAGTAGCGGTTCTAGCGAGAGAGTCTTCTCTTCGTAACAGGACGGGACAGAAGAATAACTCAAAAACCACACTGAAGGCACCCATGTTTTCCGCCATGTCTTCGTCCTTCGTAAAAAAGGATAGGCGGCTCTACTCTCCATCGCCATCTTTTCTCGGGAGTTTTAGACGCAAGAAGGACTCATCCGCAAAAGAGAAGAAGATGGTATCGTTTAAAGAATGAATGAGTTCCTACTAGGTAGTTTTACACAATTATTGTTCTTGTAATACACTGTATATTAAAACTTTGAAAAATTACATGGTATCGTACACACTGTTTCTATGGACGGGCTGATAATATTGTAAACTATTGCGCGTAGGCGATTCGAACGTGGAGAGTTCAGGCATCGAAGCGTTATTTTTTACCACCACGTACGCGCGCGTTTGTTTCTCTTTTCGGTTGCTACGATTATTCATTCTACCTAAGCGCGACTTTGTTTGCGTCCACACCTTTCGACAGGCGCGGATGTAGGAATCTAGTGATAACCGCTTTTTACCACCCGTGACGCTGGCGTTCGGAACGATGGTGATATTGTTATTTCCTCGCCGCCGCTTCGTTGTTATCTGGGTGGAGTTGTTTGCATCTACTCTCCCATCGTCTCCCTTCTTCTCCTCCGTTTGTCCTTTGCCTTTCCTTCTTTTCGGGCTGAACGAGAATAAATTCCAACGCGCATTCTTTTTTGCCTCTCTCATGTTGTGCTTATGTTTAATATCGTCGTCTAAGTCTTCGTCCTCCTCCTCACCGGCGGATATATCTCCTTCAGCGACGTCGTAGAAGCACGCGTCTTCCTTTTCGGTATTTGTGGGAGTTTTGTTTTTGCTGCTATTGCAGCTTCCTCTTCTATTCGCCCGCTCTAAGACGCCGTTGTCTGTCGACATCGCCGAGACGTCACTGTCCAGATTCGAAGTCCCCTCATTCACCATTCCGCTCAAACATGCTTCCGAGGCATACTTTCGTTTCAAAAGCGCATTACTCTCTCCCAACGGAACGAGTAAATCCGCGTACTCCTCAAGAATGAAGTTTGGCATGTGTTTATGAACCGTGAGAATAAAATCTTTACACGAACACGGTTTCGCCAATCTATCGTCGACGATGCCTTCAATTAACGCCGGTAATACCATGTGGAACTCAGTCGTAAACATCAAAATCGGAATTTTTTCGAAGTACTTTTGTTCAAAAGGCGGTGGTGGTGACGACTGATTCATCATTGAGTTTTCTTCCTCCTGCCGGAATTTTTCCATCGCTCGAATATACTTACACGCGGATAAACCATCGCAGTTCGGCATCTGAAAATCCATCACGATCATTGCCAATCTATCCGTTCCGTTACTCGTGATCTTTTCATCTCCGCCTCGTCGTTGTTGTTGTTCTAAATGACTGGCATTAACAGTAGTGTTCAAACTTTTATACGCTTCGATTGCTTCCAACCCGTCTCTGCACGCGATGACTTTCACCTCTCGGAAAAAGACTTTTGAAAATAATCGTGTTAAAATTTTCATATTGACTTCGTTATCGTCGCAAATGATAACCGCTAGCTTTGGTCTGTTCTCGCGTCGTTGGTTTTCGAAGTACTCGTCTTCTTGCTGGAAAAACATCCGTTCCTCTTCGGCGTACCACGAAGGAACCCGATGATGATGATGATGATGATGATGATGATGATGATGATGATGCCCCGACGAGGAAGAATGATAGTTGCTAATATCTGTTTCCATCTCGCACTGTTGTTGTTGTTGTTGTTGTTGTTCGCGTATGATGCTCCTTTGCAACTCGGTTAAACCGTCGTCTCGTTCTTGGTCTTGAACCTCGTGACGAACGAAATCGCAACTTTTCCGCTTCATCCTTTTTTTATTATATATTCTTTCTTTTTCTGTCTCCTTCTGTGTGTGCGTATATAAACGCAAAAATTCTCTCTTCTCTTCGTTCTCGCGTTTGCGACCACGTTGTTGCTCGGCTTATGCTCAGAAGAAGAAGAAGAAGAAGAAGAAGAGAAAGAAGAGAAAGAAGAGAGTTTTATAATAAATGTATAAAATTCCACGTCGGAGTTATATTCTCTCCCGAAAAAGGAGGGGTGAAAAATTCGCAATTTCCCCGCGCGTAGAAAATAACTCTCAGATCTAAACTCGAGAAAATCTTCACAACCACCACCAGTGTGCTGCTATTCTCAACGCGCTCGCGTTCCTCTCTCTCTCTCTCTCTCTCTTTCTCTTTTTCGAGCGTTGTTATTGTTATCGTTGTGTTGGGTTTGGTCGTTACTAAGAGTGGGGAGTGAAGGAAGATTTGTGTTGTCGAAAATATTTTATTTTTTACGAAATAAGATCACATGAGAGCAACTTTTTAGGGGGATTTTGGGCACTTTTAAGAAGGGAAAAGGGGGGGAAATCCGGTCGTCGCGGCAAAATCCGAATCCGTCTTTGATATTTAGGGTTTTCGTCTCGATTTTTTTTGCCTTTTTTTCCCAGTTGCGTGATGAGAGTGAGTGACGTGGGTTCCCAATTCCAACGTTTTTCTCTCTCTCTCTCTCTCTCTCTCTCTCTCTGCTTCGAGAGAGAGATATCATCCAAAAATCCAACGACCTCTCTCTCGCACTCTTCATCGTTTCACGCGCTTATTTATATACACATACGCACATACTTAAGAAGAAACGAGAGACAGAGAACAACATGACATCATCATCGTCGTTATCTTTCGCGCGCGCGATCGCTGCCCCCACAATCAAAACGCAAAAACAACAACTTCGTAAATCTGCCCTTTCCTCCTCCTCGTCCAAGAAGATCTCCTTCTCGACTTCAGCCTCGATCCCGATTCACATCGAGTACTGCGAAAAGTGAAACTACCTTCCCCGCGTTAAGATGCTCATCGACAAAGCAGACGCGGCGTACCCGGGTAAGTTTACTTTTACCATGAACGACGACGAGGTTTTGAAAAAAACCGTCCCGGAAGGACAAGGTTGGGCGATTGAAAACCAAGCCGAGAAACCGATTCCGAACGGAGAAAACGCCTTGTGGAGAAAAGGCGCGTTCGAGGTGTTGAGATTAGACACGATGGAGTTGATGTACTCCAAGAAAGAGACCGGTAACCACTTGGTGGATGGGAAACCGGGCGGAGCGTTGGATCAGTTCATCGAGACGAAGATGAAGGATGCTTAAGCTTTCTTTCTTTCTTTCTTTCGCCCGCTTGTCGCGCAGAGGAAGAGAAGACCGTAGGCGCATAACAACATCAAAGTATGCATATATTCAAAGGAACAAAACAAACAAAGTATGAGTAAACGGGATGAGAATGTGAACACATTCAAAGTGATGAACGCGTTCGTAAAAGATTACAGGACAGACAGACTTGTCCAGCGAACGCTGTTTTGATGGTACCATCCCTCGTTTACTCGAAACGTTGAAACGTGTTTAAAATATATGAAGTTAGCAACCGAAAGTCTTTTTTAATACTACGTGAGCGGCGATGATTATTAATGCGCGTTCGTTTGCGCGCGGCGTCATTACGTGTGAAATTATATATATATGATACAGCACAAAAACGTAAATTTAACAACAACAAGAATCGTCATCATCATCATCGTCTCGCTATCGCTTCTACACTCCCGTCATCTTCGTCAAAGAATTCTTGCTCAAACCGACGTCGGTTTTGATCCTCGTGATGAGCTCGTCCAATCCGTTAAATTTCATCTCAGGTCGCACGAAACCAAGGCATTCCACGGACATGGTCTCACCGTAAAATTGTTTCTTTCCGTTCTCGAACGCGAGTCCGTCCTCGTTTTTCTCCACGCAGTGCACTTCCACCGTCACTTCGTTTTCGTAATCTTTCTTGTCGACAAAGGAAGGACGTCGACCAACGTTTAAGACGGCAATTTTTTTATCCGAATCGTCGTCGCCTTCTAAATGACAATAGCCGAAGTACACACCGAGTGGGATATTTTCCACGTCGATGGTATCGTCGTTCATTTCCTTTTGCCAGTTCAGAGAGACTTCGGCGGGATCCAAATTCGCCGTCGGCAAACCCATCTCGGCGCTACCTCGACCGAATCCTCTCACGACTTTAGCTCGCATGAGAAGAGGTTTCTCTAATTTGTAGTTTTGCGTCAAGTATAACACTCTCGTGGCATCTAAATCGTCGTCGTCGTTTTCTGCGCTGCCGCTGCTTCTATCACTACCGCTACTATTTTTGCTACCGCCATCGCTCAAATCCAACGGTTTCCCTCTCTTCGCCTCTTCCGCCGTCCACGCCAACGGGAATCCTTTCACGAGCGCGTTCAACTCCTCCCTCGTCATTCTCCGGTAACTCTCGTCCCCTTCTTTCGTCTCCCTCGACGAAATGATAATCCTAGACGTCGCCTCGTCGGCGTTATTCGTCGTCGTTTGTTTCAATAAATTCGCGGCTCTCGCCAGCGTCTCTCTCCTCTTCTCTTCCGGAACGTCCTCGAACGCGTCGTTGAATATGATCACATCGAACGGACCGAAATACGGTTTCACATCCTCTAAACTCATCTCCGAAGAGAGCTGAAAATACTTGGCGCCTTTCTCGTTTCCAGAAACGCCCACGTCCGGGACTCGCTCCATCGCTCGATCCAGTTGTTTCTGCGACGCGTCGCACGCGGTTACAAACTTCGCTTCAGCCGTCGATAACAAACTTTCCACTAACTCGCCAGTTTCCGCGCCAACGACGAGCGCGGTCCCGAACGGTTTTGATCTGTTCAGCGCGTCCAAAGACGCTCTCGCAATCTCTCTCGCTCGATCTTTCTCTCTCGGAAAGTAACACGAGGAACATCCCATCGACGCTTCGTCTCTTTTCAGTTTGTTATTAGTCTCTTCGTTTTTATGCGCAGAAGAGGAGGAGGATGCCTTCACCAGAACCATCGTCGTCATCCTTTCCGCTCCACCTCTTTCACCACTCTCACCGCTCATTCGTTCTCGTTTTCGTCTTCGTATTCTTCTTCCTTTCAACGAAGAAGACAAAGACAAAGAAGAAGAAGAAGAACACGAAAGTCGTTGCCGTTGTTGTTTACAAAAATGATGCTTTCCGTGAACACCACTACCACCGCTGTTTTTATCATCAATGATGTAAAAAAGACCGCCGCCGCCGCCGCCGCCGCCGCCGCGAGAAGAAGAAAAGGTGGAGGAGGAAGAAATGCCACGCGTCGTCGTCGTCGTTGTTGTCATCATCGTCATCATCGTCGTCGTCAAAATATGTATATGTATAAAAATGAAGAAAAAAAATGGATAAAAAAAAAGTGCTCTTTCTGCTTCACACGCGAGAAAAAAAAAATGAGCGCGCGCGATGATACGACGGAGAGCAACGATGAAAACAACAACAAGAAGAACGACAACAACGCGAAGAGTATTCTCCAAACGCACTTCTTGTTGTTTCTCTCTCAGGTGAATTGGATGGGCATGCACATTGTCTTCGCGGTCGCGCTGAGAAGTTCCACGAAGGCGTTGGTTTTGTCTTTTTACCGAGAACTTTTAGCGTGCGTGTTACTGACGGCGTATTGTTGTTTTTGGTGGTTTCGTCGTCGTCGTTCGAGAGAAGAAGAAGAAGAAGAAGAAGAAGAAGAAGAAGAGGGGGGGGGAGAGGAGGGTGGTCTAGGAGAAGAAGAGGGTGATGGTGACGCGATGGAGAGTACCACGGAAGCTTTAAGGAAGAAGAAGAAGACGGCGGCTGATGCCGTTGTTGCTGTTGGTGTAAATACAGACGCCAAAAAGAAAAACGACGATGAAAATAAAGTGACATCGACGCAAATAATCCTAGTTTCCGTAGTTTTAGGCGCGATATTAGCACTCATACGAGGATCGGTCGTCTTGGCGAACGCGAACGCGGGACCAGACGTGACCTCGGCGTTGGTGTTGACGACGCCGGTGTTGACGTTTTTCTTCTCGGCGCTGTTGCGAGTGGAACACTTTTCGTTTCGGGAGGTGAATCGAGAACATCCGGAAAACGCGATGAAAGTTTTAGCGATTTTGTTCGTGACGATTAGCGTCGCCATCGTGTGTTCGTATGAAGGTGCGCTGATGTTTGGGGACCCGAAAGAGTTCGAAGCGCCGAACGTTGCCGTCGGCGCGATATGGATGTTAACCAACACGTTGGCGAGTTCAGTGGCAATCGTCATGCAAAAAATGATTATAAACGCAAATATTCCAATCGAGGTAGTCAACGCGGCAATGACTGGTATAGGCGCGTTTTGGTTACTCATCGTTGGTTTAATCGCCCACGGTACCGCGAGAGATATTTGGACTTTATCGTCCGACGGTGTATACGCCGTGCTCTTCGGCGCGTTCTTTCCGAGCGCGATGAATTTGATCATTTTCGCAAAGAGTTCAAAACTTTTAGGCCCAAACATAACCGCGAGGTATTTTTTGTTACAGCCCGCGATGACGTGGTTGTTGGATTACTTAATTCTAAAAGACGCGGTGTACGAGTCGTACGTGATATGCGCTTTCTTTTCAGCCTTAGCGATGATGTCTTTCGCGAGCGCGAATTCGTTCGTTCGAAGCAAGACGGGAAAAACGGAAGAAGAAAAAGAGGAGGCAGTGTAAAATATGTATGTGTAGTAAGATAATAGCACATCGATATACTTAGCAATTAGGGTGTTGTATGTTATGCATAGAAGATCGCGGCGGTGTTTCACCGCTGCTGCTGCTGTTGTTGCTGTTGCTGCCGCTGCTACTTTTATATAAGACTAAAAATTCAAAAGTACATGACTTGCCTCGTTTTCTTTTTCGTCTTCAACGCGTTCAACTCCTTCTCGGAGGCTTTAATCACGTCGTACGTCCCGTCCTCGTTCAAAACAAACGCGGCCGTTTTATTCAACATTCCAGTTTTGCCTTTCGACATCGATACGCACGCTCGATGGTAGACATCTTCATCCTTTTCTCCTTCTTTCTTCTCGTTCGTTCTCGCTTGACTTTCAATTTCAACGACGAGCTTAAAGATTTGGGGATCATCTAAGTTTGTCATTTGGCCGCAATGGAACGAATGTTTATCTTCTTCGTCTTCCCCTTCGTTTTCTTTATTATCGTCGCCGTCGCCAAAATCTTCTTCGTCTTGTTCTTGTTCTGTTTCAACTTCTCTCGTCTCGTCATCTTTCGCGTCTCCCAAAATCTCAATCAACTCTTTCAGCTCCTCGGCGCACTCTTCCGCCAGTTCCTCGTAGCCTTCTAAAAACAGAATCCTCGCAAACAAACGCATCTTCGTCACGCAATGCTGTCCTTTCGCTCTACTGATTGCTTTCATCCTGTTTCGTAATTTCGGTTCCGTCATCGTGCGCACTCGCATCAGAGTGTGCTGGTACGACGCCGTCCCGACGATGGTTTGTTTCTTTTGTTTGCTTTTATTTCTCAGCGAGAGAAACGCCTTCTCCGCGATGAGATGTTTTCGTTCAATTTCCTCGTCTATCATCAACTCTTCTCGTTCTTCTTCTTCGTTATCGTCGTCGTTTAGTATCCTCCTCCTCCTCCTCCTCGTCGTCGTCGTCATCGCTTTCTCTCCTCGCAATCGAGAAGAAGATCTCACAGCCACCGGCTCATTGTTGTTCGTTGTCGTATTTTTTGTTTTTCGCATCTCTTCTCGTTCCGCTTTCCTCTTCTTCTTCTTCTTCGTGCCGTCGTCGTCGTCTTTTTCTCCTCCTTTTTTGAACGCGTGCATGTGCACGTCGAAAGAAGAGAGACCTAAACTCTGCATCAATCTCTCGTTTCTCATCACTCGCGCGTTTCGTTCTTTTTCGTACTCCGTCAGATGCGAGTTCGTATCGTCCGTTATTTTCATCATCATCGTCTCGTTGTCGTCGTCGTTTACTCTTTTCTTTCTTCTTCGTCTGTCGCTTTCGGTTTTGAAAATTCCAAAAAAACATCAATAAAAAAATCTAGGGTTTCATTCAAAATTTTACCTTTATCAAAAAAGTCAAAAAAATGAGCCGCGGCGTGTTCTGTCGTCGGTTGGTCGGTTGTGGAACGAATTCTCTCTACATTCTAAAACGCAAAAATCTTTCGCTGCTCTCTTTCGACGATCCGATCGATTCAAGATCGACGAAGAAGAAAGAAAAGAAAAGGGAAAAGCGCATCTCTCTCTCTCTCTCTCTCTGTGTGTGTGTGTGTGTCTGTCTGTGTCTCTGTGTGTGTGTAAGTAAATATGTTTGGCTCGCACAACGAAAGCTTCGACGAGAAGCGACAGCTGTTGGAAGCGAGAGATCTCGAGTCGAATGCGATCGAGACGAACGCGTCCGATAACAACAAACCGGCGGCGGCGGCGACGACGACGATGTTCGCGAGAGTTGGCAAAACGACAAAGTTTGTCGCCATCGGCGCTTTGTGCGTCGGAAGCGCGTTGGCTGTCTCCACGGGGTCGTCTTCTGCGAGCCAAAAGCACCTCTTCAGAATGGGAGAGACCGCGGGTACCGCCGATGGTGTTACCGACGATTTGAGCGAACAACTCGTCGGAAACGGAACCACCTATCGCGGGAAACAAACGAAATCGATCACCGGAAAAGATTGTAAGAGCTGGGTGCAAACGACAATCACCCCGGACGACCACCCAATGGACGGTTTGCTTGAAAACTACTGCCGCAACCCGGGAGGAGTGCAAGAGAGCATCTTTTGCTTCGTCGGCGGAGGCGAAACGGAGGCGTGCGAACCGCTCGGGTACGATTCGAAAGCTGTTTTGACTAAAGATCAAGAAGAAGTCGAACGATTGGAGCGAGAGTTGGTGCAAGCTCAGGAAGAGATGCAACCGAACCCGCAAGAACCGCAAGTCGGGGAGATTATCGTCACCGAGGAGGTGCCGGTTACGAACGGCCCGACGGCGGACGAGATGGACGATACGATTGGGTCTAGAGAACCGATGCACTTTCAATCCGATGCGGACGGATCCTTTGCCGAAACCGGAGAAGTCGTTCAACCGCAATCGCCGGACGACGAGCGCGTCGTCGGAAACGGTCAAGCGTACCGAGGGAAGCAAGCGAAATCAAGGTCCGGCCTGGAGTGTAAGAAGTGGGTGCAAACCACCACCACTCCGGACGATAACCCGACCGAAGGTTTAGAAGAAAACTTCTGCCGTAACCCACACGGGGCGCAAGAATCGATCTGGTGTTACGTTGGTGGTGGTCAATCCGAGTTGTGCGACCCGCTCGAAGGCAGCTCCATGCCGGAGGAATCCGCGGAGCCGGATGCCAGCGTCGTCGCCGCATCCATGGAACAAACCGCCGCGAACCAACAGGAAAACTCGTTCACTGAAATTTTACAAGAAGTCGAGCAAACCGCGGATGCGTTGAAGACGGAAGCTGAAGCTTTACAAACGGAAGAGCAAAAGATGAACCCACCAAACGTTGAAGCCAACGTCGGGTTTGACGAGACTCCGGAAACAAAAGAAGAAGAAAAACAAGCGAAGAAAAAAGGTAACTTTGATCCGGCGGTTGAAGTCATCGAAGGCGACGGTACCTCGTACAGAGGCTTCCAAACCTTCACTAAAACTGGTAAAGAGTGCGTCGCGTGGCAATACACGCAACGCACGGCGTTCGATTACCCGGACGGTGATTTATCCGGTAACTTCTGCCGTAACCCAGACAACCAAAAGTCTATCTATTGTTACGTCGGAAATAACGTCGCGGAGTTGTGTGAACCATTACAAGCGCCGAAGGAGTTGACCAACGCAAACATCAAAGAAGCCGTGAACAAGTGTTTGCAAGAAGCGCCGAACGATGGGAACTGCCCGCACTTTGGTGCCAAGTCGCGACTTGGCGTCATGAAAGATTGGGACGTCTCCAAAGTCACGAACATGCAAGAGTTATTCAAAGGTAAAACCGCATTCAACGGTGATTTGTCCGAATGGGACACGTCCTCATTAACTACTGCGTACCAAATGTTTTACAGTTGCCCATTGTTCAATTCCGACATCTCGAACTGGGACGTCTCGAACGTGGAAAACTTCCAAGGAATGTTCAACGGCAACGCCGCGTTCAACGCTGACATTTCTAAATGGAACACGAGTAAAGCGAAGACCATGCAAGGCATGTTTAAAGACGCGATTAACTTTAACCAAGACATTTCGGATTGGGACACGTCGCACGTGGAAAACTTTGTGAGTCAATTCGAGGGCGCCGAGAGGTTTGACCAACCAGTTGGTAAGTGGAACACTGGCGCCTCGAAATCGGACGGCATGCAAGGCATGTTCCAACGCGCCAAGTCGTTTGCTCAAGACGTGTCTTCGTTCACCGGCCAAGCGTCGAACCAAAACCAAGGCATGATGTTCTCTGGCGCTACCGCGTTCCACGCGCGATTCAAGTGCGCCATGCCGGACATGGGACCGGCGGCGACGTGCAAAGACAAGACGGCGGCGGCCACGGAACAACAACTCGGCCAAGACGGTTTGCAAGAAGACCAAGCGTTGACCACCGCGTTAGTCAGCGACGAAGATGCGCCAGTGACGCAAGTGAACGAAGAGGAGGGCGATTTAGAAGATTCGATATCTGCGGAAAGTGAAATCAAAGACTTGGAGCAAGAACTTGAAGAAGGCGAGGATCCGGAGTTAAAGGTGCAAGACCCAGAGGATGAAACCGTCATCGAGCAAGAACTTGAAGAAGGCGAGGATCCGGAGTTAATGGTGCAAGACCCAGAGGATGAAACCGTCATCGAGAACGGGTTAACGTACAGAGGTAAACAAACCCACTCTCGTTCTGGCGTTGAGTGCAAGAATTGGGTCCAAACGACAATCACGCCGGACGACAACCCGGGCCAAGGTTTAGAATCTAACTATTGCCGTAACCCGAACGGAATGCAAGAAACTATCTTTTGCTTCATCGGTAACGGCGAAACCGAAGCGTGCGACGCGAAAGCCGAGCCGTAAATAATTGTATATCTTGATCTACCACTGCGATTTAACGTGTGTTTTAATTATTATTATCATTATCATTATAATACATCAATATCTCAACGAAACTTTGCCTCTCTCAATTTCTCCAACGCTCGAAACCGATGCGAAATCGCATTCTTCTCTTCCTTCTCCATCTCCCCGTACGTCTTCTTGTTGTTAGCATCTCTCTGTTCGTCTGGTTCGAACACTGCGTCCCATCCAAACTCCGTTTTACCTCTCGCTTTGACAATCCTCCCGTTCGTTCGTCCGACGAACACCTCCACGTCCTCGGCGGACTCCGCGCCGTCGCAATACGCGAATATGCACTGCGCGTACGCCGTTTTATCCTCGTACGCGCATAACATATTATTCAACCCATCTAAACCAGTCTTCTCTAGAAACCACTTCACGTACGGTCCGGGTAACCCTTTCAGAGCATTGAAGCATAAACTCGTATCTTCCACTAAAGTTGGACCGTTGATTTCCTTCGAAGCTAACAAACACTTCTCCCGCGCGATATCGAGCGGGTCGCCTTGGAGTTCCGGTAAATCCACCGATCGAGAGATGAGATTGATCGTACCACCACCACTACTATCATCTCCGAGCGCTAAAATCGATTTCACTTCCTCCAGTTTCTTCTTATTTCCGGTGACAAACGTCACCGCTTTTTGCTCCCCGACAGCCGTCGTTTTCGCGCTCATCCCGACGACGACGACGATATTTTTACGTCCTTTCTTCTTCGCCGCTGCCGCTTCGTACCTGCCTCTACTAACGACCGAATAAGGAGAACGAGAAGACGATGCGAGTGGCAGCGGCAACAGCTGTGATGCCGTTGACGGTCGAGGAGGAAAAGGCGTGGCGATGGTCAAAATGGTGAACGGCGTGTGTTTTTTCTCCAGTTTTTCTCTCTCTCCATCAGATATATATCTCCACACTCATCAGCAGAACGCAGATACAAATACTTACACACACAGATAATATATATATATATATATGTGCAGAGAGATATATAACGATGTCCACTCCTTTTAGCGTCGTCTCTGTCTCTGTGTCTGTCTCCGTCGGTGGTGGTGGTGGTGGTGGTGTTGGTGTGAGCGGAAGAAGTCAACGAGGAGGAGCGAGAAGAGATACGACGACGATGAGAATGAGATTAGCAACCGCGTCGTCGTCGTCGTCGTCGTCGTCGTCGCATTTGTCGAGGAGGAAAGTAAAAGGCGGGAGCAAACGAACGGACGCGTTCACGTGCTCGGTGTTTAATAGCAACGATAATAATAGCAACAGTAACAACAACGACAGAGCGGAGAAGAGTAGCACCACCGACGCTGCTGCGCCTTTCACTTTTAATAGCAAAACGACCGGTGGGAGAAAAAATACGCTCGACTCGAGTCTGTCGAAAGCGACGATGGTGTCCGAGTTTCAGCTGAAAGAGATGTCAAAGTTGCAAGCGAAGTGCTTCTTCACGCCAATTTTAGGACCGAGTTCACCTTTAGACCAACTGTCGATGTTTTTATTCCAAGGAGACGTGGACGATACTTTGATCGAGAAGTTTGAATACGTGAAGCAAGATCGGTTCGCGCCGTTGGCGGTGATGAGGAAAAGCGAGATGGGGAACTTACAAAACGCGAAAAATATGAAAGATGGCGCGCAACTGGCGGTGAGTGATACTGGTATTGTCGGCGTGGCGGAGGTTTCGGTGCAAAGAGACGTTCTGATTGGAAGGTCGATCATGAAATTTAAAAATTTAGAGGAAGCGAATAGCGAGTACGCGTACCTGTCGTGCATGTGCGTGGACGAAGAGTACAGGAAAATGGGCGTCGCGACGGAGTTGCTGAGAGAGAGCGAAATCGTCGCTAAGAAGTGGGGTTTTGATTTGCTCTGCTTGCACTGTTACGAGGATAACATTCCCGGAATCTCGTTGTATAAACAGTTAGGATACGAAGAGTTGTTGACGGATATGAGCTTCAAGTCTCCCTTGGATATCATTTTGAGGAAACGGAAAGTGTTGATGTGCAAAGATATTTAGACAGATGCGCGAGAGAGAATCGTTCGTTCTGCGCGAAAGAAAAGTTTGTAGCAATAAGAGAACAATTTGAAATGATCGTATTAGAATCGCGTTGATGCCGTGTTGTTGTGTTGTTTAATATATGACGAGTTAAAAGAATGATACTCGGAGATGTATTACCAAATTATATTTAAATCAAAAAGTTTTCTATGATGTATCAATAAGAAAGCTCTCGCCTGTTGAAAATGACCAAAGTTCGAGAAAAGTGATTGCAACGATTAAAGAAAGACGTCCTTCTCCAACGCCTTGACAACATCATCTTGGTCGTTCAACTTCGCCACATCCAACGGTGACTTGCCGTCCACATTCTTCGTCGTCACGCTTCCGCCGGCTTCCACCAACAACTCGACGATATCTACTCTCCCGTATCCGGCGGCGTAATGCATCGGCGTGTTGTTGTTCTTATCCTTGGCCGAAGCGTCCGCTTTGGCTTCAATCAACATCTTGCAGCACTCGAGTTCCCCGTAGCCAGCGGCAAAGTGCAACGCCGTTCGCCCTTCGCCGTCGC
>Ga0255770_10003133_pt1 | contig 14409 bp, 9 predicted proteins | sample 071ome_22_FD_179968 | JGI IMG/M metagenome (GOLD analysis project Ga0255770, IMG submission 179968) | Coastal salt marsh microbial communities from the Groves Creek Marsh, Skidaway Island, Georgia - 071404AT metaG (version 2) | ecosystem: Environmental > Aquatic > Marine > Intertidal zone > Salt... | reverse complement strand
CTTTTTTATTATGATATACTTCAGTGAGGGATAATTCATTGGTAGATGATTCAGTTGTAGATGATAAGTTATTAGACAATAATTCATCCATTTCAATAGTATTAGGTTCTATATTTGGTGTAATCGACAATTCTTTTTGGTCAATCTTATTATTTGAATTGTCATTTGGTTTTTCAATTAGTTCTATTAAATATGTTTTATTATCTGATTTCATATCAATTGAATTACTATCATATGAATTATATTGAGAAATTGATACTGAGAGAGAAACAATTAACATAGCTAAAAGAAAAATACTTAATATTTTACTCCCTCTAGGTATCATAATATTATTATTACGTTCATTATAATATTTAAAAATATATGCCGTTGGCAGTCATAGATACATAATTTTTATTTAAACAATTTAAAATATAAATCATTATTTTTCATTAATAACTACCTTAACTTTACGTCTCTGGGATAACATTCCAGCGACTAAACCACCTACAAAAATGATAACAACAACAGTCAATGATGCATCTTGAATGTCAAATGGTGATGCTGGTATTTCCGAGCTGTCAGTGGAGTCTGATGACTCAGTTGTTTCAGATGTTTCAGATGTTTCATTAGGATCAAAAACTGTAATTTTAACTTCATCATAGATCATATTAAAAGATAAATCGTAGACTTGTATAATCAGAATATAAACCCCAAAATTTAGTATATCGATATTTAACATGAGGACACCATTTTCCCATGATGTAGTTGGGATGTATATGGAACCATTTAAAGTTACATTATACACGTGAGGTCTCAAGTCATATAGGGTATAGATAATTGTTTGATTTACACTACCTACAGGATATGTGATATCTGATGAATAATTAATTGTTGGAGCGACTGTATCTTGAATAGTGATTGTAATTGTATCTTGAATTATATCCCCACTGCTGTGATTAAGAAGTAGTGTATAAACATATACGCCAATGTCCAAATTAAATATTTGAATAGAAATTCGATCATTAATATTTTCTGTCACGTTTTGTAGTAGAGTTTGATTGAGATAAAGAGTATATGAAGTAAAATTTTGATTTAGCAGTTGCCATTCAATTGTGGTATTTTCGAAACCATATTCAAGATTTAAATCTGATGGAAATGTTATTGTTTCTGATACAAATAATAAAACTTGATCTGTGGTATTTAACATGAATAGATCGTATAAAGTAATCTCAAAAAGATAAACGCCTGCATCTAATTCGATTATATCATAAATTATAGATCCATTATCCCATGAGATATCTTCTATTACAAGTGAACCATTAATTTTTAGATCGTAAGTATGAGGTTCAAGATCTCCTACAGTCCAATTTAATGTATATCCAATTGCACCAGATAAAATGTATAAATCATCTGGAGAAGTTATGTCTGGTGCTTGATTATCATAATAACCACCATCAGTAATGGACCATCCGAAAGTATCAATAATATACTGACGAGATGAATTAGAATTTATAGAGTATGTAGATAAACCTGCATGAAATGTTACGCTAATTTGCAATTCTAATTGACTCCATTTAATTAATATTTGATCGTAAATTAGTGTATCCAATTTGACATTAAGAAATATATTTGTCATTTCTGTTACCGAAGAGACATTCCAATTTGAAATATTATATTTGAATGAAATTGCTCCTTGAAATGTTGAATGCATGTCGGTGACTTTTGAAACATCCCAATTTGAAATATCTTGATTAAAACTTTCTGCGTTTAAAAACATAGATCTAATTGTTGTCAACGAAGAAGTATTCCAATTACCTATAGCACCGTTGAAAGAAGAAGCTCCTTGAAACATTTGTCGCATACCAGTAACTGATGATGTATCCCAGTTGTTTAAATCTTGATCAAATAATGTCGCGCCATAAAACATTTGATACAGAGTTGTTACTTGAGAAGTATTCCAATTATTTAGGTCTTGATTAAATGATGTTGCTCCTTGAAACATTTGATACAGAGTTGTTACTTGAGAAGTATTCCAATTTCCTACATCTCCATTAAAAGAAGAAGCTGATTGGAATGTGCCATAAAAATCTGTTACTTGAGAGGTATCCCAATTATTTAGGTCTTGATTGAAATTATCGGCACCATTAAACATATTTCGCATAGTTGTAACTTTTGAAGTATCCCAATTTCCGATATCTTGATTAAATGAATTTGCTTCAGAGAATGCTGACCACATATTAGTAACTGACGAAGTGTTCCAGGTAGTTATATTTCGATTAAAATTACCCGCATTTTTAAAAATATCTTTTATACTCGTTACTGAAGAGAGATCCCAATTATCTAAATGTTGATTAAATGCTGATGCCCACTCAAATGTACTATCCATTTTAGTTACTTTAGAAGTATCCCAATCATTTAATGGTTGATTAAATGAGGTTGCAGATCTAAAAGTATCACTCATTTGTGTTACTTTTGAAGTGTCCCAATCACCTATATCTTGGTTAAATGAAGTTGCGTCAAAAAATACACTATTCATTTGTGTTACTTTAGAAGTATCCCAACCATTTAATGGTTGATTAAATGAGGTTGCAGATCTAAACATTTGATTTAAAGATGTAGCTGAAGACATATCCCAATTATTTAATGGTTGATTAAATGAGGTTGCAGATCTAAACATTTGATTTGGATATGCAACATTTGAAACATCCCAATCGCCAATAGCACCGTTGAAAGAAGTGGCTCCTTGAAACATTTGTTGCATATTAGTAACTTTTGAAGTATCCCAGTCGTTTAGATCTTGATTAAATAAAGTTGCTCCATAAAACATTTGATACATAGTGGTTACAGATGAAACGTCTAAGTTGTTTAGATCTTTATTAAATCCAGTTGCAGATCTAAACATTTGGTACATAGTGGTTACAGATGAGGTATCCCATGAGTCAATATCTTGATTAAATGAAGTTGCTCCAAAAAACAATGCCCACATACTTACTACATTCCCAGTATCCCAATTGTTCAAAGGTTGATTGAATGCTATTGCTAAATCAAAGATACCTCCCATAGTAGTAACTGATGAAATATTCCAATTGTTCATAGGTTGATTGAAAGTCCCAGTACTTCTAAATGTCTTGAATAATGATGTAACTTTCGAAGTATCCCAATTATCAAGAGATTGATTAAAATTAGTGGCTCCCTCAAATGTTCGTTCTAAAGTAGTAATTGTGGATGTGTTCCAAGAGTTCATTGAACCATCACCACCAAGGTTAGTACAACTTCTGAAAGTCTGATAAAATGAAGTCGTACTACTAAGATCAGGTGCATCAATGGCGGTAAGCACTAAATTGTTGGCACCATAAAAATGACTGTTAGTATTACCAAAACTAAATGATCCCCATTGAATAATTTCTAATAATTTATTTCGATCTCCACCATTATTGAAACGCCATCCATCTAAAGTCCCAGTTATTGTAAGATTGTAAATACCTGATGTAGTATAGGTATGTGTAATTTCAGATTGATCCCATGATGTAATTGTATCTGAATTTCCATCACCCCAATCTACATCAAAATTATATGTACCACTTTCAATCAATGGAAGAGTTATTTGTGTAGAATTAGATAAGCCTGCAATTGCGGTATTCCAAATAGACAAAAATGCATTTGCATTATCTAACTTAAGATAAGAATTCAATTTAAAATCAGGTTGGTGATTGTATAAATTATTAGTTTCTAATACAATATGAGTATCATCTTCTTCATTTGATGATATATCTTGATTTTGAGGATTAATATTAAGGGTAGGCTCATGAATATTTTTTAATTGATTGAAGTTTGATTTTAATTCATCATTTATATTTTTAGTATTTTCAATATAGTATGATTTTTCCTGAGATTCAATAGTTCTATTATTTTGATCATCTGAATTTAATTGTGAAGATGAAACTAAGATAGAGGAGGTAAGTAAAACAAAAAGGATAACACTTAATATTTTACGATTAATTTTCATTATATAGATCAAATTCACGATAATATTTAAAAATATATAACATTGAACGTTACGGTTATAGAAATAGAATTTTGATTTTAATGAATAAATACAATATCCATTTAGAATTAAGGTAAAAATTTTTACTTTAATGCATAATGATGAAAAATATATTAAGGATTTATTAAATATAAATAAAGTTAGTAATATGGATTATGCATAATTAATTGTTTTTAGCGCCTCTATACAACATATATAATTGTTTAATTAAAATACTAAAAAGGTAAGAAAATTATAACCTTACATATACTTTTTAAAGTAGAAATTATATTACGTTATAGGGATTAACATGACAGATGTAACCATGATTAATTTAAAAATCTTAAGACTCTTAGGTGAGGGCGACTCAAAGACACCAAGTCAAATTATAGTGAAATTACCTGAACATTCAAAGAAAGATATTAAATATTCAATCAGAAGGTTAAGAGAAAAAGGTCTAATAAAAGTAATACCAAATTTATTAGACATGAGAAGAGTTTTCTATCAATTATCCGAACCAACTGAAGTTTCTTTTGAAGGAGTTAAAGTGAAACAAGAAGAACTAAGTCTATTTATGGAATTATCAAACTCAACCATAACCCCAAATGCCACATTAAAAGATATGCAGACTGCAGCTAATGTTTAATTATTGTCATTTATTAATTAAGAACAAACAATACAATAGAAACTATCTAAATTGAGTAAATTTGTAAATATTTGTGATACCTGCAGAGGTTTATACAGAAAGAAGAAAAAAATTAATGAAATTATTGGGGACGGGAGTAATTGTGATACCTCCAAATCCAAAAATGAAATACTCTCAAGATAAATATTTCAAGTATAGACCCAATTCAAATATATTTTACTTATCAGGAATGATACAAGAAGATACAATAATTGTATTGGACAACATTTCTAAAAAATCATATTTATTTTTATTAGATCAAGATCATGATTACCAGCGTTGGCACGGTAGGAAAATAGATAGGGAATATGCAGGAGAATTATCAAATTTCATTTTTGTATATCCAATACATGAGTTAAAACAAAAATTATTAGAATTACTCAAGTCAGAAGATACCTTGTATTATCAATCAGGTGTAAATTTACAGTATGATAGAATAATTGAAGAGGTTGAAAATGAAATTGAAATTAAAATAAAAGACCCCTCCCCATCAATTGATACATTAAGATTATTTAAAGATGAATATGAAGTAGAGTTATTAAAAAAATCTGCGAGTATAACTGTAAATGGCCATTTAGAAGCTATTAGGAAAACAAAAATCGGGATGAAAGAACATGAAATTGAGTCAATATATACAGGATATTTCCACTTTAATGGAGCAATTTTACCCATGCATCAAGCTATTGTCGCAAGTGGCGAGAATGCAATTTATTTACACCATATGGCATTTACAAGACAAATTCAAGATGGAGATTTAATTTTAGTAGATACAGGTTGTGAATATATGGGCTACACAACAGATATAGCTCGAACTTGGCCAGCCAATGGAAAGTATTCAAAAAGTCAAAAAATGATTTATGAAATTGTACTAAGGACTCATAAGATATGTTTAGAGAAGGTAAAACCTTATGTCAAATTCAGGGACATACATGAAACTGCAGTGATGGAATTAACAAAAGGATTGATAGAACTTAAAATTATAAATGAGTCATTGGAAGATGCGATTAACAATGAAAGCTACAAAAAATATTTCATGCACTATATTGGACATTTTATTGGATTGGATGGCCATGATAGTTTAACGACAAATCGAGAGGAAATTACATTGACACCTGGAATGACAATCACTATTGAGCCAGGACTTTATATTTCGGACGAAAAAGACATACCAGAAATATTTAGAAATATAGGAATAAGAATAGAGGACAATTTGTTAATAACAGAAACAGGAATGATAAATTTGTCTAAAGACTTACCTATTGAAATTGAAGAAATTGAGAATTTAATGATTAAGTAATACAAAAATGATTAAGAATTTTTTAAAATCTCTTTCAAATCTACTATTGAGGGCACTATTAATGGATCAATATTGGTTAATTCAGCAATTTTAACTGAAATATAATCCAATTGCCAAGTTAAATCTAATTGTGATACTAACAAATCATCATATATAGACGACATTTCGATAACATCACCTACTTTATCGATATTATTTCGAAGAAAATCAATATGAATTGTGGTACGAGTATTTTCAATTGGACTTCTTAATAAAAATAACAAAATTTCATCTGAGGATTTTGAGTCAAATCCCACAATACCATTATGTGAAAACTCTGGGCTAATAAAAAAAGCAGAATGGACCTTTGAATTTTCATTTAGTTGACATCTAAATCTCAAACCCACATTTGAAAATGAAGAGGCACTAATTATGATAGGAAATTTAGTGACAATGCGATTACTTATTTTATCTAAATCATCTAAATTCATAGATTTTGATGAATTTGAAATTTGAGTTAACTGTGTAGAGCTGATTGCAGGGATCATTAATGATTGGTGGACCAATCCAAATAAAGAACCAAATAAATATGGAAATGCTACTCTTGGAGCAATACCTTCAGGTACAGCGATAAATTTTAGTGAATGAGTTTTTGCCAATTCTTTCATTTTACCTCCAGAGCTAATACAAATTGGTTTCAATCCCATCGAAATTAGTTGTTTCATGGAAGATAAAGTTTCTTCAGTATTTCCGGAATATGAAATGACTATACTATGCCATTCATCATTGACAAAAGATGGTATCTCGTAATCTTTATTTACGTAAATTTGTTTGGATGAATATTGTTGGCAATGATATAGATATAATCTGCAGATATTCCAGACCCACCCATACCACATATTATCAGTTTATCAAAGTCAATTGAAGATGTTTTTGATACTAATTGGCTATCTATGAAATTTTGTCCAGATTTTTTTATTTCCGCATATAGGTCGAGGTATATCTCTTTAGGAACAGACACATATACCACTTTAAATTATGATTTAAAATAATTTATGATCAAGTTCAGTATCAGACTAAATATAAATTGATGGCAAAAGCGATATATTAATACATTTAGCGCTAATGATTTTTCACTAGAACAATTAATTAGAGCGTCTTAAGGTATAATTGTAATTTAAATAATATTTTTTTAAATATTAAAGACCCAATCAATGTGTTTTATGATAAAAATATGATAAAATGTATAATATATTATGATATTTCGTGGCATTAAAATAATTGAGAAATTTACATCATTAGTAATGACACTAAAAGTAGGAATTAATGGATTTGGTCGAATAGGCAGACTAGTTTTAAGACAATTAATGAAAATGCAAAAAGATGGAAGAAATATAGATGTGGTTGGAATAAATGATTTAGCACCTATTGAGACATTGGCACATCTTTTTGAATTTGATAGCGTACATGGAAGATTTGATGGCACTGTTGAAGTAGATACAGAGCACATGATATTAAAAATAAATGAGGATGATTTTCAAACATTTTCAGAGAGAGATCCCTCAAAATTACCATGGGGGAAATTGAACACAGATATTGTAATAGAATGTACAGGTTTTTTTAGAGATAAAGTTGGAATGATGAAACATTTAGAGGCAGGAGCGAAAAAGGTCATACTATCTGCACCGGGTAAAGATGTAGATATAACTATTGTCATGGGAGTTAATGATGAGCTATATGATAAAAATAAACATAATCTGATATCTAATGCGAGTTGTACTACTAATTGTCTTGCTACGACTATAAAGGTGTTAGATGATAGTTTTGGATATTTGAGTGGCACTATGACAACCATTCACGCATATACAAATGATCAAAATATGTTAGATGCAGTGCATAAAGATTACAGACGAATGAGGGCAGCAGCCGTTAACATGATACCGACTACAACAGGTGCATCAGATGCGGTAGGATTAGTTTTACCTCACCTTAAAGGAAAAATTGATGGATTAGCAGTTAGAGTTCCAACCCCAAATGCATCATTAGTTGACATGACATGTAGACTAAAAGGAAGAGTAAGCAAATCAGATTTAGAACAAGCATTTAGATTTGCATCTGAAAATAATATGAAAAATATAGGAAATCCTAATTCTAGTATTGTCGACTTCCCTACTTTGAAAGTTATAGAGGAAGCCGATGATTCAACGTTAGTAAAAGTGCTTAGTTGGTATGACAATGAATGGGGATATTCTGCGAGAACTGCAGATTTAGTATGGATGATTTATGAACAAGGGTTTTAAAAAATAGGCGAGAAAAATGGCAAGTAGAAATTTACCTGAAAGAATAAGTAGACTAAATGAGTTGACATCCAATTTGTGGTGGTCATGGAACCATGAGGGAAGAGAATTGTTTAGACAATTAGATAGACAGTCATGGTTAAGGACACGCCATAATGCATATAGGATGCTTAATGAGATTTCAGATGAAGTTCTATTAGCAAAATCTAATGATGAAGATTTTTTAAAATATTATGATGATACGATTATTGCGTATGATAAATATTTAATGAAAGACCAAAAGTGGTATTCAAAAAATTATGAGCTAAATAATCACCACATAGCATATTTTAGTATGGAATTTGGGATACATCAATCATTACCAATTTACTCGGGCGGATTAGGAGTTTTGGCAGGAGACACTATAAAGGAAGCATCGGATTTGGGAGTGCCAATGGTTGCAATAGGATTTCTATATGGAAGAGGGTACTTCACTCAACGAATTCCTTCACATGGTTGGCAAGAAGCAATTTCAGAACCAATTAATATGGAAAATGTTCCTCTAAAGGTTGTGAAAGACAATAATGGGGATCTTTTAAAGCTAAAGGTGACTGTTGGAAATGATATTATCAAAGTAATTGCCTGGCAATTAAAAGTAGGAAATGTTGAACTCTATTTATTAGATACAGACATAAATGATAACAAACCATGGTATAGGACATTATCCCATAGGCTATATGGTGGAGATCAAGAAATGAGGATAAATCAGGAAATCGTATTGGCAATAGCAGGAGAAGAATTATTACACGAGCTGAAATATCAACCTAAAGTATGGCATCTAAATGAGGGACATTGCGCATTCATATCAATCAAAAGAATGTTACGAGAGATTGAACAAGGGTTAGATTATACAGATGCATTTGAAATCGTGAAAAAATCAACTGTATTTACAACACATACCCCTGTACCAGCTGGACATGATGCGTTCCCATTAGATTTAGTTGAAAATAAATTAAATTATCTGATAGATAGATTAGGGATAGATAAAAAACAATTTTTTGATTTAGGCGTTAACATTGAAGGAAATGATAATAGATTCAATATGACTATTTTAGGAATAAATACAGCACATATTGTCAATTCAGTATCCCAATTGCATTTAGAGGTTACCAAAAATATGTGGAAAGAAATACTTACTAAAAATTATGAAAATACCAAAATCATTGGTATCACAAATGGAATTCATTCCCCTACATTTATAGCAGGCAAAATGAGGAAATTATATGAAAAATACATATCTGAAAATTGGATTGATGAAATAGATAATCAAATGATTTGGGATAACCTTGATCAAATCCCTAATAATGAATTTTGGGATTCCCATATGAAAAATAAAATTAGACTAATTGAATATATAAGAGAATATGCAAGAAGAAAAAGAAAAAATAAACAAATTGGTAGTGAACAAATATTGGCATCGGGTGCATTTTTAGATCCTAAAGCCTTGACAATTGGATTTGCAAGAAGATTTGCAACATACAAGAGAGCGAATTTAATATTCAAAGATATTAATAGAATACGAAAAATAATGAACAATGAGGATATGCCAGTACAAATTATATTCGCAGGTAAAGCACACCCTGCTGATGATCCTGGAAAACATTTAATCCAATCAATATATAGAGAAGCATTGTCTGAAGAAAATTTAGGGAGGGTGGCATTTGTAGAAGATTATGATTTACATTCTGCTAAATATTTAGTTCAAGGAGTAGATATATGGTTAAATACGCCATTAAGACCATATGAAGCATCTGGGACATCCGGTATGAAAGCAGCTCAAAATGGAGTTCCTCATTTTTCAACGTTAGATGGTTGGTGGGTAGAGTGTGCAAATCATGGTATAAATGGCTGGGTAATTAGCGATGGAATTGAAATGGAGAATGCAGATGAACAAAGTATGTTAGATTCTGAAAACTTATATGACATTTTAGAGAATGAAATAGTACCTTTGTATTATAATAGAGACAAGAAAAATATTCCAAATGAATGGATAAAAGTTACAAAGAAATCGATTTATGATAGTATTAGTTTGTTTTCTTCGAAGAGAATGTTGAAAGAATATGTAATGAAAATGTACAGACCCACGATTGATTAGTGATTAAGATCGCTTATTCTCAATTGTGAGTTGCTTTAATTGAGCCATATAATCAAGATTTAAGTCTTCAAATTTAAACCTCCATTGCCAATTTCCCTCAGAAGTTCCTGGTAAATTCATCCTATGAGTAGTGTCAAGACGCATGATATCCTGTAGTGTAAATATAGAGATAGCTGCTTTTGAGGAAGATGCTAATTCAAGAAAAATAGATATAATATCATTTTGAGTACTATTAGAATAATTAAAGACATGGTTTTTAATTTCTTCAGATTGGTTACCCCACCAACCTATTGTTGTATCATTATCATGAGTGCCGATATATACTACACAATTAGGAGAATAATTATGAGGTAGAAACTCATTTTTTGAGTCTTGAGTATCAGAAAATGCATAATGTAAAATTTTCATACCTGGAAATTGAAAATTATCCCTCAATTCTTTCACAGACTCTGTTATAAAACCAAGATCTTCAGCTATAAATGGTAAGTCCCCCAATTTGTCATTTATATGATGAAAAAAATCACGACCTGGACCTTTTTTCCAAGTTCCATTGATTGCATTTTGATCTTTACCTGGTACACACCAATATGCATCAAAACCTCTAAAATGATCCAAACGCAGAATATCTACTAAATTTAATGAATTTTTTATTCGGGATAGCCAAAAATCATAAATTTTAACGTATTCAAATTCCCAATTGTAAAGAGGGTTCCCCCAAAGTTGCCCGGTAGAGCTGAAATAATCGGGTGGAACACCAGCTTGATATTTAAGTGTTCGATCAGAATTTAAAAAATATAGACTTTGATTTAACCACACATCTGCAGAGTCATGGGCTACAAAAATTGGTAAATCACCAATTATAGAAATCCCATGATTTTTGGTATACATTTTAATTTTAGACCATTGTTCATAAAAAATATATTGAGTAAAATCATGAAAATCAATCTTAAAGGAAAATTCGTTTTGAAATTTAGAGACTGAAGACGATACTGGATCACGATATTTGGAGTCCCAGAGATACCAGGGTAGTTCACTATGAGCTTCTTTTAGTGCCATATAAGTTGAGTACCCACTTAACCAGTCATTATTTGTTTTTTTGAAGGCTTGAAAATTAGGATTACTGTAATCAAAGTTTCTTGATGCTTCTTTTAAAATTTTAAATTTAAATTTTTTTACCTTGGCAAAATTAATATATCGTGTATTAAATTTTTCATTTAAATTTGAGGAAGAAATTAAATTTTGTGCAATTAAATCATCAATCGATATGAGTAAAGGGTTACCTGCAAACGAAGAAAGGCTTTGATATGGACTATCACCATATCCGGTCGGCCCTATTGGCAAGATCTGCCAATATTTTTGTGCATTATCTTTTAGTAACTCTAAAAATTTGATTAAATTTTCGCCTAAATCTCCTATGCCATATTCGGATGGTATTGAGGTCGGATGTAATAATATACCTGAACCCCTTGAAAAACGAGACATCTATAGCTACATTATTGAGCTTGTGTTCAAAGTATATAAAATATACTTGATGAATAAGACGATTAAATATTTAATTTTTCATAATTCATTTAGATCTAATTTAGTTGTCAATTCTTTGTATCGATTTCTAACAGTGACTTCAGTTACTGTTGCGGCTTCAGCAATTTCTCTTTGAGTTCTACGTTCACCTTCACCCATTCCTGCAATATATAAAGCAGCTGCAGCTAATCCAGTAGGGTCTTTTCCTGTAGTTATGCCTTTACGTTTAGCCAAATTGACTAAATCTATTGCCTTTCTTGCAGTAGTTCCTGTCAATTTTAGATCGGCTGAAAAACGACTTATATAATCAGTAGGAGATGCTAAAGGGATCTTTAATTTTAACTCAACTAAAAGGAGTCGGTAACAACGACCTAACTCTTTTTTACTTATACGACTATGTTTGGCCATTTCGTCTAGAGTTCTTGGCACACGTCTTTGCCTCGCAGCGGCATAAGCAGATGCTACAACCATAGCTTCAATTGATCTACCCCTAATCAAGTTATTTCTAATAGCGTTTCGATATATCACTGATGCCGTTTCTTTGACTCCTTTTGGCAAGCCCAATTGTGAACCTATTCGATCTAATTCATTCATAGCTTGAACCAAATTTCGATCTTGGCTAGAACTTATTCGTGCCCTCGTATTCCATTTTCTTAAACGATAGAATTGAGATTTTTGATTGGGTGATAATTTATTTCCTTGACCATCTATGTTTTCACTGCCAATTTTAGTAGATAATCCTTTATCATGTAAATTTATATTCATAGGTGAGCCTATACGACTTTTTTTGGCATTGTCTACAGCATTATAAGAACGCCATTCAGGGCTATCATCGATAATTTGATCCGATATAACCATACCACATTCTGCGCAAATATAATCACCTCTTTGATAATCTTTGACTATAGTTTTTCCACCACAATCGGAACAATAATTTTTTTCATTTTCAAGGCGGTCTAATTTATCTTTTGAGTCAAAATTATTCATCATATTTCATACCCCCATATGAAATTAGATTAAAAGTTGAAGTAGTTCTTCAAATATTCGAATCTATAATCTGTTCTTTATTGAATTATTTAAATTAAACCTTCGAATATAATGAGATTACTCAAATAATTAAAGTTTGAAGATATAAATTAATAAATAACATAAATTAGTTATTTATGGTATAACATACTAGGTGTGGAAGGCAGAAGTATATGGATCAAAACAAGCGTACAAAATTCTTAAGGGAATTATTTGGATGGTGGGAGCAAAATAAAAGAATATTACCATGGAGAGAAACCAAAGATCCGTATAAAATAATGGTATCTGAATTTATGTTGCAACAAACACAAGTGAACAGAGTTATAGATAAATACAATATATTTGTAAAAAAATACAGTAATCTTGAAAGTTTAGCAAAAAGCAAAAAAATTGACTTGCTGAAATTATGGCAAGGATTAGGATATAATAGAAGAGCATTATGGTTAAAAGATGCTGCAATTGAGATACTGAAAATGGGTAGATTCCCATCTGATAAAGAAGAATTGATAAAATTAAAAGGAATTGGAGAATATACCTCGAGAGCGATACCTATTTTTGCATTTAATAAGAATTATGCAGCAGTGGATACAAATATTAAGAAAATATTGCTATCAGAAAATTTTATTCATAGAGATGATGGAGAAAAAGAAATACAACGTTTAGCAGATAAATTAATGCCCAAAGGTAGTTCAAGAGATTATCACAATGCAATGATGGATTTGGGATCCAGTGAAAAATATAAAAATACAATTCATGTAAATCGTACAAAAATTCAGAAATTTAAGAATTCAAATAGGCAAGTACGTGGTAAAATAATTAGTATTTTGGTGAATAATCCAATTATAAATTATGATACTTTGTTTAAAGAAATAAAAAAAGATATGATATATTTTGATCAATTAAGATTTGATAAAATAATTGAAAAATTAGAAAAGGATAAATTAATAACTTTTGATGGAAAGAAGATTACAATAAATTAATTATTTAAATTAATGTTTAATAAAAATAATGTATTCTCAAGATATGATTAGGAGCTTTGGTAATTATATCTGAGAGAGAGGTTGCATTAAAATTAGACGAGGATGATAAATTAAAGCATTTTAGAGAAAAATTCCATTTCCCTGATTATGTAGATGATATAATATATCTTAATGGAAATTCTTTAGGATTACAACCGAAAGATACCGAAAAATATGTTTTGAAAGAACTTAAAGACTGGAAAAAATATGGTGTAGAAGGGCATTTTGAGTCTGAAACACCATGGTTACCTTATCATGAATTTTTATCTAAACCTATGGCAAAAATAGTTGGTGCGATGGAAGATGAAGTAGTCATAATGAATACCTTGACTGTGAATTTACATTTACTCATGGTTTCATTTTATAATCCAAAAGGAAAGAGGAATAAGATTTTAATAGAAAAATCAGCTTTCCCCTCAGATATATATGCGATAAAGTCACAAAT
>Ga0255770_10003131_pt1 | contig 14416 bp, 37 predicted proteins | sample 071ome_22_FD_179968 | JGI IMG/M metagenome (GOLD analysis project Ga0255770, IMG submission 179968) | Coastal salt marsh microbial communities from the Groves Creek Marsh, Skidaway Island, Georgia - 071404AT metaG (version 2) | ecosystem: Environmental > Aquatic > Marine > Intertidal zone >... | reverse complement strand
GCTTCTTGAAAGAAACCTTCACGCAATGGCAAGCTATAGTCATAACACTCCTGCCATACATCTAGCCAGTTATTACGTGCCGCTTTTGCTTTGTTATAGCGTTTAATTATGTACTCAGGAGATGCCATAGTCTTAGCCTAATGTGCTTTTTTTATCGTCATAACCACCATACCCTGCAAGCATGGTGCTGCCGGAACGCTGTAAGCTGTAAGTTGCAGATCGTGCTTTTGATTTAGCAATATTAATGCGATCTTGTCTAGCTTCTTCTTCGCGGCGTTTAGTCTGAGCTTGTAATTCTGGATCAGGCGCAGGTGCTTTAGGTGTGCTAAATGCAACAGTAGAAAGTAGTAATAAATCCATAACTTACCCCAGTGTGTCTTTTTGTCCGTAACCGGCATAACCACCAGTTAATAAACTTTGCGAACCACCAACCAGACTTCTTGGTCTTTTTGTTGCTCGCTTTCGCGCTTCTGCAACTTCAGCTCGATCAACTTTTTTAGGCTCGGGTGCGGGTGCTTTTGGTTTGCTGCCCATTACCAATCTCCTCGATGTATTTCAGTGCCGCCAGTACGCATAAGGTACTTATACAACTGCCACGGTGTCCAGATAAAAAATTTATCAATGCCTAGTAAGTGCTTGATAACTTCGGTGCAGTATAGTACGGGAACATTAAAAACGGAATTCTTGTCCTTACGCGGGCGATAGCTCACGATTGTCGCGTTGTAATCTTTTTTTGCCCACTCGATGACATCTTTAGCCCTTTGAGGATGGTATATCCACGTTTGAGTCCATTTTGAAGTCCAATCAAAATAAATCCAATGATAAGACTGAGGCTGATAAGCGATAGCGCAAACATGATGAAAACCTTTTCGAGTATGGAAAAAGTAATCCCACCAACGCTTTCCATTATCAACATCCCGAAAAATTACAAGCCAGTCGAATTCCGGCGGCGAACCGAGTTCCACCCCTGATTCTGTTTCCCGAATCCCGCCCTCTGATCCCAGACGTTCCATCCCTTTCTCCCATTAGCCGCTTGCGACGGCTTGTTGGCGTTCGTTGTCAATGCGCGTCCCTCGCCCGCACCAATAAATAGGTACTGCAACGCATCATGAACGTGTGAATATTTGTTTTTTGTCGGCTTTTCTTCGTACCGCACTTCGCCGCCTACGGCAACACGGCGATAGTTATAGCCACCACGAAAACCTTTGATCAGGGTTTTGCACTCAGAATCAATTACAAATCCGGCTCGACCGTCAACCATACGTCCCAATGGTGCTTGAACTGCCTCAATTCGCAGAACTGGATCGTTACTTGGCGCGGGATACGCCTTAATTCCATTGGCTCGTAGGATTTGAAACGGCGTAATTTCATCGGTCTGCGCTCTAAAGTCACCGGCGGGGTCGCCGTAGATGTGCAGCTCTTGAGACGGGCAGAAGGTTTGGATTTCATGTCTAAGCAATTCAGAGAATCTAACAGCGCCCATGTCACGTGTGACGACCTCATGGAAAATTACCCACGTTCCATTTGGCATCCGCTGACCAAAAGCAGCCGCCGGAGTTAAGCCAAAGTCGATACCAATATACACCGGCAAGTCAGTTCGCGGCTCGATCTTCTCTTTGGCGATGTGTACTTGCTCGGAAAACATTGGATATATCGGCTTACCTGATTCGATTGTGCCTAGTTTATTCAGAACGTAGACATCAATCCAACTTTTCGTTTTACCTGTGATGATCTTCTTATAGTAATCAGCAGGGAGATTTGTATAGTTTTCAGCCAGACGGTTGTTAATGTACTTGGTCACATTTCCATCACCATCTTTAATTTCCGTCATGCCCGCCGGTTGATTATAGAAAACCCAGTCATCAGGCTTAACCAACATCAGGGCTTCTTCACGCGGCACATTATCTGGCATTGGTGCTTCGCCCGCCATGATAGGCCACCAATGATCATCGTCCGGCGCGTTAGTATCACAGATCACGCCATACCAAGTCGGCCCGCCATCCTTAATCGAGGGAAAGCGCCCAACACGCATGGTGCAAGCATCGATGATGGATTTACTGACTTCCCGCGCCTCATTAACCCAGACACCAGTCAGGTCAAGTGATAGCAATTTCCGGACATCTTCCTCTCGGTCGAGGGCAAGAAACAAGACTTCAAGCTCAATATCTCCAACAGAAATATTGTGATTGTAGGGAACAGACCACCCGAATCTCCCAAAGACATCTTCGGGAAACCAGTCAATCCAAGTCTTGATTGTAGTGGTTTTCAACTGAGGATTGGTATTCCGCACAACCGCCCAACGCGACTTGCGCTTACCATCCTTGCCTTTCTTTTGCGCCGCAGCCCTACGGAAGATTTCAACACAACAGGCTACCGACTTACCCGAACCTACCGGCCCACGTAAGCCACGAAAGAAGTGATCATCGATCATGAACTGCCTAACGGTCTCCCCGCTAGGCTTGTAATCAAACTTGAACAACCGTCTTGCCTTTCATGACCTTGGTGTCAATCAAGTGACGCAAACGCTTTTCCATTACCTCAGGCCCCATGGCCTCAATGATCTTGTCCGCTTCCCTGTCGTTATAAAACTCAGGCGGGTTGTACTGAATAAAGACTCGTTTAGCTACTTCGCGCAGGGCGCGCAATTCATCAGGGCTAAGGCTTGTCAAAAAACTCATTTGCTTTCTGCCAGTTTTGTTCACGCATTACGGCTTCTTTTGCACCCTTTGTCTGACCAGACGGGCCAACCGAGTACAAACTCTCAAGAGTCGCTGCTGCTTCGGGGTCAGGTTTAGCAGGTGTGCGGCTCCTTTCCAGATACGGCTTCCATCCTTCGGCATTTGCTTTCTTGTACTCCTTAGCGTGACTACCTTTTCCCGCCCAACCGTCAATGTAGGCTTGCTTGTCCGCAGGTATCGACCCAGTGCGACCACCGGCTATCCACTTATCCACATTGGTACCGCCCCAAGAATAGGCAAGCAAAGCATCAGGCACATTACCTTTGTACTTAGTCAGCAACCCAGATAAGTACTCTTTACCAAAATTATGGTTCTTAACAGGATCATATAATTCAGCAGGACGTAAGGGTGAAACATCATATCCTGCACCCATGGCAGTAGACGGCTTAATACCCATTAGCCCTACAGCACCAGAATAGCTAACACTATTAGGCTTACCAGAACTCTCAACGAACTCGACATAACGAGCTACGTTATCAATCTCCGTCAGGTACTTCGGATTGCGCCACTTCGACATCTTGCTCTACCTTTTTGGTTGCCTTCTTTTTACTGACTTTCTTCTTAACCGGAGCTTCAAATTCAGCAGGGGCTAACTTAGCCTTCTGCAACTTCAGGATATGTTTATCTTCCATATACTGAACAATTTTATCTAACTCGTCTAACTTGCGATCAACCTGAGTCAAATGATTGTACTCATTAAAGTCAGCAATGATGCGCTCAGTTAATCCACGCATCTTTTTCTTAATCTCTGAATAGTCCATATCTCGCCTTTAGGAACAAAAAAAATATATTCAGGCGACAGGCTAAACCCCTGTGTGTGTGGTTGTCAATGAGCTTTTGAAAGAACTGTGTTTGTAGGGGTGAATCACGTGATCACCAAAGCCAATTTTTAACCCCCCAAGTCAATGTTGATGGATATGTCACCACCAACCGCTACCTGAGAACGATCAACAGGCTTAAATCCTGCCCGATCAAGCATATCCTTACTGGCCTCAAGCGCTACATACCCACTCTTGTGATCGATAAGCTGATTGATCTTTGAGAACGCTCTAGCCGCCCCCAATGTCATGCCTTCCTGTATCGCCGTATTCATTGCTTCCCGAACGTGTTGTTTTTTCAGGGTTTTGTTTACCCAAGCAGGATCGGTATTGAGATGCTCGGCGATACGCGCTTGCGTCCACGAGGTTGACAACACAAGGTCAATTAATTCTGCCTGTTGCTCGGTTACTTGCAACTGTTTACCAGACTCAGATTTAATCAACTCACTAGACATATCAACACCTTGCAAGACTGTCTTGCTATATCGGGAATGGTTATGGATTAGTTATATAGATAACACCAGTAAAAAACTCTGTCAATATCCTTGTGGAGATAGACAGTCGTAAGGTGTTGATAAGCATTATGATTTATTTTTGCTTGGTCATCCTGACCAGACTGAACTGACCGATTCATGGCAGATTGAACTGCCCCTCTCGGTCAGTGTGGCTAGACGTTGTTACGCCACTTAGATTAGCTTGCAGCCGCCATCCATGGCTTGTCAGCGGGGTTTACCGCTGCCACTGCAAGCAATGAATAAAAAGAAAGAGGCATAGCCCGTCTTACGGCGTTGTCCCTGATGTTGCGGACTATAGTCGCTGATCATGTCGCGTCAACAGTCTGCCCGCGCAACCGTGTGGCCTATTGACCCGCCCTGATACTAGCGACTATTAGCCGCGCAACGGACAAGCGCCGTTAAGACAAACTATTTTTAGTAAAAACAAAGGAAAGACGTTATGAATACTTACGATCTAATCTCAGCACTAGCTGCTGACTTCACCGACTTCAACAAAGAACGCATTGTTGGCAGTCTTTGCTACACCTCATTCAATCAAATGAAGTACAAGCGTGAAAAGATCAACGAAGTTGTATCTGAGCTTCGTGATCTAAACGAACATTACACTGGTTCAGAAGTTCAAACTACTTTGATGGAAAGCAAGACAGAGTACATCCAGTCACTCGAAGATCAGTACGACGAGATGTATCGCCTACATGAAACAGCTCAAGAAGTCATGGTAGCTGAATTTGACAAGCGTTGGATTCAACCAAGCAATCCAAACTCACCAGACAAAACTCAAACTGCTGCAAAGCAAGCAGCAGCAGAGTTACTAGCTAAGTACAGCTAATCAACCAGTCCTGAGCAAGACTATAAACTGCTCTATCTTGATAGTGATTAACAATTAGATACAGTGATGTATCTATTATACGATATTGTCATAACGAGGGTTGGCGGTGAATCACCAAGCCAACTCGATCACAGCGAAAACTAAGGGGCAAGCAATGGCTGAAATAGATCAGGTTAAAAGACAGATGATGTATGACGATGACTTCATCGATGCCCTTGGTGATTATATCAAGGGGCTTGATGAAGAAACTAAATTCTTGGAGCTGTACGATTTTTGGTGGAGATGGATAGAAGAAAATATGACACGGGAAGATGTCACCAAGTTTATTAAAACAGGAGAACTGTAATGAAAGTAGAGGAAATAGTAGACAAGCTAGAGCGTCGTACTCGTAGCTTGGAAGATGCTGACATGACAATCGATGTCGGCTCAGTAACAGTCACTCGTTTTGAGTGGGATGACAGCGGTCACGTTGATGTTGATCTCGATGACGCAGTAGTTGTGACTGATTGTGACAACCTACCTACCCGTCACTGGAAATACATTGAGGATGATGACTACATCGAGGTGATCGATGAGCTGAAGTCAATCCAAGAAGCTAAGGACATAGATCGTGAGGCCATTCAACAACGCCTTGACCAAGCAACCAAGCTGATTGGCGAGGCATATCGTTTACTCGAAGGAGATCAACTGTAATGTATACCGATGACTTAATGGTGCGGATGGACGCACTGATTGATCGCAAGATCACTATCCGAGATAAGCTCGAAGCTATCTCATTTCGCCTCGATGATGAGGTAATCAAGTATCAACTGTTTCCTTTGGTCAATGAATACCAAGAGGTTGACAGTCAGATACAACATATCGTAACCGCAATGGAGAAAGCCAATGGGACAATCTAGAAAAGAACAACTGGATAAAATCTTTATTAAGTATCCAAACAAATCACCGGCACAAATTAGTAAGGATCATGGCATTCCTTACTCAACAGTGTATGCCTATCATCGTAAGTTTAATAAGCCTCTTGCTGTAATCGAAGAAGAATACACACCAAGGATGCCAGTAAAGAACGGCTTTAGTGAAGCGCAATTGATCTGGTCTATGGTGATCAGCTTTTCAATAGGCGCAGCTTTTGTTGTATTAATGGAGTACATCTAATGGGCAAAGTAAAAGACTTGTTATGGGAACCCAAAGATTTTGATCAGGTGTGGGATGAAATGACCAACGATCATGATCCTGCTCGTGATTATTATGAGGCAATTACTAGCCTCAAAGCGATAGTGTCCACTCACTTATCATGTGATGTGGATGCTGATAAAAAACTTATCTGGCGTATAAACGAGATGATTAACACACTAGAGCAGCGGCTCTAAGGAGATCAAGATGTCTGCAAGCATCTATGAAGAAATCACCAATGGCATTATTGAGTCATTGGAAAACGGCGTAGTGCCATGGGTTAAACCATGGGCTACTAACGGCAGTGACGTACCCAAAAATGCTCACACTGGCAGACCATACAGCGGTGTTAATATCCTACAGCTCTGGTTGTCAGCAATGCAGCATGATTTCCCTATTCAGCAGTGGCTCACATTCAAGCAAGCCAAAGAGCGTGGTGGCAATATCATCAAGGGGTCTAAAGGAACTAAAGTATTGTTCTGGAAGATCGGAGAAAAAGAAAAAGATGGCAAACTTGAAAAGACTTTTGTTGCGCGCAGCTACACAGTATTTAACGTGGCGCAATGCGAAGGCATTGATATTGTTCAGCCTGTTGATGTTGAGTTTGATTGGGATATGGACAGTGGAGTCGATGATCTAGTTGCGCATCACAAAATTGACCTGCGTCATGGTGGTGATCAAGCATACTTCTCACCAAGTCAAGACTATATACGGATGCCAAAGCGCACCCAATTCCCTGACGCAGAGAACTATTGCGCAACCCTGTTTCATGAGATGACGCACTGGACTGGTCACAAAGACAGACTAAATCGCAAGCAGCGTGGCACATTTGGTGGGCCAGATTACGCCAAAGAAGAATTAGTTGCCGAGCTAGGTGCAGCGTTTATGTGCTCAAGGATGGGTATTGTAGGTCAGCTACAGCACGAGAGCTACATTAACTCATGGATACAGGTACTCAAGGATGACAAGCGAGCTATTTTTGTAGCATCTAAATTAGCTGAGCAAGCAGCAAATTATATTCTCGATGATGTTATTAACAGTGAGGTACAACATGACTATCAAGTCGCCTAAAGATGCAGCAGATGCAATGCTAAATTGTTGCTTACCTAATGGAGCAAGACTGATTGACTTTACTTACATGGGTGGTCATGTAAGAACAGGGGTAGTGCTTGCTGAACAAAAAGGTGTGCAACCGTATGTAACGTGGGAGTTTTATCGTAAAGATTTTAGTACGACATCTTACGGTCATTACTTTAAATCATTAGTTGCAGCAGCGTGTGACTATGAAGAAAGGAAACAAAAGTATGAACAAGAATGAATGGTCAATGTACCAGTTATTAATGCGATGGGTGCGTGAGGACATCAGCAAAGCTGAAGAAACCTTACGTGATTTAGCTACGTTAATGGAACGATTCAAACCAAAGGGGGATGAAGATGGCAACACTGAACAACCGAAAGGTGATTGAGATCGAGATCGATGGCATTGACTTTAACGATGCGCCTGACTTCTGCGATGCGTATGTGTATCACGCGGTGTTCGAAGACACAGGTGAAAACTTGACCGAAGAACAAATGGATCAACTCGTTACTGAAAACTACGATGAAATATATGAACTGATATGGGAGTCAAGATAATGTCAACGTATGAAGTGACCATTGAGTTTGAACCAATGGTAGTGCAAATCGAACTTGATGGTGAGTTTGATATTGAATCAATCAACCAGATCGCTGTTCAAATGGATGGCGATGGGCAGATCTACCATGATAACTGGTGGGTAGGGTATGTTGAAGATGAAGAAGGCGAGCAAGCTTGGGCTTGTTAGTAGCCCGTTTATCCCTAAGGTGGGCTAGCCCTTATGCAAGTACCTGATGAGGGTCAGGTTCGGGATAGCATTGCCCTGATCTCAGACATAGCCTTGCTTGCTATCTCTTTGTTGGGCGGTGGCTTGGGTAAAGCCTTAGGAAATGGTTGATGGCAAGCCTTAGGCACAGCTTCCAAAGTGTAGCTAAGGAATTGTGCTATCGAAGGGGGCCAGTCTGATCTATCCCTTGCTAGTTCAAGGGCAAACTTTATCCGATCAGGTGGCACAGATTCAAGGGCATCGTACCACTCACGCTTAGCCTGTTGTTCAAGCTCTTTAGATGGGTAGTTACTCGCCCACTTGGTTCCGAAAATGGATGACATTTTGAGAAACAGATGATTGATTATCTGCTTCTTCTTCGAATCCAGTTCTGTATCCAAGGGTCTGGAGTTCTTGGATTGCTGATTGCGCTGAGTTAAACGCGGGTCTAAGTACTTGGTTACTGGTTCCATAGTTGTTGCTCCTTACAGGGAATAGACCAACCCATCCATTCATGATGGTTTGATCTATGACTTGTTGTTGACTAGCTTGACACTGATCGACAATCTCAGCCAGTTTATTAATGGCTTTCTTTTCAGCCAAGGGAGTTAAGGGTTTACGGATTTCACAACGATGTTGTTTGTATTCAGACCATGCTTCCATGTCTAACCAGTTAGGGTAGTTGTGTTTCATTTAATTATTATTACCTCTTGTTTATGGATGTGCGCCACTAAGGAGCGCTTGAGTTTTGACATTGGTGTGTCCATACCTTTGACATCCTCGATGACTTCACCATCCTTAGTCTGGTATTTAAAGTCAGCTAGGTATTTGATCACACGTTTGCTTGGGTATCTAAGGAGTTCGCCATTGATCTCAAATGTGAACACAGGTTGTAACTCCAAGTCCCAGATTTCACCGGTATCAACTAACTCTTTGAGCTGTTCATATCGTTTAGCCTCAGACTTCGAGGCAAATACAATGCCGTCAACTTCGGTTCGCTTTGCGCGAAACTTGTTGCGACCCCAAGCCATCAGGATTTTTTCTTAGGTCGAGCAGTGCCTCTGCCCATGCCAGTAGCTTTGAATAACTTAGGAAGTAGCTTGCCATCTCTAGCTCCACCTTTCTGACGACGGTTCTTCATTATGAGATTGAAGTCGATGTCGTCTTGGATAGTGCTTGAAATCATACTGAGAAATTCTGGTGTCTGTTGCTCAAGTGGGACGATGGCTAACTGACAGTCTAGCGCATCACACAATTGAAGCAACCGAGGCAAGTGAATTGAGTGCTGACCTTGCTCATATTTCTTAAGTGATGACACGGATATATCAGCAGCATCAGCAAGTACAGGTTGTGACATATCAAGACTAATCCTTCTCATCCTGAGATAAAAGATGAGGTCTTGGTAAGTGGTCACTAACATACGTGATCTTCCATGTAGTTCTGTAAGTCACGCACTTTGTACCTAATGGCTGAGCCAATCTTAGAATATATCGGCCCCTTTTTTGAGGAGCGCCACGTTCTAAGGGTGCCGTAAGTAAAGCCAGTGATCTTGGCAGCAACATGGGTATCTACCCAATCGTCGGGTGAGTAAGTCTTATCATCCATCATTAATCTCCATTGACATTATTGTGAATAGGAGTATACTCAAAGCAATCTTGATAAACAAGAGGAGTTCAATGTGAACACATCAAGAGAGAAAGTAATCAAAGCACTACGTAAAGCTAAAGGCAAAGGCATTACCCATTGGGATTTTGCTACAGGCTTTGCACTACGGTCACGCATCGCAGAGCTGCGGGCAGTAGGTGTGGAGATACAAACAAAACTTGAGCCAAACGACAGCAACAACGGTCGTCACGCTCGTTACATCCTAATAAGAGAGAACTTAAATGACAGATAAAAACCTTGAACTATGGAATTCGGTAGAAAAAACCGATCCCAAATACACCAAAAAAGTTACGTTCGGTCGGGGTTTCACCTCGATTGATCCGATGTACCAGATTATGAAGGCCACAGCAGCACTGGGGCCAGTGGGTAAGGGATGGGCTTACACGGTGGAACACTCAACGCTAGAGGCAGGGGGATGTTTAATGGCAGTTGCAGATGTCAGCATCTCCCTGTTCGATGGCACCACCTACGGCCCTGTAAGGGGCTTAGACTTCATCCTTAACAACAAGGGCAAGCTCGATGAAGATGCGCCCAAGAAGGCGATGACAGACGCTCTGACAAAGGCATTGAGTCACCTCGGTATAGGCGCTGATGTATTCCTTGGTAAATTTGACGACAATCGCTATGTCGCAGCCATGGAAAAAGAGTTCAGCCAACCAAAAGGCAAGGACAAAGAGCTAGTCCAGAAGTATGTCAGCCGTTTAGTCGATGCCATTGACAGCGATGACGAGCTATCAGCTAGAGAGTTAACTGACGAACTGCGTGATAACGAAACCATCATGAACGCAGTCTGGAACCTGTTAACCAGTAACCAAAAAGCCAGTGTGAAGGCATTGATTCACAAAACCAAAGACGGAGAATAAGAGATGTCATCTATCAATCGTGTAATGTTAGTGGGAAATGTAGGCAAGGATGCTGAAATCAAAACATTTCCTAGTGGAGATATGTATATGCAGTTCAGCCTAGCCACAGGTGAGAGCTACAAAGATAAAAATGGGCAGTGGAAAGACGTTACCCAGTGGCACAACATCAAAGTTCTGAACCAATCTAAGATTAAATTCCTTGGTGACAGAGTAAAGAAAGGGGCTAAACTATACATCGAGGGTCAAGTAGAGTACCGCTCTTGGGAACAAGGTGGCGAAAAGAAATACATGACCGAGATTGTGCTGCCAAAGTTTGGCGGTGACGTAAAGATTATGGAGAAGGCACAGCAGGGTGGCGAGCAGCCACAGTCAGATGATGGTTGGGATAGCCCTGCACCTAATGATGATGTCCCATTCTGATTTCTTATCTCGTGTCCTATCGGATGACGAAGAACAAGCAGTCAACCGCATTGTTTCAGCTATTGAGCAATGCGGTGAATTGCCAAAGGAGCAGCTAATCAATGCCACACTGATGGCAACGATTGGCCTGTTAACATCTATTGACAGAGATAAAGCGCACCATCACATGATTGAAGGTGCTGAAGCTGCGGCACAAATAAGCGGAAAACCTATTGCAATCTTTTATCAAGATGTAGATTATATGGACAGTGCCTCGCACTGAGGTACGTCCATCTCCTTTGGGCAGTTGATTAGGGCTACTGGTTTTCCTCTAACTTACAGTAAGTCCACCCCGCTACGGCGGGGTATTTTTTTACCACTTAACTTTGTTAGCCCACCATGCGGCAGAGATAGGGCCACGCTTAATGTTCTTGGCATGGCGTGATTTGAATGCCTTTCGTTGCTTGGCATTCTGATTAGTCTTAGCGCCTTGTTCGCCAAACCGTATGGTCTTGACCTTATCTCCGACTTTAGCAACTACGACATGACTTTTAGTTGGGTGATTTGGTGTTCTCTTAGGCTTGTTGTAGCCTGACACTCCAATACGTTTTAGCAATGAATCTCGTTTAGCTTTAGGCATACTCACCTCTTACCATTTGTCTTGCCAACTCATTCGCTCGTTCGCCCACTTGACTAGCCCAACGAGAGTCCAACATTTCTTTAGCACATAAGTCAAAGTCACCTACTTTTGCAGCAGCTAGTGCGTTTTTAAAACCATTGAATCGGTTGATGCCTAAGTTAAACACCATGTTAATAAACACATCTTGCCTAGGATAATCAATCTGATCAATCCAAGGATGATTTTGTAGCAAATCAACACGTGCCTGACTAATGTCATTGCGTAGCATAAACATAGCTTCAGCATCGCTGATGCCTACATCATCTAGGTTTCTGCCATAACCAATAGTCAGCTTGTCTGCTGTACAACGGTAAGGCTTAAGCCGCTTGCCTTCATGACGCATTAATTGCTTTACTAAATTGTCACTCATTTCAAACCTTTAAACTTGTTAATACCACGCAAACCAAAGCTTGCACTAATAGCCGCAAGCACTGCCCACTGATACCACTCAGGAGTTGCTTGCAAAGCCTCGAACCCTGCCATGATGTACGGCACAGCCTCAGGAATAAATGCACCCACTAAAGGTATGCTCAATATAATGGTGAACCATTCGTCTTTCCACGAATTAGCTGCACCTTTAGCCATGATCTGTTCCCAGTTGCCCTCGTTCTCAAGAACTCTGAGCTTAGCTTGTTGTTTAGCCTTGGCCTCATCTGCTTTGCCCTTGACCCAAGACCCTGCAATGTCACCCACTGCACCAATAATTGCACCAATCATTTCTTGTCACCCCCTAGTTTCAGGTTAGTTACAGAAAAATATGCACCCACTAAAGCCGCAATACTAACGTAGTAGATGTTGCTCATAGAGGCGAGGAGATCAGCAGCTTTATCAAGACCCATATAGCTAGACACCACAACCCCACTAGGATACACAAGCATACCAATAAGGCTAAACCACGCCATACGCCGCTGACTGTCTCTTTTGAGGTTTTCATCTATTAGCCTTTCGCGCTCAAACTCCAGACGCATAGACTCCCATTCAGCCTTGTCAACGTGACCGTTCTGGTCTTTGTCTGCTTGCTCAAATCCTGTCATCGCTTTATTCACCAGTGCCTTGAATCATCAAAACTAAAACTAAGAATAGACCAAGAGTAGCAACAGCAAGAACAGTAATAAATATAGCTGCTCCGATATTTTTTAACTTCTCAATACGCTCTTGCTCAGCATAAATTGTGCGTTGTCTTTCTTTGCGTATGTCAGACTCTAAGCGTAAGAATTGCTCCCACCCGTGTTTCCCCTGACTGTACTGAATCATAGTACGCAGCTCGTCCCGCTGCTTCTGTGCTTGTAGCTTTGCACCGTACATATCCATAGCCTGTGCTTGGATACTCTTGCCACCTTTGGGAATCAACGATTTGAACAGGCTTGGATTTTTCTCTTTTTCCAACGCCTTGTCGATGTCCGCTACTGCACCCGCCCACTGACTCAGTTGGCTCATGCAATCTTCCAGTTCCCTTCCGGCCTCGACTAAGGACTTTAGGCCCTTGAATGCTGCTGAAGCCGTAGCTACTAAGGTTACTGGATCCATCAATCATGCCTAACTATCAGCTAACATCTTTAACAAGAGAAGAATAATTGCACCACTTGTACCAATCATGATTGTTTCAAGACGTTTGATTCGAGTAAATAACTCTTTAAACTGCGTATCTACTTCTTTCTTTAACACAGCTAAATCCTTATCAAGTTGATGTAAATCTGGATTGCTCACCACGGCACTCCTTCTGCTGTTGACGGCGTTGCCATTTCATTTAACGCAGCTTGAATAGCTGCCTCAGTATCTTCTTGTGATACTTCAGCGTGAACCCAACCCAATACGTCAGCTTGAGTCAAAGACTCAAATGCAATGAAATCGTCTGCTGATGGGTCAGGAGTGAATGATGCAGTGCCATAAGCATCTGTTGAGTTATCACCGTCAACACCAGTACAACGCCAATGAGCAACAACTACGCCATTGTCTGAGGTGTTACGTTCTAGTTGATCAATGTTCCATGTAAAAGTAGCCATTGTATTTTCCAAAGTTAAGGTGCAGTAACTGAAGTTACAGTAAAGCCTAAAGCAATCTCATTGCCTTGATCATCGTATTCTTTGAATGGCAGCAAGGTACGATCGATAAGAATCTGCTCGTAATCTGCTTCGGCATCATCTGATTGTACAGGTATTTCAGAATAAAGAGTTTCGCCGTTACTTAATGCTACGTTGGCAGCAATTCTTGTCACGCCATCTTCTTCAATAAGTGAGTAACTCATAGTCTTATCGCCTATAAAGTAAAGGTAAGTTTGATATAGCCATCGTCAGCTATGTTCTCTGGATTTGTGCCAGTGAATGTTTGATAGTTACTGATAGTCCAATACCTATCATAAGAGTTGGTGTTTGAGTGTGTAGAACTAGTATATCCGGCGTTGGCTCTAGTACAGCTACCTGTTACATTTCCGGCTTCATTCTGCCATGAAACGCTTGTCCAACCAGAGTTACCTGCTGAAACATTGCCAAGACACATAATTCTAATTCCAGTGCCGCCCGGATTTCCATACGCCATTAGTGCAACAAAAATACTTTTACCGTCAGGCATCATCCCGCTGCCGACAATTTGACCATAACGATCATACGAAGGACCGCCAGAATGAAAACCATAAGGCGTTGCCCACCAATTTGTGTAGTAAGAACCGTCTGACTGAGTAAACACAAAGTGCTCAGAAGGTGCTACACACCCTATGCCACCTGAGTTTAAAGTAGGAGCAGTATCATTATGATTTGCACCAATGGTTGTAAAGTTAGCGTCTAGTTCGGCATGAGTAAGCGCCGATCCTTTACCTGATCGTGTTGTAATAGTCATGAGTACTTATACCCCTTAACAGTTTCAACGTAATCAAATTTAAATTGATCACGCTTATCAAAAA
>Ga0255770_10003111_pt1 | contig 14480 bp, 10 predicted proteins | sample 071ome_22_FD_179968 | JGI IMG/M metagenome (GOLD analysis project Ga0255770, IMG submission 179968) | Coastal salt marsh microbial communities from the Groves Creek Marsh, Skidaway Island, Georgia - 071404AT metaG (version 2) | ecosystem: Environmental > Aquatic > Marine > Intertidal zone >... | reverse complement strand
CTCCCAGTCGGACTTAGAGTTGCGTTATTTAACCCACTGCGACCCGCGCTTGAACGCGAGCCAGGCGATCGAGTTGTCCTTCATGATGGCGCAAAAGTTGAGCGAAATGAAGGCGAGAAAGAGAGCCGAGCAAAATTCCCAATAAGCGCGCGAAATACCAATGATAATCAATAACAACAACAACGAGCGAAAAGAAGGAAAAGGAGAGAGAGAGACAGAGACACAGAGAGAGAGTAAGACGGAGAGAATTTAACGAGAGAGACAGAGAGCGTTTTTAATAACACACAAAAATATATATTCATAAACGCGAAGAAGAGTTCGTGTCCTTTCTTTTTTGCCCGTCAATTGTGGTCTTTCCTCCGAAAAAGGAACAAATTTCCCCCTCTTTTGTTTATTCCCTCACTCACAAAAAACGACGAAAGAAAGAAAAAGAAAACTAATCAATCGATGCGCTTCGCGTCGTCGTCGTCGCCAACGACACCACCACCACCGCGCGCGCTGTCGACACCACCGCGAGGCGTTGGAGTTGGAGGAAGTCGCGCGCGCCCTCTTCGTCGCGATTATGGTGGCAACGGCAGCAGCAGCAGCAGCAGCAGCGGCAGCTTTCCAAAGGGACGAAAGGCCGTCGTCGTCAGAGCGGCAAAAAACGACTCCGGTGGTGCCGACGACGACGACGACAAAAGCGCCTCTTCCTCTTCTTCCACTTTCAATCTCTTCTCGAGACGGAAGAGCGTCGTCGAAGACCCGGGAGAGAACGCCACCACCACCACCACCACCTCGTCCTCGGCGTCGTTTCCTTTGATCGTGACTTTGTTTAAAGGTCACGGCAACAAAGAAGAGACGACGAGAAACAACGACAACAACGGCGCGCGCGAGTCGAAGAAAGTTGTTTCTTCTTCGCTTTTTCCAATCAACGAAAGGTCAAAACATCGACGAGAAGAGGCGCAGGAGGTGGAAAAAAATGCAAAAATCGAACGAGGAAAACAAAAAACGAGCTTAGTCTCGCGCCTGTTGACGTCGATCGGAGGGAAGAAAGAAGACCAGGAACGAGAACAACGAGAAGAAACGAAAAGAGAAGAGAAGAAAAGTGCCGCCGGTGCCGTCGCAGGAACGGCGAATGGGATGTCCATAGACGAAGTTCCGGTGGTTGGATCGATCGCGAGAGCGATAAAATCGAGACGGGTGGATAGAATTCGGGTACCGGTGGTAGGGACGTTTTCGGAGCTGTACCGACACGCGGAGATTGCAACGATGAACGATTGGAAGAATGAAGACGTCAAGGAGTGGTTTAAAAAACGAGGAGAAGAGGCGAGAGTGTTGGAAGTGCCGTCGATCGATCAGAGAGTTATTCTGGCGGTGAATGATCGCGAGAAGAGGATTACGATTGGTTTGCGAGGGACGAAAACGTTGGTGAATGCGGCTCAGAATTTGAGGTTGACAACATCGGCACCGACGTTTAGGAATAATAATATTAGTTTAGGAGGTAGTAGCATAGATGGTACGCAGCAGCAGCAACAACAAAGGCGGTTCCCGACGATTAAGTTTCCGACAATCACAGACGCGAGGAGGAAGGAGTTGTTCGAAGAGTTTCCCGATTTCAACGTGAAGATGCATCGAGGGTACCGAACAATCGCGATGGTCGTGAAAAGAGAAGTGAACCAGTATTTGAAAGACGGGTATGAGGTGGATTTGCAAGGCCACTCGTTGGGTGGCGCGTGTGCTTTAGCCTTGGCGCTGCTTTACCATCACGAAGGCAAGACGAAAGTGAGAAGAGTTGTCACCTTTGGGAGTCCGAAACTCGGGCCGAAAGATACGCAAGACGCCGCAGAAAAAGCCGGTTTAAAAATCTTGAGAGTGGTGCAAAAAGATGACATTTTCCCTTTTTTGCCCATGTCTCGACCAGGCGTGACGCAACCCTACGTGCACTGCGGAGAGGGTATTTACTTGGACAGCGACCAACCCGGGAAGTTTGCGGAATTGCCGCGATGGTACGGCGGTTCTGGGATTTTGTGGAGACAAAAAGCCATCGTCACAGAAGCGTATAAGAGTTCTTTGAAGAAACGAAACGAAACGTTGCTTTCCGCAGATTATGATCCGTTACAGCCGGAGAAAATCAACGTGCCAGGGATTGGACCGCGAAATGAGAAAATTGCCAAGTGGGTGAAACGCATTCGACGCCAGCGCTTTTTGAAGGCTCGACAGACGCTTTTCTCGTTTGCAAACGAAGACTACGCGTTGGCGGCTGCATTAGGTAGAGAAGAGATTAAAGATTTATCAGACGCGAGCTCGGGATCTTTCGACGAGGAAGATTCAACGTTGATGAAGGCAGGTTTGGAGCCGAGCAAGATGGACATTGTGGATTTATCGAACAGGGAGAGACGCTTGGAATCAAAGATGACCGTGGGACCGACTATTTTCGAAAGGCTGAGAGATTTGCAAAAGTTTGACCAGAAAGAACGCGTGAGACGGTTGGAATGTCACAGAATGGTGAGATACCGTGACGAAGTCAAATCACTCATGGATGTCGGTCCGCAACAAGTCAATTTGAACGACATGTTTGACGATTTATACACGAACTTCCGGGAAAGAAAGAAGAACAACAACAACGTGACTACTACCGCCACTAATACTGCGGGTAACAATAATAGCAACAACTTCGCGTCCAATGGTGGTGGGAATGGAGTCAAAGCGACGAGATGAAATGCGCATAATATGTAATAAAAGCAAATTAATCTATATCATATTATTTACAATAACACATCAAATGAGGTATGTGAAAGGAGAGGTTTCAAATCTCTTGCAACGCTTTTTCGATGTCGGCTTCACTGAAGACGAGATCTTCTTTGCAAAATTCACATGTTATTTCTATTTTACCATCCTCTTCTATGATCTTCATCGCTTCTTCCCGTCCAAGACTAGCAATCGCTTTTAACATTCTGCCCTCTAAATCCGTTCGCGAGCACGGCCCGTACTTCGGCGTCAATCTGGTTTCCACCTCCTCGAAGGCGCCCAAATCGCCCAAAATCGCCTTGGCGATTTCCTCCGCCGACATCCCGCTTTCCACCATCGTACTCGGCGAATCCAACGTCGGGATGTGCTTCTCCAAATAATCTAACGTTTCATCGCTAGCAAACGGCAACACCTGCACCATGTACCCTCCCGCACCAACCACCGTTAAATCTCTATCCAATTGCACGCCTACCGAAACCGCGCTGTTCGTTTGCTCGCTATCTCGCATATACACAGCCACGTCTTCCGCAATCTCCCCGGTGTATATGTTCACCTGCCCGTTATACGGTTGCACCCAGCTCGGATGCGACCGAGTGACGCTCAAAATCCCTTTCCCGACCGCCATGCCGACGTTCAACTTCCCGTCTGGTCGCAACGGCGGATCCGCTTGCGCGTTGCCGACCAGGCACTTCGTGTTGCCCATATTATCCGAAACCGCCGTGAGTTGTCCGAGTGGCCCGTCCCCTCTGAACGTCAGCTGCACGCTCTCGTCGTCGCCTTTAAACGTACCGAGAAGTAAACTCGCGATTAAATTTCGCCCAATCGCCGCCGTCGCCGTCGGCGCGGACTTGTGTCTTTGCTGCGCTTCCGCGACTAACTTTGTCGCCGTCACCGCAATCACGGACAACTCTTGGTTTTTGCTCATCACGCGATAGACTTCGTCTTCTTTCGCGGAGGAGGATGCGACGACGACTTTTTTACTGCTAGTGTTGCTATTCATTGCGCGTCCGACGCGACCTAACGACGACGACGCTCGTCTGAGCGGGACGACGCTCGTCATCCCGCGAGAAGCCGACGAATACATACGTGTTTTGGGCGTAAAATGGAAAAAAAAAATGAGACATTCTCCAAAAACTCGCAACTTTTATAAGCAGAAAAAGAATAAACACACATCTATACATGCCAATCGCGACGAGATCCACCTCGGCTGGGAATCATCACTCTTCTTCTTCTTCTTCTTCTTCATCTTCTTCGGATTTGAAAACCATCGTCGCCGCGTTGCTCGGGTGCATCGTCGGGTCTGTTTTGTACATGATTTTTGGATGAGAGATTTTTCTCTTTTCTACACACACAGCGCGTAACGAGAATTTTCTTTTTGTGAGTTTTGCGTTTCACTCTCTCGATCATCTCGATCGATTTTGAACGCGCGTTATGACGTCGAAAACGCTTCGATTCGCGCCGTGGACGAGCGCGGTGGACCCTTCGTTTTGGCGAAAAATCGCCGATTTGAAACTGAATAGATTGGCTCTGAGCGAGAAAGAAATCGAGTGCGAGAGCGAGTTTCACATGTCGAGAAACGACGGCGTGGACGCGCCGATGTTTGTGTCTGGTGCGAACGTTTTAGACGATGGAGGGGATGTGAGTGGTGTTGATGCCGGAGGCAAGGGCAACGACGACGACGGTACCGTTACTCGATCTTCGAACGTAACTAGTGATAACAAGCGTTCCGACGGATGTTGGCGAGTTCGAGGCGAGGTGTTGAATTTCAACGTGAAGGAACGTTTGTTTGAAATAAAACCGAACGAAGAGTCGAAGAGGAAAGGTCGAGAGCTTTTGGACGTGATGAGAACGATGGACGCGGATGAAGTAATAAATAGATTAAACACGTTCAGAGTGTTCATGCACGCTGATTTGAAAAAATGGAAGTTTTTCTATTGGTTCTTATTTCCGAGCGTCATGTTTGCACCGTACGAGTTTGTGGAGAAGAGGAGCGGCGACGAAGAAGAGACTTTGTGCGGAAGCGCAAGCGCGAAGAGTAGGGCGGAGTGCGTGAAATTATGGTTGGATGAGCCGAAAAGCGATTTCGCCTGGTGCGTGGAAACCATCAGAAAAGGAACAGATACCTACGTTTCTTCCAATCACGCGTTGTCCAAGTTCGTGGAGCTGTGCCAAGATGGTAGCTTAACAACAGAAGATGATGCAGATAGAACACTTGAAATATGTTTCATCGATAACGCGTCGGGAGATGCGCCGAGCATTTCTCTTCTCAACGTGCTTACATTTTTAGACGTCAGATTCCAAAGAACGAAACCAATCAACGTCTCGTGTATTCGAGCAAACAAGAAGGGCATTTTCGATTTCAAATGTTGTCTGTTTCTAAAACGTATACAGCCGTTAAAAACAGAAATTCTCGATAGTATGAACACGACGGATGTTGGTTTCACGTGCATAGGATGGGAGCGCGACCACAAGAATAAACTGAAACCGAGAAAGGCAGATTTGTCCAACGCGATGGATCCCGAGAAATTGGCGAGAGACGCGGTTGATTTGAACTTGAAACTTATGCGATGGAGACAAGCACCGACGCTACACGTCGATGCTATTTCGAAATCTAAAATTGTTTTGGTCGGCGCAGGCACTTTGGGTTGTTCAGTCGCGCGGACGCTTCTCGGTTGGGGCGTTCGGAACATCACGTTCATCGACGACGGACGTGTTTCATTTTCAAATCCGGCGCGACAAAGTCTCTTTACGTTTGAGGACTGCTTAGACGGAGGCAAACCGAAGGCTCGAGCGGCAGCGGAGCGATTGAAAGCCATCGTGCCAGACATAAACGCGAACTATATTGAAATGCGGGTACCGATGCCAGGTCACGCGGTGGCCGAGAGTGAACGCGCTGAAGTTCTCGAATCAATAGATACCCTCGAAAAGGAGATTCAACACGCCGACGCGGTCTTTCTACTAACTGACACGCGAGAATCGCGATGGTTACCAACGGTTTTGTGCGCCGCACACAACATTCAGTGTTATAATTGCGCTTTAGGCTTCGATACTTACCTCGCCATGCGCCATGGCGTCCCGAGCGATGCCCTTTCCAACCAAAAAGGATGTTACTTTTGTAATGACGTCGTCGCGCCCATCAACTCGACGCGCGATCGATCTTTAGACCAACAATGCACAGTCACGCGCCCAGGATTAGCGCAAATTGCAGGCGCGCTAGCCGTCGAACTTTGGGTCACCGCGAGCGAAGAATCTCGCCGAAAAGATGAAAACATCAGCGTCTCCTCCTCCATCTTTGGCATTCACGACGACGGCGACGATACGGACGAATCCTCCGAAGCGACAACAGGGGACAGAATCCCTCATCAAATCCGAGGCTCGCTCCGCCAATTCACTCAAACCATATTCTACGCGCCGCCATTTACCAACTGCGTCGCGTGCTCCGAAAACGTCCTTCGCGAGTATCGCGAAAACGGCAAAGCGTTTCTCCTCTCCGTCTTCAACAGCGAGGAAGGCGACGTGTTATCGCTCGCGTCCGGGATTCACGATTTGTTAAAAGGACTCGGAGGAGAGAATAGCAACCTCGATAACGGCGACAGCGACGACCTCGACGCGCCGTTATTCGGTGCCTGTTCGGAAGAGGATGATTTTTGACGCGCCTCGTAAATGGTTATACCTTGTAGTTCGCGATTAAGGTGAGTAAAAAGTAAGTTTTAGGTAAATTTGTACGGAAAGCCGTTTTTTTTTTCCTGATGGGCGAAGTTTTCTCCACAAAATCTTTCTTTTACGCAACGCAGACTCTTACTTTTAAAAACAAACATGGAGAGAAAAAAACCGACGACGACGACGACGGATGCCGTCTCTCCTTTTCGAGACAACCCCGTCGTCCCGAAAGAAAAGAAACGCTCCTCGACGTCGGCGTCGAGAGGTGGTGCTTTGACGCCTACGGTAATGCGCTTTTCTGTTATTTTTGTTAGCGCGCAAAAGCGCGCATCGTTTTGCATTTTGCATTTTCTCTTCTTTCTTCCCCCCCCGGGGGCTTTCGGTTACCGCGCGCGTGTATGCGCTTCTGTCTGTCTGTCCCTCGATCTAAAAACCATCGCTAACGCACAATCTCGTAACGCTCCACAGATGAAAGAAGATGTGAGAGAAAATACGCCGAATAGTCGACATCCGAAAACGACCGTCGCGTTTGGACGGACGACTCCCGTGCGTGATTTGGCCGCCGGTGCTTCCACCACTCGAAACACCTCCACTAGTCCGAAAACGACGTCGCCTCTGCCTTCGTCGATGAAACGAGACAAAATAGAATACGTCTCGCCGAAATATACGAATGCGTACGCGCGGGAGCACTCTCGCGTGTCGAGAATTGTAACGGAGAGCGCGAAACCGGCGCCGTCGCCGAGAGTGAAACGGGCGATGGAATACGCGAGGCGGCGGATGATGGAGACGACGAGCAAGACGAGCGCGGGCGTTGGCGGCAGTGAGAGCACGAGCGAACGCGTGGCTAGGATATTAGCGGCGGCGAAAGCGAAAGTAAATGGCGATGCGATTTCGAATGGTGGGGTAGTTTTCGCGCCTCCTGCCGCTCCGGAGGGTGGTGATGTCGCGGACGCGCGCGGAGGCGAAGAGGAAGCAGCAGCAGAAACAGAGAAGAAGAAGGAGCCGGAGTGCGTTGAAGAAAAAGTCGAAGATGTCGTCGTCGCGCCACCAGAGCCGAAAGTAGTAGTAGTAGCAGCAGCAGAAGTAGCAGCAGAAGTAGGGGTAAAGTTAGCAACGCGAGAGGAGGAACAGAAGGAGGAAGAGGAAGTAGTCGTCGCGCCGATTCCAGCGCCGCCGCCACCACCGTCCGCCTTGACGAGAGCGGTTGCATTCAAGTCGCTCGCCACCAAGAAAGAGTCGTTCAAATCGCTTCCAAATGCAAATCAATCGGCGTTTTGGTTGAGAAAATGTAACGCAGCGCTCGTGCGAGGCGACGAGGAAGGTGCTTGTTTAGCGTTACGCACGGGAATTTCGAGAAAGGCTGAACCGACAGAGGAATTGAAGGAAAAATTGAAAGAGTTGGTTACGATGAAAATGAACGAAGCGATTGAGGCATCGGAGAAGACCGAGGAAGTACAAAAAGAAGAAGAAAAAGAAGAAAAAGTACAGACGCCGAAAGAAGAGACAGTTGCGAAGGAAATCGCTGGTGACGCCGCGGCGCCTCGATCGGCTTCGTCCTCGGAAGAGTTTGAGTTCAAAACCATTCAAAAAGCTGAAACGGCAGATTTCGCGCAAGCCGCCATCGAACGCGAAAACAAATTGATCGTTTCCGAAGCGATGGCGATGATAGTTCGCGAGTCACCGACGACAGAAGTTCCAAGACGGCAGTCCATGGATAATAAAAGTCAAAGAAGGCTGAAATACGAAGGCTCGACGCCGCCGCCAGCGTCGACGCAGAATCCAGCTGCTATCGGGAATAATCAAGCCGACGAGGAGTTTGCGTTTCGCGTGTCTCCCATGCCGACTGAAGACGCGAGGAAAGAAGAGGTTGGTGACCAACAACCAGCGCCGCCCTCACCTTCTTCTCCACCATCTGCATCGCCTTTGACCATTTTCGCAAGGCTCATGGGCAAGATTATCACGGATACGCTCGAACTCACGGATGAAGCCGCCAAGAAAGCAGCCATCGCCGCGCAGTCCCCGCCGCCTGTGTCTTCTCCTGAGCCGTACGTCTCGCCAGCCGTGCTCAATTCTCCGCACATTTCTCCTCGTTCACCGATTCGAAGGCAGCACTCTCTCGATATGAAGAAATTTTACGAGCAAGAAGAGCGAGACGAAGAACAAGTCGAAGCGGTTGGGGAGGAGCGCACGCCGTCGAAGGCGAAGGATGAACAACAACAACCAGAACTTTCCCCGTCGAAAACCCCGTGGTCGAAACTCAAAAAGGTAAAAGACGTCAAGTCAGAGAGGAAAAGCAAGAAAAAGTCCGCGACGCCAGCGCGGCGTCCGAAGCTCGACAGATAGAAACGATTTTATTAACATACATGTACCGGTGATAAGATTAAACGACATCTCAGTCTCAGTTCCTCTCTCTCTCTCTACGCGTTCAACTGAACCTCCAACAACTCGTCCTCTTCAACGGTCATAATCTTCACGCCATCGCCGACCGGTTCCGCGCAGCACAACAAAACAAACCCTTGCTCCAACACGTCGTCGGAGAGCATCGCGTTCGATTGCTCCACCTCCCCGGTCACTTTTTTCGCCGGACACATCATGCACACGCCCATCTTACAGTCGTGTCTCAAATCAATCCCGGCGTCTAAACCGGCGTCCAAGATAGTCTCCCCGTCTTGCACTTCGACCGTGTAATCTTTTCCCTCGTGGTTGATGACGACGGTGGCGTTTAATTTCTGGTTCGATCCTCTTTGCGTGGTGCACGTCTTCGCGGACGATGACGACGCAGGGGAGCGGAAAGATGACGACGCGAGCGAAGACGCCGCAGAGCGGGAAATTGAAAACATTCTTCTTTCGTGGATTTCGGGATTTATATATATGTGTGTGTGTGCAAAAAGAGACCTCTATTCTTCTCTCTCTCTCTGCGCGTGTGTGTGTCTGTGACTTGGCTTTCAAACGAACGCGCGCGTATGATGTGAGACTTTTTGGATAAAATTCGAGAGCTTTTGGGAAGATTTTTTCCTTCTGAGATCCTTTTTCTTTTCGCGAGCCGTGTGTGCTAATATACATCACCATTAAAAAATGTCCAAAACGCATTTATTCGCCTCTAAAACTCTAATCGTGAAGCATCATCATGTCGTCTTCCAAACCAACTCTGGGAGAACTCACGTGGATGTCGTCGTCCACAATGCCACCGCTGCCTTCTCCCGCTCCTCCTCCTCCTCCTCCCGGCGAGGATTTGTTGTTCGCGCCGCCGCGACCGCTCGAAGCACCTTTCGTCGTCAACTGCGGCGGCGTGGAGGAGAGCTGCAAGTTTTTCTTTTTACGCAACGTTTTCGCTCGCGCGGTTAATCTCAGAGTGGCTTTTTTCAGAGCCGTTTCGACTTCCATGGTGTGTCGGATCGTTTCGACGTGCGCCCATGTGGTTTGGGCGCCTCGGCGGATGAATCGGTGCATTTCTTGTTCGCTCGGTTGGGCGCCGATGGAGCAATAATCTTTGAACGTCAAGGACGGAAGGACCGTGATGTGACCTTGGAAGTCTTGGACTAAGATGCCTTGCAACGTTCGCAAGATTCTGAGATTCAATAAATCAACCTCGAGAAGCTTTTGTATGGAGTATTTGATGTTCAAGAGGAGGAAGTTGGCCACGCGGAGGAGTTTCGTCACCGCGGCGCGACGGTGTTTGCCGCGTTCGGCGTAGGTTGATCTTCGTCGACCGTGCGACTCTTCGGCGAGGTGCAAGACAAAATTCAAATGCGGGTTCACTTGGGAGACAATGAAGTTGTTGCAGTTGAATAGTTCAGTCAAGCGCGCGGCGGGAATGTCCTGGGTGATGGTCCCGTCGAACGAGGAAACGCCAGGAGGATGAAAAGACTCCAAACTGCCATCCGAAGCTTTGCAAAGGATTGGCGATGGACGCATGAGTCCGGGAAGAGCGCACGAGGCGCACACCGCGGTTCGCACCAGCGCGCGCGGAGACGTAACGTGGTTCAAAACGAAACCGTGGCCTGAACCAACGCTGACTTGAATGCTCACGTGTCGCTTTGAAATCGCGTAGGCTTCCTCGAACGTGATGTCTCCGAAATACTTCTTGGTTGTGTTTGCGAAATCAACTTCAGACATCAGGACGCCGTGTTGAAGGAAGTGCGCGATCATTTTCCACACCGGAGGAAACCAGCGAACGCCGTGTCGAACGCTAATATCGTCAGTGATCGTTTCTAATAAATCCTCCTCGGAAAGCATGGAAATGAACGCCGCGACAATAGATCCGCCAGACGTCCCGGAAACCACCGACGGGCACAAACCTTCCTCCAACAAACATCGGATGACGCCAAAATGGTACATGGCTAAAGCACCGCCACCAGACAAACACAATCCAGTCCTTCCTAAACTTCTGTGCGCCTCGCGAACGAGTTTTAACGTGTCCACGACGTCGTCGTCTTCGCAATTTTCGTCCGAGGATATGAACTCAATCGCGCGCACGGTTTCGTCTTTAAATCGCGTGGCGAGTAACTTTGTGCCGACTCTCGAGTGTTGCACCCCCAACTTCATCAATCGATCTAATCCAGCAAAATTTCGGTGCAAAACCGTTCGAAGCGCTAAACCAATCGCGTTGACGTCTTTCCTCTCCCTCGCCGCAATCATAGTTTCCGCGTATCCTCTCACCAACGCGTAATCGTACGCGTCAGACGTTTCATCCCTTTTCCAATCGTTACCGCCTTCACCGATGTCCACCGGCAACGCATCCAGCTGCAACGCGATATCTAACCACTCTTTGTAATCCTTCGCCACCCGTAATTTTTCAATCAGCTGCACGCGAAGATTAGTTTTGTCCTTATTCTTGATGCCCGCCGCGTTGACTAACAACGACGACTTTTCCAATCGACTCACAAAGAACCACTTTAAACTCAACACTCTATTCGCGAACACGATCAAATGCACGCCACCTAATAATATCAAATTCAATGTCAAACTAAATAATTCCATCCCGACTAACGCGAACGCCAACACGTGCGCGAACATGTTAGGAAACAGGGGCGGGGCAACCGCCGATCCGATAATCGCCGAAATCGCAATCACCACTTTACTCGTCAGCCATCTTCCCAACTCTTTCCACGCTAAATAAATCACAACCATCCAAAACAAAACGAGTATCAACGCGGCAAACGTAAACGCGACTAGAAATAAAGTCACCTTTCTATTCTCTCGCGTCCAGTTCGTCTTGTACAACTCGTATCCTAAATTCAATCGAGACTGCATCGATTGCGACATTCTCGCGATTAATCGACTCGCAGATTCCGAGCTCGTGCTCAACAACGCGGTCATTCTCGATCGCACGTCCTCGATCAACTCTTTCGACGCTTCCAGCGCGAGATCTGGCAGGTCCGGTAAATCTATCGTCGATATCGATTTTTTCAGGTACTTTAACAAGTGGTTGCTCGAATGCTCTCGTTTCAACGCCGACGATGGCGTTTCCTCTTTCTCCTTCGCGTCTTCTTCGTCTTCTTCTTTTTCTTCTTCTTCCTGCTCGTCGTCGTCGTCGTCGTCTTCTCCATCGATCGCGTTCCACGACGAATCGTTCCTCTTCAAAAGCAACGGAGAACGACCATCCTCGATACCGTTATCTCTCTCCGTTTCGTTTTCCTCCGTCGCATTGTTGTTCTTTCGAAGCGTTGTTGCTTCTCCCATCTCTCTCTCTGCTTCTTCTGTATAAAAAAAGAGATTCACCTCGAGCGCGACGGCAGATTTCTCTCGTTCTCTCTTTTACCGTCCGGATTACTCGCGCGCGCGAGAGAGAGAACGCGTTTGTTTATATTCGTTAAAAAACGGAGAGAGAGTCTCTCGTGGTTGTGATGGGAAAAAACCCTAAACCCTAAACCCTAAAATTTGATGTCACAAAAATACACGAAAAGAAGATACAAAACACCGTATAAAAGAAAAAAAAAGGGTGCGCGAGGACGAACGAATTCCGCGCGCCGCGCGCTCGGGCGATGTCTCTCTCCGTTTTCTCTCTCTCTCTCTGTTCGAGCGATGACGCGTAAAAGATATATTTCTTCTGAGCGTTGCGATGACTGATTGCTTTGATTGCTGCTGAGCTCGATCGTTCGCTTTTTTTTTTTGTATCTCTCTCTCTCTCTCTCCTTTTTCTTTCGCCTCTTTCGCGCGCGAAAGGGAGTGAAAAAAGAGATGCGCGGGGGTGCGGGGGACGGTGATGACGACGGAAAGACTTCACGTCTGGCTGCAGAAGAAGAGGCTGAAGATACGCGTTGATGCATACTTCCACGAACCTGAGTCCCGCAAGCCACCTAAAACCCGCGAGTTTCTTTTTTTTTTTTGTATCTCTTGCGCTCGTGAGGGAAAGGTGAATGAAAAAAGAGAGAGAGATTTTCGTTGGCGATGATGTTGATGTAACTAAATGCTGAACTAAACGTGATTGCAATGTGTTCTGAGCCAAATCGATGTGCAAATCTCGTTCATCGTTTATCACTGACAAACTCCTTTCCCTTCCTTCCACCTCCTCCAGATACGAAACAAACTTGAAAAAACATGTCGTCATCGAGTTACCGTCCGATTGCAAACGCCACGCCGCTTGGGCTCCTCGCGTTTGGCACGACAACTGCGATTTTGTCGGCGGGTTTGACCACCATCGCCGAGAAAGATCGAAACGCGGCCTTGACGGTAGGTTTCGCGTTTGGTTTCGGCGGCGTCGTCCAGTTTCTCGCCGGTATCATCGAGTTTATTCGAAACAACGAGTTTTCGGCGACCGCGTTTTGCGTGTACGGTGGGTTTTGGCTCTCGTACGGCGTGTGGAAAATTATGGAAACGACGGGCGTGTTCATTCCAGACGCCAACACGTTATCGTACTACGCCGCCGCATGGGCCGTGGTCACGTTCATCTTACTCATCCAGACGTTTAAAATCAACGCGGCCATCGCGTTGCTCTTCTTCAACCTCACCTTCTTCTTCGTCCTCCTCTCCGCGGCGGAGCAAAAGAGCAGCGATTCCTTTCTCATGAAATTCACCGGTGGTTGGGGCATCTGGACTGCCCTATCTGCGGTTTATGCCGCCGCCGGTGAACTCACGAACACCACGTACGAAAAAGAACTCATTCCCATGGGAAACTTTGGCGAAGTCGATTACGGCATCGCCAGTCCCGGCAAAGGCGAATCCGTGGTGAAGAAAACGGAAGCTCCGACGGGAAACATCGCCTGAAGTTTTCTCTCGCAGAAAACGTTGCCGTTTTCGCTGAGAATCGTTTGAGAGAAAGAAAGGTAAAGAAAGAGAAAGAGAGAGAGAGAGAGAGAGAGAGAGAGAGAGAGAGAGAGAGACATGCGCGTGCGCTCGGGGCGCATAGTTCGCGCGAGTATTTTTTAAATACACAATAAAAAAAAATCTGAAAAATGTGATCCTTAGAACCTCTGCTTCACTCCACAGCGTCGAATATATATATACACACATAAATAATAAAAATGCTCCGCGCGGCGACCATGCACGCGCCAGTCACGTCCACCTCCTTTTCCTCTCGCCGGTGTTGCTGTTCGACGACGCAATCGTCGTCGGCATTTTTACCGGGAGCGAGAACGCAGTTCTCGATTGGAAAAAATCGATCGAATTACAGAAAGAATAACAACAACAACAACAAGAGAGGATCGTTGCAAGTCTCCGCGTCGATTTTTGGCGTCGGCGCGCCGGAAGCGTTAGTCATTGGCGTTGTCGCTTTAGTCGTGTTTGGTCCGAAAGGTTTAGCCGATTTGGCCAAAGGGTTAGGAGAAACGTTGAGGGCATTCAAGCCTACGATTCAAGAGCTCCAGCAAGTCTCTCAAGAGTTTCAAGAGACTCTGTCGAACGAAGTCGGAATCGACGACATCACCAAACCGTTAGCGCCGCAAAAGAGAGTCACGCCGCCGCCAATTAGAGAAGTGAACGTGGAAGAGGAAGAGCGGATCAAGGAGATGAACGCGAGCGTGCAGTTTGAGATGACGGAGCAAGCGAAGGCGAGTCAAGCGATGGCGGAGGGCGCGATGAACGACGTCGTGAGCGAAGACATGATCGAAGCGTCGAAGCGAGCCGCGTGGGGCGGCACCGTGCCGGGAGAG
>Ga0255770_10003099_pt1 | contig 14513 bp, 8 predicted proteins | sample 071ome_22_FD_179968 | JGI IMG/M metagenome (GOLD analysis project Ga0255770, IMG submission 179968) | Coastal salt marsh microbial communities from the Groves Creek Marsh, Skidaway Island, Georgia - 071404AT metaG (version 2) | ecosystem: Environmental > Aquatic > Marine > Intertidal zone > Salt... | reverse complement strand
ATTTTATCTTGAAATTGCTGTAGCATCATTTAACAAATTACCAGTAAACGTTTTTGCTTGTCCAAATGCTGCAATGTGTTGATCTTTCTGTGCAGCAAATGTATCTGAATCAAAACTTGCGCTGAAGTATCTAAGTGCTGCACTTACTGATCTATGGTTACTGTTGAACAAGATATCAAATCTTACTGCATCAACTAGAAGCTGAACGTCACGCTTACACTTGTCTTCATTGTAAGTAAAGCCAGCCCATATACTTGGAGTTGCTGCACTAATTTGTGCGTTAATCCATGTTACAACATCATCTGCAATTAAATCTCTGTTTAGTATCAACAAGTCGTGTGCAGTTTTGTAATCTGGTTCTCTAAAGCGTAGAACAAATTCTTCAACAGGTGCATCACGATTAATACCTACAATACTAATTGTTTGTTTACCTTCACTTGCACCAGTACCTGTAACAAATGCTCTGTCAAATTGGAATGCTTTTGGAGAGAAGCCAGAACTTCTCAGCGCATACAAACCAAAGTTGGTAGCAGAGTTGGTAATTGAACAATATCCACCTGACTGACAATACACACCATTGAGTAGGAAGATTTCAAAACAAGACACGATCTGTGCATAAGCATCGTTAGTTAGTCGCCACGCTGTTCCGCCAAATGATAGAATAGTAAAGGCGTTAGCAACCATTGACTTACCTTGTTCAGGTATAGCACCAATGACTGGATTCTCAGCCTCAATACCGTATGTCGGAACGTTTGGAGATTCAACTTTTGAACCATCAATCTTAGCACCGTTCATACCTAAGAAAGAAATAATCGAGGCGTTCTGAATATATGGCGAAGTAACAATAGTTGGTCTTGTGTTAGGTAAGTTTGTGTAATCTGCTCTATCTGTAATTACAGGATCAAACGGATCATCGAACGCCACAGCATAGTCAGCAGTAATAGTTGGAACATAGTTATCATCAACACCGTCACGGAATGTAAATTCACCAAAGTAACAAGCGTTTCTAACACGTAGGATATCCAAGTTAGCGTTTGCAGGACGAATAATACAACCACGCAAACCGTCACCTTTGATAACTGTGTTATCTGGAACAATGATTGGGTTGTCTTCGGTGTAGTCTCCAACCGCAACTTTAATGTTTACACGACGGAAGTTAGTAGTGCCATCTGCATTATATACAAGTCCTGAGGCAATCTGACAGGCTCTTTTAACAGTTTTAACTGGAGCGCTCTGTCCATCATTAGCGTCATCACCTTGTTCAGCAGAAACGTAGATAACATTACCACCAAATACGTCAGCATCGGTAAAAGATAAGTTACCAAAACCATCTGTTTTCAAGAGCTGACCTACAGTACCACGTGACGGAGGCAGTGTCATTGTGTATCCTGAGTCTAATGTATCTGGCGCTTTGATTCCTACACCGTCATCGCCTGACGCTGTAAGTTCTTTGAATGTTAAGGTTTTAGCATTTTCAAGATCAAAGTCATTGAATACGTTCATTCCTGCTTGTGTAAACTGAGCAGTTTCAAATTCGTTTACTTTGATACTAATTTCTGCACTTGCACTATCACCTTGGTCTGTGATTGCAATTTCAGTATCTTTATCAAAAATGCGTCTAGTAATGTCCTGTACTGTGTTATCATCACGTAACAAGAATACTTTACCGTCAGCTGTGTTGATTGCTAATTCACCGGATTCTAATTGAGAAACTATAGGTTTTTTATTCGCGACTGCAGATCGCTTATGTCTAATTGTTGTTGCCATAATGGCTGCCTCCTATTTAGGTACGGGTCAGGTCTATAAAGACGCCCAAAACTACACGATAGAAATCGCTGTACAGTTATTTATCATAGGAGTAAAATGGCGGCTTAGAACTCGCCGCCATCCAGTGTGTCAGTCCAGATTGGATTCGAATCTCCGTCACCTGTAACTGTTAATATTTGATAACTTATACTTGCATCAGCACTACCTGCTGCTTCAGTAACTTTTAGGCTTGCTGTACCATCACCGTATACAACACCGTCTGGTACGAAGCTGCTACGTCCAGTACCACCGTATTGTACTGCCAAGTCATTGTTTGTTAGTATTAGTTCACCGTCAACAGTAATATCTGTATCAAAAGTAACATCATTGTTAACTGTGCCACCTGTAAGTTTGTTTAGATATCTGTTTTCAACATAAACACTAACAGCTCTTTGGGTTGGAGCAGTGTTAAAGTCTTGTGTACCTATGCTTGAAATTAAGTTAGTATTGTCGCTAACTTCTTTTAGTTCTACACCAACTGGAATACCATCTCTAATAAACGGTCCTACGCTGGTCAAACCTTGTAAATCAATTTCGTTAGCGTTTAGTGTAATAGCACCTGTAAGTGCGTTAACACCAAAGAAGTTACCAACTCTAAAGTTACCAATTTGGTCAACTGTACCACCAGCAAATACTTTACCTTGATTGCGTTCAATAATTTCCTGCTCAGGTATAGCACTACCTCCAAAGAATGGAAGTGCGTTATAAGTAACGCCAGCGCCTACATATTCAAATGCATGACCTGATGTTGAAATTGTTGACACGTTGTACAAGTTACCTCTTTGTGAAGTATTAACAGTAACCAATCCTGGGAATAATGAAACTTCAGCTATACCACCGTATACTTGGTTTAGATCTGCAACAGCATTATCTTCAACCGTCTGTATATCACCTAAGATGATATTTCTTTCAGTGTTGTACACAGAACTACCTAATTCATAGTTGTGATTGTTTTCTTGCCAACCAGTTGTATAACCTTCAATTAATGACAGTGCAATTCTATCGATTAGCAATTCTAAATAATTTGCTGCTTCAAGACTTCCATCTGGTATGCTTTGATCTTGTGTTAATACATTGCCGTAACTTGGAGTTACAGTAGCATTGAGAGCAACATTTGACAACAAATCGCCTAGTTTGTAGTAGCTGTATGCAGTAACTAGTGTTTGATCCGCATTACCAACTTTTGCTGCTCCAAGTATAGCACCTGCATAATATGCGTCAGCTGCACGTCTTGTTTGCTTGTTACCGCCATACATAGTATCATAAATTGCTGCATCAATCAAATAACCTGTGTCACGCTTACATTTGTCTATATTGTAAGTAAAGTTGATTAAATTATCAGTGATATATGTAACAACATCATTTTTGATATTTTCTTTTTCTGACAACATTACAGATGCTGCTGTGCGTGTTGCTTCTGGCAACCAGCTAACATCTGGCTCAATTTCACCTGGTGTACCAACTAGTGTTTGATTATTAATTGCGTTCTTTGTAATATCAAATAATGCAGTAGAAGTTGTACTTTGTACACTTGTACCATAACTACCGCTTAGTATTTGAGATTCAGGGTTTCCTGGTGTAGGTGCTACACCAACACCTTCTATACATGATGCTGCAACAGTTGCAAGGTGAGCATATGCTGCTACTGTATTAGCAACTTGATATGCAGGAATATATTGAACTGCGCCTAAGAAATATGCTCTTGTAGCTATTAATGTTGCAATATTACCTGTGTATAACAAGTCATGTGCCACAGCATCAATCAAGTAACCTGTATCTCTTTTACAAACTTCTTGATTGTAACTAAAGCCATTGTATGTTGTTCCAATGTAACTAATTGTATCATCAACAATAGTTTCTTTTGCTGCTGCTAAACTTGCTACTGCTGTTTGTATACCAGCTGCTGACCATGTAATATCTGGATTAGTTTCAGTTGGTAAGTTATCAGTACCGTTGATAATTACGTCTTGTATAATTTGTAATAAGTCATTTACTCTAGTAACTTCAGTTGCACTTGCTGCACCTGCACCTGTTACTTGAGTTTCTACTGTTTGTTCTGGATCACTGTATGCTGTATCTAGTAAAACACTTCCTAGCAGCGTATTTACCCATTCTAATGCATCTGCGGTTTCCTGTTGCTGTCCAGTGACTTGATTGCTTGTTCCAACATAGTAACTGTCAGCAGCAGCTCTAGTTGCACTGTTGCCACCGTAAATAATGTCATATGTTAATGCATCAACAATGTACTTTGTATCACGCTCACATTTTGTAGAATTAAATGTAAAGTTACGGGTAAATGTATCATTTATAAAGTTAATAACAGCACTTTGATAATTTGTTGTTCTATCAATTATGTGGTTAAAGCTGCCTTGTTCACTATCTGCTGCCCAAGTAATGCTTGGAGCATCATCAGCTGGCATACCAGATATACTACCGTTATCAATAACGTCAATTATGATTTGGATAAGGTTTTGTACAACACCTGCTTCAATTGCTGTTGCACCAGGGTTAGTATTATCCTGTGCTACAACAACCTGTTGTGGTGATGCCATAAAGATATTTTGTACAACATCTGATAACCAACCTTTTAATTGTGTGTAAACATCAACAGTTGCAGTAACTTCATCTGGACTACCTAGTTGACTTACTGCACCAACTAGATAACTTTCTGCTGCTGCTTTTGTAGCAAGGTTACCACCATAAAGAACATCATAAGACAATGCGTCAATAATGTACTTCGTATCTCTCAAACACTTAGCACTATCATATGTTAGTAGTGGATATGTTGTGTTAACATATTCTACAACTTCAGCACCTAAGAAATCTCTGTTTGCTTGTAGTTGTACATTTGCATCATCTGCTGCACTGGTTGGTAGAGCACCTGGTACTGGGAATGTTAATGCATCAGCTGCTGTATCTGTACTTACTACACCATTTTCAAATATGTCAAGTATCTCTGTAAATGCTGCAACAATTCTTGCACTGAATTGACTGCTGATTCCTGTTGCAGTTGACATTTGATCTCTCAAATACTTGATAGATTCAATAGTTTGTAAATTTTGATCGCTTAGTACATATGCACTGTTAGCTCTTTGATAAGCAAGACCTGCTGTTACTTGATTATAGTTTGTACCTAATACTGCATCATATGCTGCTGCTTCAACAAGTAATCCAACATCTCTTTCACATTTAGCTTGGTCATAAGCAAATGTTTGGAAATTGTTAGCAATAAAGATAATAATTTTTGTTTTAACATCATCCTTATTACCTTTGATTACATTGTATGCTTGTTCTAAATCGTCGGCTGCCCAAGTAATGCTTGGAAGTATAGTTGCAGGTAATCCAGTCAGGTCGCCTGCTGTAATAACATCTTCGATAATTTTAACTAAACCTTCAACATCATCGGCTTCAGTTGAGCTTGCTGGTGTTCCTGCTGTATCTTGTGTAAGCGAGTTTCCTACAGATGTTGTAACTGGTGCTTCAATAACAATATCACCAAGTATGTCGCCAAGTCTATTATACGCTGCTGCTGTTGCAGTTTCCTCGCTAGGCGAACCTAGTTGTCCTACACCGTCAACAAAGTAACTTCTTGCTGCTGTAATAGTTGCACTGTTACCACCGTATGTAATATCATGACATACTGCATCAACAATGTATCCAACATCACGTTCACATTTTGTAGCATCATAAGTTAATGCTGGGAAGTTTACAGCAATCCAAGCAATAATTTCGTCTTTGATATACTCTTTGTTTGCAATCAGCTGATCTCTAGCTTCTATAGCATTAGGTGTTGGCAATGAACTTGGTGCAGGAAATACCAATGCATCTGCTGCTGTATCTGTGCTTAACACACCATTGTCAAGTATGTCAATTACTTCGTCAATTGCTGCATCAGCTAATGGTTGTGCTGCATCACTTAAACCTAAAAGTGTAATTTGTTTTTTAAGTTCTCTAATTGCTGCAAGAGTTTGTATTTTTTGATCATCTTGTAAATCAGCACTACTTGCTCTTTGATAAGCAAGTCCTGCTGTTACACTGTTATAATTTGTGCCTAAAACTACGTCAAGTGCTACTGCATCCATTATTAAACCTACGTCACGTTCGCATTTTTCTTGATCGTATACAAAGTTTTGATAATTGTTTTCTACATATGCTACTGCTTCTTTTGCTAAGAAATCTCTGTTTGCAATAAGTTGATCTTTTGCTGCAATCTGTGCGGCTGTAGCAGTAGTTGGATTTGGAAATACAAGTGCATCTGCTGCTGTATCTGTACTTACAACACCGTTTTGAATAATGTCAATAACTTCATCAAATGCTGCTTCTATTCTAGTTGAAGCAGTGGCATCACTTGCTGCGGCAGCGGCTGATTGTGTTTTTGCATATTGTAATGCACCAACTGTTTCAGTAATTTGTCCACTAATAACATATGCACTGTTAGCTCTTTGATATGCTAAACCGCTTGTTACTGCATTATAGTTTGTTCCTAGTGCTGCATCAAAATATGCTGCATCAATAATTAATCCAGTGTCTCTTTCACACTTTGCACTATCGTAGACAAAGTTATTGTTGTTTATGTAAGCAATAACTTCTTCTTGTAAGAAAGTTCTGTTTGCAATCAATTGGTTAGTTGCATTAATTAAATCTGTACTTGCAGGACCCGGCTCTGGATACACTGTTCCTTCACTTGGTAGTTGATCAAATTCGATAATATTTAGAATGTCATCAAACAAGTTACCTACAGTTGTCTGGAAGTTTGAATCTCTGTTTGCTGCTATTACAAGCAAGCGTTTAGCTTCACGCATTGCAAGAATTGTTGCAGGCTTTTGTTCAGCATCAAGATATGCTGTGTTTGCACGACTATATGCTAAACCAGCTGTAATACTGTTATGGTTTGTACCTAGTAGTGCATCTCTATAAATTGCATCAACAATATAACCAACGTCACGTTTACATTTATCTACATCATATGTTAGTGTAGGATAGTTTGCTAAGTTTGATGCAATCACATCTGAAATAAATGTTGCTCTTTGAGAAAGTATAACATTTGCAGAATCTTGTTGTGCGCTTGCTTCTGTATCAAAACTTGGATATGCTTTTGTAGGAAGACCACTTAAACTACCTGCACTAATAACATTTTCAATAATTTGTAATGTGCCATCAATGATAGTTGCTTCAACTTGAGTTGCTGCACCACTTGCAAAATCTTGTGTTTCTGTATTACCTGTTGTTGGTGTAACAGGCAAGTCTCTAATAATTCTTTGTAATATAAATCTTACACGAGCAAATGCATCAGTAAGAGTTGTTATTTCATTTTGTATTAATGAACTATAATTTATATTGTTGAAGAAATATGTTGCTTCTTGTACAGTTTGTGAATTACCTGTGTACAACATGTCAAATGTTAATGCATCAACAATGTGACCCATATAAGTTTGATATGTAGCAGCATCTAGCCCACCATATGTAAATGATGGATTATCGTCATCAATAAATGCTGTAAATTCAGCTTTAATAAATTCTTTGTTAGCAATCAATTGATCTTTTGTATCAATTCTGTTTTGTATTGCACCTGCATGATCTGGAAATTCTACAGTTATACCAGAACTATCACCATCATCTAAGATGTTAATAAATTGATTGAATGCTTCGTTAACTCTGTCTTGTGATGTACTATCAGCAGCAACTTCAATTAATGCCAAACATCTGTCTCTTAAATATTCAAGTGATGTTAGGTATAGGTCTTGGAATCTGTCTCTATATTCAATTTCTTGTGCTTGTCTTAGTACACCTAAGTCGCTACCAAATACAACATACAATGCTGTTGAATAAAGTAGATTATCCATATCAGTATTAAACTGAGTTTGATCATAACTTAATTCAGTAAATTGATCATTTATGTAAGCACTTAGTTCTTCAATGATAAAGTCTCTGTTAGCAATAATGTTATTCTTTGCATTGATAATACCTTCATCGATGCTGCTAAGATCGTTAAGTGAATCATTAAGTTCACTACCTGCGCCAGGAATAACACTACTATCGCCTGCTGACAAGGTAGAAGTGATTATATTAAATCTTTGATCAATTTCTTCTTTCATAGCAAGGTTAGTTGTAAGAGCTTTCATTTCATCTCTTGCACTTTCAATGCCATAAATTGTTGGTTCTAATTGATCTAGAATAACTTTTGTGCTTGTGCTACGTAGATAACTTTGAGCAGCAGCTTGAGATTGGTAAGTTGTTCCTAATACAATATCACCTGTTACTGCATCTACAATACGTCTAATATCTCTACGACACACAGTTTCATCATAAACAAACGGTGGTGTTGTAATATTTGTTGAGGTTATGTAATAGTAAGTTGAATCACCTTCAAACTGTATAATAGAACCAGTTTGAGGTTTATCACGTAAACTTCCTAAGCTAATAATACTGTTTGTTGAAAGGTTTACAGTAGCTTCAGCATCAATACTTGCACCACCTCCTACAATAGATATTGCAGGAACTGACTCATAACCACTACCGTTACTTGTAATTGTTATAGCAGCTAATTGTCCAGTTGTCAAGTCAACTTGTGCTGTACCTGTTGCTGTTACACCACCTGCGCCAGTTGGAGGATCAAAAGTTACAACAGGATTACCTGTGTAACCTGCACCTGGATTTTGAATTGTAACACTACCAACACTTGAGTAGTAATCTGATAACGGTACAGCGTTTGTATACGGAATAGGATAGAAACCATCTGCAACAACACCTTCGGTACCAAAGTCACTAACTGAGTTGGAAATTGATAGATAACCGCCTTTAGTTGTTAAGAAGCCTACACTACAGAAAACCGAGAAGCAGCTAACAATCTGTGTATAACCAAAGTTAGTAACATGGAAACCAATACCACCTTGTGAAATTTGTGTAAACGCATCAGCAACAAAAGAGAACACAAGTGATGCAGGATCATATTCGTCGCCGTCAACAAGAAGACCACCACCACCGCCGGTTGGGTTAATTTGTTTTCCAACTGGTAAATCTGGATTGTCTTCTAGTGTTAAAGGTCTTGCACCTGGTTCAATACCTTCGATTTGCACAGTTTCAAATGGAATAAATTCAGTACCGTCGTTTAACCAAGGACCGTTCATGTTAGTACAGTTTTGTACATAAGGTGATGTTGTAACAAGTGCGCCTGGACGAATTCTTGCACACCAACCGGGATAGCGTAGTCCTCTAAATGTCATTTGGAATAGGTAACAACCATTGCCCATAAAGAACAAGTCATCTGTATTGTTTTTTGGAAATACTCTTGTGTTACGTAATTCACCTTGGCCACTAATAGTTACAAAGTCTCTTAGTGTAATTGGGTTATCTTCATAATAGTCACCAGGGGCAACAATGATAGTTGAACCTTCAGGAGCAACTTCTGCTGCTTTCTTAATAGAAGCGAATGCACCAGCAGCGTCCTGTGACCTACCATTGTTCAAGTCACTTCCGTCTGTGGTAACATAATACACGTTAGCAGCTTGAGGACCTGATGCTTGTCCTGTAACTCTTAAGTCGGCGTTGATATCAACTGTTTTACCTTCGCCCAAGTTTATCTCAATATTACCGTCAGAAGTAAGTATGAGAGACTTGTCTCCAATTTTTCGTTCGTGTATCGACTGACGCTTCATAAATTTCATGTTTTATACTTCCAAATAACTTATTGTGGCGGTAAGGTTTGTTGGACTTTGTCCTACCAATACTACTTTATCGTTTTCTTCTAATATCAATCTTTCTACATTAAATGTAAATGTTTCTGATGCAGTTACAGGTAGAGACTTTAATACAATGTTGCCATTGTTTTTAACTTGCCCATCTGGTATAACGTGCATATCAAATGATGTATCGTTTGTACCTGTTCCGTCATCGTTAGCTGTATTACAAACCAATAGAGTAGTAATGGCATACTTTTTACTAGCCGGCACTGTAAGTATTGTTGTATCTGTAGTCAGCACTGCTGCATTTTCAATTGCCATTTTCTCTTCCTTAAAATATAATACTGTAAAGTAATGCTTTATTCCTGCTTATAATTTCGTCTGTTGTTTCGTTAGCATTTTTGAAGAATAAACCAGTACCGCCATCAGCTTCTGGTTTAGAATACAAATAAATGCCGTTAGTCGGTGCATCTAATGTTGTATCATCTTGAACTGTTAAGTTAAAGAAATCATTAGATTGTACTACACCGTCGCCTGTACCTTGTAATCTAACAAACCCATCTGTATCGTTTGATGTAATTGTATCTCCATCAAAACGCAAGTTTTCTATTTCAACTCTTGTTTCGTAGAACGTTGCAATTTCTGCATCGTTTACAACTATTCTTACACGGTTTTCAAGATCTCCTGCTTCTACATCTTCAGCTGTTACAAAAGTAGGTGTAACAGCCGATGCTGAAGCAGTAATAGTATCTGCAAAGTTGTACAAGTTCCAACTGTTAACATAGTCAATCATAGCACGGACATTAACAAGTGTATCATCATCAAACGATGTCGGATTACGTCTTAGTCTATCTGGTAATGATGGATCTTCAGGAATCTCGGCTCCATCTCCAGCATAATCCCAAATTTGAGCTTCGTAATCTGTTGTACCTGTTACTTTAACCAGACCATTGCCAGTGCCTACAAGATATAAGTCATCACCGCCAGTAAGTATACCGCCTGTGTAAACACTGAAAAGTGCTAAGTCACTTGGTACAGCAGTTGCATCTTGTAACACAAATGCACCAGTGATACTAGCACCTTCTCTGATTGAATTTTTGCTCTCGTCAAAAAATAGGCGTGCATCATTTCTAGTACCTCTGTCTATGATCATACCAGCTGTGCCAAGTGTTACACCTGCGCCTGTTTCACCTTTGTTTATAGTGAATGTATTGTCATAGATAAGTAAATCTTCTTGTTCTATACTAGTGCTTGAGCCAGCAGTTAAACTACCGCCGATAGCTACATCGCCGTTGATGTTAACTTGACCTTCTAAACCAGTGAAAAGGTTAAGTGTACCTCCGTCGTTGATTTCTAGAGTATACTCGTCTACACCTATCTTATTGACTTGAATTGCCATTTAAGACTCCTTAAACAGCAGTTAGTACAATATAGTCGTTAGTAGAATCGTTCTCTAAAGCCCAAGTATATCTGTTACCAGAAAAATCTGTTGCAACACGCTTTGTAATTTTTGCAATATTAACTTCTGTGCCAGAGTTTGAACCTACATAACCAAATAGTCTCATTTCACCTGCTGCGCTTGGTGTACCATCTTTTAGTACCGCAGTTGTTGTGCTTGTAGAATCTTTTAAGTTTGTTGTATCTAGGTTTGCTTCTTGAGCAACAACAAAAGTTTTTGCACCACGTTGTTTTACAATACCGCCGTCTGTACGTAGTGCTGTATCATAAAATTCTACTCTTACACCAGTGTTGCTTGTTGCTTCACCGATAACGTTAACACCGTTAACATCTTTTTTTAGTGGACGTCCCATTGTTTTCTCCTTTTTGACGTTCTAGGTCTACGCGGTGGGTAACCGCATAAGTCCTCTTAGAGGCTCTCCTCTTGACATAAGTATTTATCCTTTTTCAAAAAATGGGTTATTATCACTTTGCTAAAACAAGATTCTTAGCGAACCTTCTACCATTCTTTTCTTCGTGATCAAATTTTACTCTGTCACCGATTTTTAGTTCATGTTCATGTTTCTTAAAAAGTATATCACGTCTTGTAGCACCATAATTGTCTGGGCGTATATGTCCGTAAATACCAGTGAATTTATAAACTTGTCCGTGTTCTTCCATAGCATTTCTCCTTACTATATTTACTCATAAAAATAGGCCCCGTAGGGCCTATTTAGAATTTGTATACAACTAATATTAGCTGAAGCTTAGGTTTCCGCTTGTTACTTCTACCTTCTCTAGGTAGTCAGCTGCGTTACCTAGCGACGATGCTGTGTTTGATAGCTCAACATATCCGTAACGAGTCATAAACGACACTGTTGGTTCGAATGTTGTTGGATCTAGTACAACGCCTGAGCTCATTAGTGGGATGTATGGGCAATAGAACGCTGCTGCATCTGATTCGCTAGTACCTTTGTAACCTACTAGTACATCGTCGTCTGCTGCATATGTGTTTACATATACTTTCATTGCGCCGTTTAGAGTACCAACCATTTTTGTGTTTGTTGGTGCTTCAAATGTACCTTCAGTTGTACGTGCAAATGCTGAAGTTGTTGCTGACTGTAGAACAGTTAGGATGCCTGGAGAAACAACAGCCCAGTTACCTGCGCCTCTACGTGTTCTCTGTGCAATTCTGTTTGCTGCTCTGTTGACTAGAACTGCTAATGCTGCATGTTCGTCACCAACGAAAGTAGCTGTACCTGATACTGCTGCTTGGTCATATGTGTCTGTACCAGTACCAGCAAGTGTGCTTAGTGAACCTAGTACTTCTTGGTCGATTTCAGCAGTAATTTCTTGTGCAAGTGCTGCCATGATTTCTGCTTCTACGTCGATACCGTGTTGTGACTGAGCATCCTGTGCTGCCTCAAATGTCCAACGTGCTGATAGCTTACGTGTTTTAGCTTCAACAGTCTGCTTTAAGATCTGGATGCTTAGTTGGTTACCAGCTGCACCTTCTAGTGCTGCTGTTGCATCAGCTTTGCCGCTTGTAGCATTACCTGAATATGCTTCAGCAATTTTGAATGGTGAAAGTGCTTCTTCACCTGCTGTTGCACCTGATGCACCTGAACCTACTGTGTCGCTGTAGCGAACACGTAGTGTGTGAATCTGGCCAACTGGTCCAGTCATTGGCTGAACGCCAACCAACTCGTTAGCAATAACGGTTGGCATAACACGTCTGATCACTGGTAGGATCACACGGTTTAGTGTTGCAATGTTACCTGCTGAAGTAGCACCTGCTGAAGCTGTCTCTGAAAGATACTTGCGAGTATTTTCTAGAGTTGTAGCCATCACTGCTTTCTTTGTGCCACCTAGGCCTTCAAGAAGTGCTGCTTTGGTATCATTCCAACGGCTTTCTAATAGTTCTGACATTGGTTTCTCCTTAACTCAATCCAGCAAGGCGCTTTAGATCTACGACATTACTGTCATCGCCTGCTTGTTTAACGTCATTGTTTTCTCTGTTGCCTGTAATTTCTTTTGCCTCTGATAATACCGCCTTCTGCTTTGCTGGACCTTTACCATCGATAACCGCTGGTAGATACTTGTCAAACGCTGCTTGCAGTTTTGTTGTTTGAACTGATTCCAGTAAGTCTGTCATAATGCTTTGCTGATCTTTGCTCAATGGCGCGATCAACTTGCTTATTTTATCATTGCGAGCAATTGACTCGTTGATTGTTTTAACCTCGTTTGCCTTTGCTTCTGCAAGTTTAATTGCTTTAGCCGCTGCTAGTTTTGCTTCACTTAGTTGCTTGTCTTTTGCATCAACTACTTTCAGCATTTTAGCAGTTTCACTCTTTTCATTTAGATAAGAATGTTGATATTCGTTAGCAAATGCTTCGAATAACTTGCGACCAAAATCATTTTTACGTGCTGCTTCAATATCTTCTTTCAGTGCTGTAATTTCTTTTGTAAGTCCTTTTGACACTGTTTCTGATACTAGGGCAGCAGATTTTGTAATAAAGTCTTTTTTGACTCTATCAACATGTGCTTTGCCTTCACGTACTAAGCGTACTTTTGTTTCGGCTAAGTCTTTTTTATCTTCGTAAAACTCTGCAAGTTCTTTTGCTAAAGATTCTACTACAAACTCTTCTAGAGCAACAAACTTGTCAGCCATTGCTTTTTGATCGCTATGTAGTTCTTTTACTTCTTTAGCTAGTTGTTCGTTTACAAAACTTTTTAGAAGGTTAGCATTTTGACGTTGTGCAACAGCAAATTTAGCTTTTGCTTCTGCTAGTTGCTTACGATCGTCTTGGAATTCTGCAATTTCTTCTGCTAGACGCTCAGTAACTAGACTATCAATGGCTTCTACCATTGTAGTTTTGTCATGCTCGTATTTTTTAGCAAATTCTTCACGTAGTTCAGCTGTAACCTGTAAACGGTTCTCTTTAACTTTTGCATTCCATGCTTCTTCAAGTTCTGTACGAACTTCTTCAGATAGTGCTTCATTTTCGAAGAGTGATTTTAATGCTTCCAACATAATTTTCTCCTCGTTATCGGAGCCTGCTTATTATATCTAATAAGCTCTCTTTTAAGTATTTTTGTGCCTTTTTGTCGCCTTGTACTTCCCTTGATGTCTGGAACGCCCTATAACCACCTCGGGTATTCATAAGATGTTCGTATATCGGTGTAGGATAAGCACCAGGTGCGCTCGGTTGAGCAACAACATCAACGGTGATTATCTCAAAATCGCTTACTTCACCTGATCCGTCTTCCATTACGTTGCCGGAACCTCTCGATGAGACGCCTAGTTTAACGCTGCTTTCAAGCATTGTTTTTACTAGTTGTCCCATCGGAGTTGGTAAAATTTTCAACTTGCCGTAACCGTTTGGGCCATCCATCCACATTTCTGTAATCATATGGCTCACACGATCCAAGTTAATGTTAAGTCCATCAGGATGATCTACTTCGCCTAACACTGAGTAGCCACCACTAATTTGTTCATTGAGTGTGGTGACAGCCCTGCCAATCTCGTTAACGGGATAAACACGCTGGTTTGCGTTGCGTACTCCGCCTTGAATGCAAATACCTTTCATA
>Ga0255770_10003090_pt1 | contig 14531 bp, 8 predicted proteins | sample 071ome_22_FD_179968 | JGI IMG/M metagenome (GOLD analysis project Ga0255770, IMG submission 179968) | Coastal salt marsh microbial communities from the Groves Creek Marsh, Skidaway Island, Georgia - 071404AT metaG (version 2) | ecosystem: Environmental > Aquatic > Marine > Intertidal zone > Salt... | reverse complement strand
ATCGTATGGACATTTAGACAGAAGAAAAGGTTGGGAATGCGGAGGGATGTGCTCATCAGAGACATGTATGTGTGTGCATAGGCTGCGCGCACACACTGACTGTTTACACAAAGAGAAGTTTGCATCGCCCCTCGACCTCGTCGCCGCCACGACAAAAGAAAGAAGACACACAGAATGTCGGATGTCCGTCCGTCCGTCCGTCCGTGTCCGTCTTTCGCGCGTCGCGGCGGCGAAAACGCGCACTCTAATTTTGAAACACTGGTGGCACAAAAAAAGACAATGACAAACGGGTGCGGCTAACGTGACACGGCTAACGTGACACACAGTGTCACGTTAAGCTTAACGTGACACAAAATACTAAACGACGATTAATGAACCTTAAAATAAAGAGGGGCTCACGAAAAACAGCTGCAGTCCCTCATGATGACAAGGCCAGAATGTTAAAGTGGCCACTTTATGCACGCATCGATCACACGGCGCGCGGGCGCTTTAAACGCGTCGCCGACGCGTCACGATGCACAGACGGTGATTAAAAAGTATGTTTACAACCCTGGCCGCGTCACCTTCGCTCATTTTTGCGCGCGCGGTCGTCGGCGTCGTTCGTGATTAAAGTGGCCTTGTTATCATGAGGGACGGTACTGATGTGAGTCTGAAGTGCTGCGTCGCAGTCTTCGCATGGCTTGCCTTCAGACCTTGCGTGTCGGGAGGAACGGAGAATAGAAGAAGAAGAATACAAGTAGTCTTTCATAATATACACCTTTAATGCTATCAAACTATCCCAGTGTACTCACCATGTAATCTCAGCAGATGAAGCAGCAGCAGAGGAGTTTGCACACTCCCGCGACAATGGCACCGGCGTTGAACTCGGTGCGATTCGGTTCCAGCTTTGGTGGCCGCGCGTTCCGGAGTGATTCTTCAGCGCCGTTCTTTACTGCCTCCGCCATGCTCTCAATATCGAGCACATATCTCGTTCCAGTGTCATTTCCAGCATCCAGCGCTTCATAAATGTCGGAAAGCCTGGAGACGGGCATGACTGTGATGTCAGGAACGATGTTGTATTTCGCGCACAGGTCCATAACCTCCTGCGTTGCCTCAATACCGCCGATTCCCGAAGAAACGATTGGTGATTTGTCACCCTTGATGATTAGCGCAACCATGCCGACGGCCAATCCGGCGTGCAAACCAAGAATGACCTGCTTTGAGCGTCCTTTCACCCGTCCTTCGTTGTCCCGCGACAGAAGCTTCTGATATATCCAGTAGTCGTGAGCCACGGGCACGGTGTTCAAAATGATGTCTAGAGTTCCTCGCGACCGGCGAAGCTGATCCGCATCTTCCGTGCACACAAATTCTTGCGCCCCGATCGACATGGCGAGAGTCCTCTTTCTTTCGCTTTGGCTGATTACCGTCACCGACGCTCCAAGTGCTCGTGCGATTTTCACACCCATCTGGCCGAGACCGCCGAGACCGATGATACCAACCTTGGTGCCGGATTTGACGCCATATCGACGCATGGGGTCATACATTGTCACTCCGGCGCACATCACCGGACCCGCGGCTTCGAGGGGGTACCCCACCGGAATCTTGATGCCAAAGCGCTCATCCACCACGTGCGCGGTAGCGTACCCACCCATCGTCTGTTGTCCCGGAGGCTCCGTCGCGGCGCGTCCGTGCTTATCAACACCACCGTATGTCATCACACTCGTCTGCCTGCACATCTGTTCCTCCCCAGCGCGACATTTGTCGCAATCCAAACACGCGTCCACCATGCACCCGACACCGGCAAAATCTCCCAGCTTAAACTTTGTCACCTCTGACCCCACCGCGGTGACTACGCCCGCGAGCTCATGACCGGGGACGTACGGATACTGCGGCGGAGGCAAGATCGCCTTCAGATCGCCGTGCGCGTTGACCACATCAGAGTGGCAGCACCCGCAGTACCGCAGCTCGATGCGCACGTCCCGCGGGCCGAGCGCCCGCCTCTTCGCCCGCAGAGGCGCAAAGTGGCATCGCGCGTCGTCGCACGCCATGCACACGATATCCGTCGCGGGTTCGTCCATCTCGCTTCGACTCTTTCTTCGTCGCACTACGCAGACCAACCACCCGGATGACGACTCGACTCAGCGGCGCTGAATGACTTCGCCGAACTGTGAAGCGCAAACTCCTCATTCCGCGGGCGACCGCCGGGCGTCCAACTGCGATACACGTGGGACGGAAGTCGACTGCGCCGCCGCCGCCGCCCCCGACGTCGATGACGACGGCACCCGTCTTCGACGACCGTCCCCCTGCGGTCGACGACGACGAAGACGACGACCGCGGCTGGTGGACGCGCGACGTTCGCTTGGATGGCGAACACTCGAGCGGGGTGAAATCTGTGCACCTGGCGCGCGCGCGGCTCGATGGAATCGATGGGTGGCGGATCGCGATGGCGAGCGCGAGCGCGGATGGGGAAATTCGCGTGCGGACGACGACGACGACGACGATGGAATGTTTGTCGGGTGACTCGCGGGGCGCTGCTTGGGAACCGCTTGCGCGATTGAGAGGACACAACGGAGGCGTCAAGTCGGTGCGAGTGATAGGTTCGCGGTGTGATAGAGTCTTGAGCGCGTCGTACGATAGAAGCGCGCGGGTGTGGACGCTTCCGGACGCTACGGATGGGGCGGTGCGAGATCAAAGTTCCGAGCGAGCGTCGACTTCGGCGGCGCCGAAGTGTCTACGGGGACACGGCGATTACGTAGTGGACGCTTGTTGGGCGAGCGATGCATGCTTCGGAGAAGTCGTCATCACGGCGTGCGCAGATGGAAAAGTTCGTGTTTGGTCCATAGAGTCTGACGAATGCGTCGCGGAGGTTGATGTTCGCACCGATGGAGTTGGGGCGGCGACGTGCGTGGACGCGTATTCCGCGCTCGAGGCGCCGACGCAAGTTTCGGATGAATGCGTCGTCGTCAGCGCGCGCATGGATGGGTCGATTCGCTTTTTCCACGTGCGCACTGGGATGTGCGCTCTCGTTTTGCTCGGGCATTTGGGCGCGGTAACGAGTATCGCGACGCCGGATGCGTTGCCGGCGAACTTGAACAGCGCTGAAACGCACACGCGGGTGTCCTACGGCACTCGTGGGGGCACGATAGGGTGTTTTGACTTGCACGCGCAGGAAGATGGAACGTCGGTCGCGATCACACACCTGATGCACCGCGAGACGCGAGCTGAGGCTGACCTCGAAGGGTGCACGAGCATAAAGTTTATATCTCACCTGGCGCACACCCTGGCTTCGTCATCAGAGGATGGCACGGTGCGGATTTGGGACGTGCAGCGCGGGCGTTGCACCCACGTTCTTACCGGTCAGGCGGGTCATTCGTCGATAGAAACAGTCTCCATGCTTAATGGCGTTCTCGCGTGCGGTTCTTCAGACGGAACGGTGAGCGTGTGGCGCCGCCAATCTGGAGGCAGAGCCGCCGTTGAGGAAAATTGCGCCGAAACCACTCTGAGCACTCGAGCCGACATTGCACTTCGCTGGTTGCTTCGAAAAGGACCCGCTGTGCGCGTCGACGACGTCGAGAAGATTGATGAAACCTTACTGAGTGCCGCGTACGACGCGGCGGACCGCGAGGCGCAGTCTCTCCTCGCGGTCTCTGAGCCACTAAAAAGCCTCCTGGACGCCGAAACAGAAGCCGCTGAACGCGTCTGCAGCGTCTGTCACGAGAACCTCTTCTCAGGCATGGGCATAGACGCTGGCTTCGTCGTTCAACTCCCGTGCGCGCACGCATTTCACGGGGATTGCGTCCTGTCTTGGATGAAAGTATCGCATCAGTGTCCGCTGTGTCGAGAGATCAACTACGACTCTGGCGTCTCTCACGTCTCTGCGTGCATCCCCATTGCCGCCTCTCACGAGCTCGTCACACGAGTCAAATCGGCGACTGGCGACGTAGAACCATGCATGATGTTGTAATAGAAATAGACACGCAATCCATAGCCACATCAACTCACTGCATTCGCGGATCAATCACACAACATTTCGAAAAAGGTTTGACTCACGCGAGAGACTATACGACACTGCGCGAAGCCAGTCTCTTTTATTCATGACAGCCTTGGCGGTGACAACCAAGGACTCCATCGAGGGTGATGAAGGTTCGGCGCTCGTGCGAGCGATTGACGCCGCCGACGTCGTTGTCGACGATACCGTGGTGCATGCCGCCGACGTTGACATCGTCGACGACAAACTGCAGCTCGAGGTGGATGGATGTCTATCCGAAGAGCGCCTGCTCGACGCACGCCGGGCGTACGTCGCGGCCGAACCCGCGGTTCGAGCGTCGCTCGACGCGCCGTCGACGAAAGTTTTGACCGACACGGCGTCCACGGCGGAGAGATGGATGACGGCGCTCAAGGAAACGCCGACGGAGGAGAGCGGGTGGTGTCGACAGCGGTCGGCGTTGGCGTCCACGGCGAGCTCTGTTTCGGCGTCCATGTCGGCGCTCGGACTCTCGTCTCTGTCGCGATCGTCGAGCGAAAAAGGCTTGGCGTCGGGACCGGGTAGGACTAGGATTTATTATCGGTGCGAGACGAACACGCTGACGGTTCGCGTGGAGACTGTCATCGGTTCCGACTTGCTCGTGCCGTTGCTGAGCGTGCTCAACGAAAGCGAACTGTATCACGAGTGGTTGCCACGATGGACGACACCAATGCGATTAGGGGTGAGAGATTCGGTGAAGTTAGAACAAGTGGGTCGATGTTCGCAGTTGGTGGTCATCACCGCGGATTGTCCGTGGCCTCTGGAGACGAGGCAAGTGATATTAGACGCACGAGCGTTTGACGACATGCACACAAATGGAGACATTGGAGTGCTCTTGCAATCGAGAGATCGCGAAGATGACGCTCGAGTGCCCGAAGTTCCAGAAGGCATGACGAGAATCGATGTCGAGGGTTCGTTCTTGTTCCGACGCGTGCCAGAGGCTTGGAATGAACAACCTGGAGAGGATCCGTGCGCGATTGAAGACGGCGACATTCTCGTCACGTTTGGTTTTGAGGTTGATCCAAAACTTGATCTCATTCCCAACTGGTTGCTCAATTTCATCGTTCGCACCGTCATAGGATCGCTCTGGGGTGCGTTTATCAGAGTAGCGGAGGAAGTGAGAGACGGTAAGCGTCCCATACACGCCAAGGCAATTGAGGCCAAGAGAGCGCACTTGTACGACTGGATTGATGAGCGCATTGAGCAAATGTTTCAGCATTAACCATTTGGGCGGCGAAACATGATATGATTAGCATGATTGCGGTGAGGAATCTAGGATAAGTCTCGCGTCGCGGTAAACAGTGAAGAAGGCAGTGAAGACGTCACACGACCAGCTGTGATGTTGATCGCTCCAGACATCGTTGCGCTCGCTTCCGCCTGCGTACGGTCCATGGTGTCGTCGATACTCTTAATGTAGATCGTTGTTTTAAAAGGCTATCCTTACAGTTACAGTATATTTTTAAATGAATTCTTCGCAGCTCACAGCGTCTTCAACACTTGGTCCAACTTGGGCATTTGCGACATGGCTTGTATTTGTCTCTTGATGCTAATCACCGTTGAGACGACAATGAGCATGGATGTCAGGCCGAACGGCTGGCCGATGAGTTTGGCGATCCACAAATCGCACAACGAGCACACGGTCGCGATCGTTGCAAGCAAAATCCCACCGAAAAAGCGAGCACCAGCTTGAACGCGTCTGAAATACTCGATGGTTTGCGTCCCTGGACGAACGCCGGGAACCCGAGCGCCGATCTTCATGATGTACTCGCTAATGTCCTGCGGCGTGTTCTGCAAATCGATGTACGTACCGCAGAAGACGAGCATGAAGAGCAAAAAGTGATAGCCAAACGACTGACCGTTCACCCAAGAGAAGCCAAAGGGGAGCCACTGCAGAGCGCTGATGAGGAACATGGCAAAGATGACTGGCTGCATGTTTGTCGGGTTGATTTTGAAGGGAATGTGATCTCCACCACCTTCATCCTTCTTGAACGACTTGGGCAAGCCCCCAGAACCGGTTGGGCCTTGAAAATACTCCAAGGGAACTTTCGCGGTTCCTTGCTCCAGCATGACGGTACCCAGCAAGAGTACGCCGAAAAAGCCGAAGAAGGGCAAAACCGCGCCGAGGGAAAAGTTGGCAACCAACTTTGGAATCAATGCGCTGAGCGCATCGAAATACCCACCACAAATCGACATGGTGATGATGATAGAGCTTCCTTGACCCAAACCGTAATCAGTAATCTCATCTGCGATCCACGTGAGGGCCATTGCGCCGGTGACGAGCATCGGAACCACCACGATGTAGTACGTGAAACCAGTTCCAATGAGACTAAACGCCTTTAGTTTGCCCGCTTCCAGCACGCTCTGAATGATGGCAATGGCAAAAGTCATCAACCTCGTCCACCACTTGATCGTTTCTTGACCCGTCTGATCTTTTCTCATCGCCTGCAACTCGGGCGAGAGTGCAACGAGCACAGACATGGCGATCGAAGCGCCGATGAAGGGCCCTATGCCAATGTGAAACCACGGCACGCCGACGCTAGAGATGGAATCCGACAGCGCCGTCGACGCAATCCCACCCTCCGCACCCCCGTAAGACATCCCAGCCGCCCCCATGAGCGCCCCTAAAATCCCATCCTTGCCAGAGGCGCCCCCTGAAAGCGTCGACATGAGCGAATTCATGCTAAAAGGCGACGAGTACCCCGTCGTCGCCGAGTAAAACCGCGTGGGTAACAACAACCCGGCTCGTACGAACAACATCATCGCGCTCGCCGCGATAAACCGCTTAAATATCGCATTCCTCAACAGCCTCACACCACTCCGCAATAATCCCGGCGGGAACGCGTTCTCCAGCCTCGCGAGCGTTCCGTCTCGCTCCCCGCGTCGCTCGCCAAACTCGTCCAACAAAATCTCCTCGTCGTCCAGGTCAAACATCGCCGCTCGAATCTCCGCCCTTCGCGCCTCTATAGACGCCGCCGCCGCGTCCTCCCCACTCGACGACGACGACGACGCGTGATCTTCGCTTTCGTTTCCCACCGCTCGAACCCTCGCGACGTCACCACGTCCCGCCGCACCGCGTCGCGCGCGCTCGCCTAATCCTCCACCGCTCCCACGACGACGACTGCCGCCGCTTCGTCCACGAGCGGTCGCCCGCGCGCCTCCTCTCGTCGCCGTCGCCGTCGCCGTCATCGATGCCGTCACCATCGCGTTCGCCGACGACGCGCTCCGACGAGACGAGACGGTCGAGAGAACCCGGGTCGGGCGGTCGCGCAGTGGCAACGAACGACGACGCGAGACGCGCGCGAACGATCGAGCCCGCGCGGGCGAACCCACAAAACGACGGGTCGTGACTCGTCGGTACCATATTAAGAAGAGAGGAATACCCATCTATGACCCATATGTGTATGTACAGCATCCACGGGCGGTGCCCGCGTCGATTCACGACGACGACGACACACACACACACACACACACGTGGAGCGCCGACCGGGGTCAAACGCGACGCGATCGATCGATCGCTCTATCGATCGATGATTTTTCAGCTTGACCTAGAACGACCGATCGATGATTACCACCTTTCGCTCGTACGCCTCGAATCGAGTCGAGTCGAAGTCGCGCCGACGCGCCGCCCTCGCCCGGTCGTCACTCGCCGCGCGTCGACGAGTGCTCGCCGCGACTTCGCTGAAAAAGGGTTTGGAAAAAGACAGTCTGCACGCGACGCGCGAAGGTAGGTACGCACGCGCGCGATGGATGCGCGACGCGACGGTGTGCGACGACGCGACGCGCGACGAATCGATGGATGCGAGATCTTCGTGGTGCGCTTGAGGTTTGGAAGGAAAGCCTTCGCCGAGGAGGATTGGACGGAGGCGGGGGGGGGAGGAGCGAGTTTCGGGCGAAACCGACGATGAAGACGGATGACGACGACGACGATGGTGACGAGGGTTTGATGCGACGCGCGGGACGTCGGGGACGAGACGACGGTGAAGGAGTGTGACTGACTTTGGAGGCGGACGCTGACTTTACTCGCGCAGACTGAGAGAAAGAGACTCGCGAAGAACGTGGTTTTGTTTTTTCGGGCGTTATATGACTGAAGACTCGAAGACGAACGGAACGGGAGAGTCGGCCCAGGGCGTTGCGGGGAAGACGCTTCCAAAGCCGAAGATCCCGGTTCCGAGACCGGTTGGGGCGAAGGGAGAAAATGGAGGCGTGAGCAGCGGAAACGCAGCGGCAAAGCCGGCGATACCGGCGCCGAGAGTGCCGGCGCCGAAGCCACACGGGCAACAGGGTAGCGATGGGGGTGGTAAGAGTAACAAGACGAAGGCTGCGGGTTTGGGTAAGGCTGTTCCTGACGCAGGGGTGAACGGACCTGTGGCTGCAAAGGTGATACCAGTGCCAAAGGGTGCAAAGAGCGCTGCTACGTCGGCGAGCGCTTCTTCGGATGCAAAACCGCTTCCGGTGCCCAAGGGAGTGCCCAAGGCTGCAGGAAACGTTCCCATCCCCAAGGTGGCGCACATTTCAAAGCAGATGGAGAGTGTGAGCATCTCTGAGCCGGGACCAAAGAAGCAGGTGGGCGCGTACGTGCCGCCCGCGCAGCGCGCCAAGGCGGCGGAGGAGCAAGTCACGAAGGAGAAGAAGAAGTCGAAACAGAGGGAAAACTTGATCAACCCAAAGGATGATCCAGACTACAGACGTGACATTCCGTTGGGTAACGGGAGCGATTCGCTCTTGCCGCAGCCGAGAGGCATCAACGGCGCTCAGCACGACAGCGCTCACAGCAGCAACCAGCCGAGTCGAAGCAACACGCCGCCTGTTAACAGCAAGGCGACGGCCGTCACGATCGGTGAGAAGCCAAAAAAGGCGCAAGCGCCCGCGGCTCCCGGAGCGAAGACGACGAAGGAGATAAAAAAGTGCCTCGATGCCAACAACATTGCGGGCGCCATGGACCTCTTCCACACTCGTTCTGAATCTGGTCTCGTTGACGCCGAAGCGAGCAGATCGTTGCTCCAGTACTGCATCAAGACGCCGGGTGCGTTGCTTGACGCATTCGCAGTTGTTTCTTACGCCAAGCAAAAGAAGTATAAGATTACGTTGAGACAGTTTACCCAGATTTTGATGGCGTTTCCGCAGCGCGCAAACCCAATCGACGCCATGGACATCTTGAACGCCATGGAGCCAATGATCAACTACGAGTCCAAGTCTATCGCCAAGTACCACTTTCACTTTGCGCGCCTCATCATTCAAGAATTCTTGGAAGAAGCGCTGCAAACGTTGGATCGTATCGCGAACGCCCCGGCTTTTGGTTTGCAAGAGAATGGTCTCGCGGCGATGGATGTCATCATTGAACCTCTGAGAAAGAATGGTCAGCTCGCACTAAACATCCCTCCACTCGGAGGAGAGTTGCAGCGCGCGCTCCTCAAGGGTGATACTCTTTTGCTGTCCAGAACGGGCGCTACCGATCGTTCGTTGACTCTCGGTGAGCTCCCTACGGGATCTCGAGGCTTTGACGACGACGCTACGGGTGGACGATCGCGCACGGGTGGCTATCACGCTGAGACTGAGTTTGAGGCGGAAGTCGTCACGACGGGTAACCGAATCACCGTGCGACTCATCGGTGTCGGTGCGGAGTCTGCCGCGACGGTCACCGGCGCTGGCTGGCGTGTTGATAAATTGGCCAACAGAACGTCGTTCCACAGACAACTCAAGTCGATGGAAGACATGATGGAGGTCAAGCAGCAATCGGGCTCCAAGGCGAGCGTTGACGTTAACATCCGTGACACTTTGATTGCGGGCTGGGACGGCAACAAGGAAATGCAAAAGGCCATTCCGGAAATGTGTGAGGCGAACCTCGCCGAACATATGCACATCGCGACTCGCCAAAAGATGATCGACAAGGCGAAGGACATTCCGGCGATGCAGCACATGAACCAGTCTCAGCTCGACGCGCTCATGGCTGCCCTTTTCAACCGAGTCACTTTGATTCAAGGTCCGCCTGGTACCGGTAAGACGCACACTGCCGTGGCTTTGGTGCAAATGTGGCTGAAATGTGGCACTTATCCGATTCTTTGTACGTCAGATTCGAACATTGCCGTTGATAACCTAGTGGATGGTTTGGCGCGAGCCGGCGTCCGAGTGGCGCGCATCGGTCGACCAGAAGCTGTACGTCAGGATCTCATGCCGTACATGATTGAAAGTATCGCTGGTATCGATCAAGATTGTCGATGGAGCAAGGAACAACAGTTTCAAGCTATCAATAACGCTTTGAGACGCGCAGAGGTTATCTGCGCTACGTGTGCCGGGGCGGGGAGCGACATCCTTGAGCGTTTCTCTTTCCAAGCCTGCCTCATTGATGAGGCGACACAGGCTACAGAGCCAGCGACTGTGATTCCGCTCACAAAGGGATGTAAGCAAGTGGTACTCATTGGTGATCAAAACCAGTTACCACCGACGATCATTAGCCGTGAAGCTGAAGCAGCTGGTTTAGGAGAAAGCTTGTTTGAGCGTTTCATCCGATCTGGGATCCGCACTTACATGCTCAAGGTGCAGTATCGTATGCACCCTGCGATCGCATTGTTTCCGTCAAAGACGTTTTACAATGGTGAACTGCTTTCTGGTACTCCACCGAGCCAAAGACGCGCGCCGATCGGCTTTGATTGGCCTGTCCCAGCGGTTCCTTTGGCGTTTGTTAATGTTGAAGACGGCGCAGAACGTTCTGACGGCTCTTCCCAGACCAACCCCAACGAAGTGCAGCGCGTGGTGAACATCGTCAAGAAGCTGGCGGGACAACACGAGGTATTGCCCGGAGATATCGGTGTCGTCACGCCGTACAGCGCTCAGGCTCGCGCCATCAAAAAGATTCTCCGGGGCAACGCTCCAGAGCGCACTCGATTTGATGCGCCAGCCGATCCGCGGTCGATGAAGGCGGTGGAAGTCTCAACTGTCGATGGCTTCCAAGGTCGTGAAAAGGAAGTGATTGTGTTCTCCTGCGTGCGTGCAAACATGAACGGCAACGTTGGTTTCCTTGCGGATACGCGTCGCGTCAACGTCATGCTCACCCGTGCCAAGCGGGGGTTGATCATCGTTGGACACATGAAGACGCTTCAGCAAGATGAGATTGTGTGGAAAGAATGGTTGCGGTGGGCCAAAGAGAGTGGTTTAGTCTGCGGTTTGTCGGCGACCGACTCGGATGCCGCCAACAGGCTGGCTTCAATCGGCATGAGCTCTGCTCTCGAGATTGGAGGCACTGGTATTGGTCAAACCATTCAAAAGACTGCCCTCGGGGCGCCCGTTGCTTGGGCGACCAGCGAGATCAAACAATCTCCTTCGCAGCCAAAACTTGCGGAGCGTGAATTCATTCCGGATGCCTGGGACGACAGTGACGATGAAGGTGGTGAGGCTTCCGAGGGCATAAATACGGTTCCGAGCGTAAGTTCGCTCACGGGCGTAGCGGACGAGGCTTGGGACTCAGAGTAGAGGGGATAAAATGAGTCGTGCTAGTGAAGAATTATAGAGATACATTTATGAATACACTGAGTTGAACTAATCTAGCCGCTACAAGCGGGTCTAAACTAAGAACCTAAAGAATACAATGTGCGCCTTGCACTGTGGTACGGTGACGCGCGCTTCAAGCCGTCGTACGTCCAGTTCTCGGCATGCGGTAGCGTAATGTCGCACGACAAACCGCGCATTTTGATGCGTTCGACAAGGCGCGAGAATTGATGCCAGAGCACCGCGCGTGAGCATATCGAAATTGTCCCGACCCCTCCGAGGGCGGTGCCCGTGCGCCCGTCGTGCGCAGACGCCGTTCCCTCGCCGAGCGCCCAAGAAATACTTTCATCACCATCACCAGCGAGTTCACGGCCACCGCTCGAACTATCGATGCCTCCACCCTCGATATTTATGGGACTATGTAGCATCCATGGGTGCGATGCTTGAGCCTCGTCTCCGATGCGGTTCCTGCAGCAAGTGGCAAACGTGCACCTGTCAAAGTCAAACTTCCTTCCGACGACGACGCCGGTGAGACGAACGGGGTGAAGAAAGTGTGTGAGCAAGGCGCCCTGCAGACCAAGAGTGTGCCAACGAGCAATTTTATCGCTACACGACAAAACTTTACCTGGAACCCCGACAGCGTCAGCCGCGCTCGAAATGGGAACACATCCAGGTGGGGTGGGTGTCTTTGGATCATCCGCAGTTCCCTTGTAAGACGCGCCAAACCAAAGCCTATTTCGATGGGGTATCGAATGCGTTTGGTGAGACGCCACGCTCTCCGTCCACGGAGACGATTGAGTTCCCCTCGGTCCCGCGCTAGCGGCTCCGCACGGTGCTGTGGATACGTACAAGTATAGCCTGATTGATGACTTGACGGCCAACTTGCCGTCTGGAGCGCCCTCCAGGAGCGCGCTCTCACCTCGATCCAGATACGCTTCGATGTCGCGATACAGGACGCGTAAAAGCCCCCTCCTCGCGAGAACTTCAGCGTGACTGTCGTGTACATGATTATCCCACGACGTCAAAACCTCGTGCGTCGAGGCGCATCGACCCAATGACGCCGCCACGCCGGGAGGAATGAACTTGGTACCAACGCCGAGAGAAAGGATCACCAGGTTATCGGGTCCCTCTATAGACGCGTCGAATGCGACGATTCCTGCGATTACCGCCGTTCCACGCGTAGCGGCAAAGTGCGAACCGCATCGCGCTCTGTAGTGCGCTCCAACGTGCGCAGCTATTCTGTTTGCAAGGTGGGAAGAATTGTTCCCGCGCATCGCACTCGCTCGAATCGCCTCGCGTTCAGCAAGCATGATTTCTTCGTCTCGCGGAGGGGAATCCACGGATTCGACCACCTTTGCGCAAATGGATTCGACATCTACGTCGAGATCGATGGAGCAGTACGTGGCTATGTCGGCGACAGAGTCTTCACTAAGATTGTTTCCGTGCAACCAGAGTGCACGAAGCGGTCTGCCTGCGTCAAAACGAGTCTTGACGGCACGCTTGAGAGCCTGTGCCACCTCTTCACTAATGTCATTGTGGTCAAGATGCAGCTCAACAAGCTTAGACGTCATGGCTGACTCTTCTAGTGCCTGCGCGATTACGAGACAACCCTCATCACCCATCTTGTTGCCGCCAACATCCAACACTTCGAGCGTGGGGTGCACTTTGATGAGTTCTGATAACGCCGCGGCGCCCACCGGACCGATCAGATTGGTATACAGGGCTAGCTCACGCAGAGACGAGTGTTTTTCACGAAGCGCGTTTACGATCGCACTGCATCCCGAGTCTCCAATGACGTTGTGATGAAAACCAATCGCTCGGATGTCATCGCCTTTGCTTGCAACTGCTTCCGCCACCAGCATGGCGCCAATGTTACCAAGATGTCGATCCGAGACACTCTTCAAAGCTTCATCGCACACATTCGCCGTCACGAAATTCGCAGCGGCGCGACCGACGACGCACTGGAATGCTTCACTACCGAATCCTGGATTACCACTAAGATTGACGCTCGCAATGCGGGGCGTGAGGTGCGAGCACAGCGCATTCATCCCCACTTCAGTGAGCGCATTGTCGCGCAAGTCTAGCGTTGTCACCTCTGGACACTGTTCGAGAAAGGGCACTACACATGTGAGAACGTCTTCATCCTGCATGTTCAGTTTTCGAAACGAAACCGCATCCGGATCTCGCCGCTGCGTCGACACGGCGCGCTTGAGCACGTCTTCCAACGCATTCAATCGACACCGTTCCGTCAGCCTTGCAACCTGGTCTTGACTAAGTTTTCTGTTGTTCGTGAGAATGACCTCGTGAATCCCCGTGTTCACCGTACAGGCACGTAAGAGAGACTCGAAACTCGCCTCATCCGCTTCGTTGTCGCGAAGGTTGACGCTCTCGCAGCGACAACCGTCCGAGGTAGCCACCTTGGCCAACACCTCCCCAAGAACACGTACAAAGGCTCCTCCGAGCGAGCATTTACTCAAAATTACTTTTTTCGAACGAACGAGGCTCTTGACCATCGCCTCAACCAACTCCTGACCGAGCCGACCGTCGTCGTCTAGAGACGCTTCGGTGGCTCTGCCGAGCGACGGCGTTTCTGCTAGTGACACCTCATCCGGAAAGTGATCGCACCGCCGGGCGGAATCGATGAACGCCTTCGCAATAACTTCTGCGCTCAGAAGACCGAGCGCGTTCGACAAGTTGAGCGTTGACACTCGCAGACGAGCCGCGGCGTCCAGAGTTGCCGAGAGCGCCTCGCCGTCTCTGAGCTCAACGCCCTTAAATGCGACTCTCACGGCGCCTTCAGCTCGTCCCGCGCGATCGTGCACGAACGCTGCAGCCGCCTCAGCGTCAAGAGGTGGCTTGGGCTTCTTCTCGCGTCGCCTCGCCGCTCTTGACTGCGTGGGACGCATGTCGCGGCTCGGCACGCAGTGGCGCCTCGCGATGTCGAACATTCCAAGCTCATTTTTGCCTTTGACGCATTTTCGCCGAACGACGAAAATGCCGATCATCGGTTTTCCCGAGCCTGGAAAAAGCCTTTGAAAGATGCGTC
>Ga0255770_10003088_pt1 | contig 14536 bp, 10 predicted proteins | sample 071ome_22_FD_179968 | JGI IMG/M metagenome (GOLD analysis project Ga0255770, IMG submission 179968) | Coastal salt marsh microbial communities from the Groves Creek Marsh, Skidaway Island, Georgia - 071404AT metaG (version 2) | ecosystem: Environmental > Aquatic > Marine > Intertidal zone >... | reverse complement strand
ACGCTTTTCGGTAGACATCTCCATCGATGACGGATTTTGTTTGATTTTCTCCCTCTCCATCGATCCATCGGTCGGTCGGTCCCTGCGTGCGTTTTTTTGCGTGCATTCTTCGTAACCGACGACGACGCGAACGACGACGACGGAGACGACGACGACGACGACGACGCCAGAGGCGACGCCAGAGACGACGCGCGCGAGAAGAAGAGGAAGAAGAAGAGGAAGAGGAGGAGGAAGAAGAGGGTCTTCGGCGGGAAGAAGAGACGAAACGACGCGGAGTCACGAAACCGTTTGTTTTGTCTCATCATCAAATCATGACGGCGATACGCGTGGAAGATCTCGGGGCGCTCGTCGGGGAGGAGGCGGCGGTGTGTCTGTTTGACTGCGACGGAGACGACGGAGAGGGCGAGACGGCGACGGTGACGGCGACGGCGACGGCGACGGCGACGGCGGTGGAAGAGGAGACCGCTCGGGAGGATGGAAGAGGAGGACGCGCGATGGGTTCGGCGAGCGATGAATCTGGAATGGGACGGATTGAGAGCGCCATGTCGGGACACGATTCGACGTGGCACTTGCGCTACAATCGACTCGCTCGCGGGGAGAAGAGGGCGATGTACGAGGTGAGGCACGCGCGCGTTCCCGTGCGAGCGCAACCGCACTTGGATTCGAGCATCGTTTCCGTCGTTTCTCGAGGCGCGCGGGTGGTCGGGGTGTCCATCACCGACGGCGACTGGCTAGAGCTCGCGGGCGAGGATGACTCGGGCGAAAACGTCGAAGGAAGTCGCGGATGGATGCTGACGGAACATCCGGAGCTCGGGACGTTGCTTCGGCGCGTCGGCGGCATTGAACTTCCGAAGACGACGATGCGGCTAGCGAGCGCGGAAGACGCCTCGGTCGTCAATCACACACATTTACCCTTTATCAAAGAGCGTCGGGCGTTTCGCGTCGCGCACTCTCCGTTCGTGCCGGTGCGCGACGCCGCGTCCACGGCGGCGAAAACCGTCGGGCGCCGGGCGGAAAACGCCTTGGTGCGTTCGCGAGGACGACGAGGGGATTGGATCCTCCTCGTGGATGACGAAAAGGAAGAAACCGAACCAGCCGGGTCAGCGGCGTTGGATCGTCAGACGGAAACGCGCGAAAAGTGGATGCTCGCGCTCCATCCAGAGTTTGGTAATCTCTTGCGAAGATGCAACGCCGACGGAAGCGATTGCCTGTGAACATTAATCAAGGCTGCTCTCGTGAGCGCGCGAAGCGCTAATACAACCTCGGCAGTACCTACAGTAGTGTGTTATGTTACAACCCGACCCAAACAATGAATAATCAATCGAAATGGCCCAACACGACGTGGTCACAGCTTGGCCAAGAACCCGCCGTCGACGGGTAAAACAATTCCCGTGATCCAACTCGCGGCGTCCGAAGCGAGGAACGCGCACGCGCCCGCGACGTCGGACGGTCGCCCTGCTCGACGCAACGGAACCGACGACTTGACGATATCATCCTGGGACTCTCCGTATTTCGACAATTGGTTGCTCATCTTCGTCGGCACGTAACCCGGGGCGACGACATTCACGGTGATATCGAGCGCCCGCTTCGAGGCGAACTCGTCGGCGAGCTTGCGCGCCAAGTGATGTAAAGCCGCTTTAGACGCGTCGTACGAAAACGTCGGGTACTTTTGCGGCTGAATCCCAGCGATCGATCCTATGATGATGATCCTTCCCGGATCGTTCGGCGTCGATGCCGCTTTCAGATTGTTCAACAAGGCTCTCGTCAACCGAAACGTTCCGAATACGTTGAGCTCGAAAGTCTTCGCCCATCCTTCGTGCGTCTCAAACGCCTCCCCCCACGACGTCCCGCTGTTATGCACGAGCACGTGCACGGGCGTCGCACCTATCACTGATTTCACCCTCCCCACCCCGGCTTCGGTGGATAAATCAGCGGAAACGCCAATCAATCGTCCGTTCTCCTCGCTCGAGTCTCGCGTCGAGCGACTCACGCTGTACACTCGCGACGCCCCGTGTCGACGAAGAAACGCGTCGACGACCCCTGCCCCGATCCCCCGGTTCCCACCCGTGACGACGATCGTCTTCCCATCGAAATTAAACGACGACGTGGTCGACGCGGTCGACGTCATCTTCGTCGTCCGTCGGGCTGTGACGGACGGACGGACGCATGGTTCGTTGGAACTCGTTGCGCGAGAAGGACCGAGGAGACGACGGCGCACCCGCTGGAGCCGCCACACGCGCGCGCGCGCCCACGCCCACACCCACGCGCGGGCGGGCGTCGAGCGTCGAGCGCACGGCGCGCATGGGTGAAGACAGAGACGGCGGCGGCGGCGACGGCGGACGCGTCCCGAGCGAGACGGAGGCGTTGGAGCTCGCCCAACTCGAAGCGCTGAGAACGGCGCTGCGGGACAGGCTCGAGGAACACGGGTTAGCGCCGCCGCGACGAGCGCAGGGAGATGACGGTGAAGACGGTGAAGACGAGGACGAAGACGCGCGGTACGCCCGGGATTTCGGTGCGTTACGCGCCGAGGGTGTGGATTACGACGACGACGACGACGGTTTGTCTCACGTGGGCGCGTCCGTGCGCGCGGCGCTTCGGATGTGCGACGACGACGAGGACGTCATAGCCGCCGCCTCGGTAGCCGCGTCTCGTCCGAGCGGCGACGTCGAAGCGGCCGCGGCCGCGGCCAAGGCGTTCGAGGACATCGTAGCCGCGGCGAAGAGCGCCGGGGAGGATTTAAACGCCAAAAACGCCGACGGCGAGACCGCGTTACACCTCGCCGCGCTCTACGGCAAGTCCGCTTTCGCCAAGACGCTCGTCGCCGCCGGCGCCGACGTCTTCGCGCTGGATGAAAACGCCGGAACGCCCTTCCACGACGCGTGCGCGTCCGGCGCCCTGGACGTCGTTCGCGCAATCTTCAGCGCCGCCGACGACCTCGGTCGAACTCGCGAGTTACTAGACGCGCGAGACGAGGACGGCGAGACCCCGCTTCACCTCGCCGCCCGGGGCGAACACGCCGACGTCGTCCGCTTTCTCCTATCGGCGGGCGCCGACGTCGCCGTGCAGTCGGCGTCCGGGGAGACCCCAGAGCGCGCGTGCGAGGACGAGGACGTTCGAAAGTTATTACGAGGCGACGACGACGAGGCCAAGACGCGAAGTCAGGAGTAGGATGGAGTAGGATGAGAGGTTGGTTGAAGTACTACCGGTACTTGTACTAAAGTATACATTCCACGTAAAGAAGAGAAAAATAAGCTAACGAGAGTGCACTTTCATCGAGCACGAAGTCAGCGCTCTCTGACGCGCTCTTCGCTCGGTGCCCAGAGCCCGTCCGTCCGTCCGTCCGTCACGACGAAGACGACGACGACGACGATGCGCGCGATGTGTCGAGCGAGAATCACCCCCGGACGACGAGCGAGCGGAAACGCGTCGTCGGCGTTCGCGTCGTCGTCGGCGGCGTCGGCATCCTTCACAGCCGTGGCGAGGACGATGACGGCGGTTCGAAGGTGCTTCGTGCGCGGCGCTTCGTCGCCCGGCTACTCGTCGACGTGGACGTTCACGGGGCGAGAGAGAAGACGGGCGTCGTCGACGAGAACGGGCGTCGCGGTGCGCGCCGGGTCGAGCGGGGGTATCAGCGGTGTGGACGGCGGCGACGAAGGGCGCGCGCGGGCGGCGGACGACGCCTCGACGACGAGAGACGCTTCCGGTCCTCCGTTGCGGTCCACGATTCCCGAGGGCGGGTTAAAGGTGGAGAGACTTTTGAACGAACTCTCCGGGGACACGAAAAATGAACTGAGCAACCGGGCCAAGTTTAGGGCGCTGCCGATCGACGGAGCCATCATGGGTCGGATCAAAAAGTACAATTTGACGACGACGGCTTCGACGGCGGGTCGAACGACGCGCGTTTTGAGAAATCGAAACGAAATCAGCGACGTGACGACGCGATACGCAATGTACGACGTGAGCATGCTCGACTATAAGACGCAGAAACTTTTGGGATTGGGGCGGAGCAAACGCACGGCGAAATTTATCGCGGCGGCTTCGAGACGAGGGGAGGAGCCGCCGACGCACGCCGTGGGCAAGGGGGCGAGTAAAATCAAGGATGACGTGCCCGAGTTTGCGTTCGCCGGGCGCTCTAACGTTGGGAAGAGCTCGTTGATAAACGCCCTCACGCTCAGTTCGGTGGCTCGATCGAGCGATGTTCCGGGAAAGACTCAGAGTTTGAATTTTTATTCGCTAGACGAGCGCGTACGACTCGTCGATTTGCCGGGTTACGGCTTTGCGTTCGCCAAACAAAGCCGGGTTGAAACTTGGAACGAACTCATGGACATGTACCTCACGAGTCGTCCAACGTTAAAGCGCGTCTATCTCGTCGTCGACGCTCGCCACGGATTGAAGGCTTCGGATAGAGAAATGCTCGCCTTTCTGTCAAAATACGGCGAGACGCAGTGCGCGGTCATTCTCAACAAGTGCGATTACGTCAATCCAAACGAGCTCGCTCGTCGAGCCTATCTCATCCAAGAGGAGCTTCGGTACACGAAACGTGCGCGCACAACGGTCTTGATGGCATCGACGTCGACGGGCGCTGGCGTCACGGAGATTGCCCGCGAGATTTACAACCTAGCGCTCGACGACCCACAAGGTCCAGATGAAGACGAAGAGTGGTTCGACGACGAAGACAACGAAGATGACGACGGCGACGATCGCGACGAATCGGAGCAGCGATTCGGCGGTACGACACAGCGAAAGAAAAATGACTTTTACGGTGGTGAATGGAAGCCTGGACAAAAGAAGGCGAAGAAATTCACGCCTGGCTCGGCGGCGGGCGGGCTCGGCGGCGGGCGAGGTCGCGCGGGCGGGCGGGGCGGTGGTCCCGCTCGCGGGGGTCGAGGAGGCCGCGGAGGCCGCGGAGGTCGTGGTCGCGGTAAGGGATTCACATCGGGTATGCCCGGGGTGTGAGAATTCACACGCGTAGCTTACAATAGATAGCAAAGATTATAACAAACATCTTAGGAGAACGACATCCCAAAGGCGACGTCAGAAGCTTCTTTTTCTGTTCACCCCGCGCGTCTGATAAACCTTAAAATTCCCAGCCGTGATTGAGCTGGAACGTCGGGTTCTGTAAACCTTGGGTCGTGAGCACAGACTTCGCGACGACTTCCCAACCCTTGAGCTCTTCCGTGAATTCGTATCCGACTTGAAACTCGAGCTCCTTCTTCGCCACTCGAGCCGTCGCTTTCCCATTGAAGTGCTTGGCGATTTGACGCCGAGCGCTCATCTCTAACTCTAAGCCATTGTCTGTCATAAAGTTGGCTGACAGATCGAATTCACCCTTGCGCTGCGCCCATCCGGCGCGCCAGCACCCACCCGAATTGACATCGAGCTTGTCCTCGGCTACAGTGTGTTGACTCACGCGAGAGAGCGAGAGCTGTCCGTATTCCTCGTGCGTCGTGCTGATGTCAAAGTCCAGGTGATCCATCGACACCGAGTCGTGAACCATGGTGTACTTGGCGCTCACCGCGACGCCGTCGACGTCGAGGTTCGTCTCCAAGGCGGGATTCCATTTGGTCTTTGCGTTCCACGGGAGCGCCGGCTCTGGAGAGAGCACCAGCGTCGGCGCCTTGGACACGTTGAGCAACTTTTCCAAATCTAATCTCGTCTTGAGCTGCAGCAACTCTCCTTTGAACGGGCGAGACTTGAATTCGACGCCAAATGCGCCGATGTTCTCGCTCGTCGTAATCTTCGCCGCCTTCAAATCGGGAAACTTGGCCTCAAACGTCGAGTGCGCGCCAGCCAAGTCAAACTCTGCCCTCGTCGTCGACTCGTACGTGTTGGCGTCGATCACCTCCTCGACGGATTTCAGTCTAAACCAGCACGTCTCCTTTACCAAGTCTTTCACGCAATCGGCAAAGCGCTCGTTCAGCGGTTTCAACACTTTACCCGCGAGTTGGTCTCGCTCGCGCTTTATATCCACCACCTGTCTCTGCAAGCTGGCGATCTCTCTCGCCTGCGCGCGCAGTTGCGCCTGGAGCAGACCGAGCGTCTGTTTGGTGTCTTCATCTAAACCGTGTCGAGACGCCATGGCGATGACCACTCGCGATCGATCGCCTCGTTCGATCCCCCGACGGCGACGCTGCGTGCGTCTGGTGAATTTTTTTTGAAATTCGAAAGCCTGCGCCACTCAGACACGGACGCAGCGCGCGCGCGAGGAACGAACGAGAACCGCGGACGACGACGACGACGACGACGACGTAAACCGTGGACGTGAATGTCCCTTTATCTACGCGTTCGTGGGTCGACCTCTCGTCGTCGCGACGCGTGGGTACGTATCCGCGAGGCGCGTTGTATCGCGTCGCGTCGTCCACTTCATCGCGTCAACACAGCCTGGCCAAAAAACAACACACGTCTCTCTTCTCGTCGAGAAAACGCTCATGCATTGTGTGACTGACCATCACTTTGTTGGCGCATTTCTCACATTTCGTCTTGTAAAGGTCGTGATCGCGATGAAGAGCAGAAACGTACGATGAAACGATGAAATCAGCCTTTCCACCAACGTGATTCCGTACTCCTATTACATGACTATTACGTGTTTTATTTCGTTTTACAAATCGTTCGTCCGTGTCGTCTACTTGGCCGCGCCTCGTGCGCTTCGCCGCTTGGACGCTTTCGGCTCGTTGGGAGAATTTTCTGTATATGCGTCGCGAGCGGCGTCGTCACCGTCTTCGACGTCAGCGAGCATGTTGTCTCCGTCGCCACCAACGGCGTCACCTTTTTTCGTGTTTTCCACGACGAAATCATCCTTCACACCATCCTTGAAAAAGCCACCTTGGGCACTCAGGAGCTCATTCTTTTCAATAAATTCAGCTGCGCCAGTCCAGGATGGGGTGTGCACGTGTCCCTTGGAATGGTCCCTGTAGTTCTCGTCATCTGTATCCATGAGCAGAGCCGGTTGCTCACCGCCCTCTCTCGCGTCGTACATGGCTTCATCATCAGAAAGATCGCCCTCGTCGTAATCCTTTGTGTGTTTGCTGAAGAAGGCGCTGTACGGCTTGGTCACCGAAAGCGCGCACTTTCGTCTTTGCGCACTTTCGACGAGAACGCCCCAGTTTTCATCGTCTCGAATACTCTCCGAGCACCCCAACACGAACAAGCTAGCCCGCGCGCGCGTCAAGCCGACGTTAACGCGGCGTTCGTCGGCGACGAAACCCAATCCTCTACTCTTCTTGTGCTTTCGGTGCTGCGAGGCTCGCACGACGGAGAAAATGCAAACATCCTTTTCTCTGCCCTGGAAACCATCAATGGTATTGACATCGATCGCCTTCGCTCTTTCGGCTCCGAGGCGTTCCTTAATCTTCTGCCGAATATTCTTCACCTGAGCCTTATACGGAGAGATGACAGCGACGTGTTCGCCGACGCCCAGCTCAGGAAACTTTTTCAGTAAATTCGAAATCAAAGCCACCGCGAAATCGGCTTCGTCGTCGTTTGCCCAAGAGTGTCCCGCCGCGCTGTACTCCTTACCCTTGATGTCAAAGAAAACAAAGGGTCTGAAAACACTAAGTCTATGCCACGGACGCGCCGTGAGCGCCGCCATCTTCGGCCCATCGACGAGCTCGTCGTCGTAAAAGCACTTGGATGGAAAGTCTCTAATCGCCGGATGCATGCGATATTGCGTCTTGAGCATGTGCACGGGATAGCCACAGAGCTGGAAGCGTTTGAACATGGACATGTCGTACTTGTTTTCAATGGCGGTTGAGCTCAGAATGGTAGCTGGGAGCTGTCTCGGGTCACCAACCAAAAAAACCTGCTTTGCGCCGTAGACGAGTGGTACGAGAGTGGATGGTTCCACCGCTTGCGCCGCTTCGTCGACGATTACGGCGTCAAAAGGTTTTAGCATTCGGGCAAACATGCCCGATCCACTAAAAGAAAGCGTGCTGCACACGATACTCGCCTCTTCCAAGATGGCATATTTAAGCCTATCGCGCTCGAGCGCTGCTTCAAATTTGCGTACGGAATCCGCGTGCTCGCCGAGCTCGCCGAGTCGTTGCGCCAATAGAGTCTCCATGCTCACCTCGCTCACGCTGTGATGCACGCTCAGCCCCACGCGCACGACCTTGGGAGAGTACGTCTCACCGGCGCCGTTCACCAGTCCACTCTGAAGGATACGCAGCACAATCTCGTCGAGAGCGCTGTTGGACGGCGCGCACACCAGAATCTTTAGACGCTTGTACGCGTCCGATCCAAGAAGCCGCGTCGTTGCGGACTTGGGCGTCCGAGATTGGGCCGGTTCAGAATCCAAATTGTTGTGGCTCGAACCATTCTTGACGAACATCGGTGGAGCATCGCGCGGGTTACTTGCACCGCTCAACCAAGGCGACGCTCGTCTCCATGCCGCGCTCTTCTCCTCTGCAGTCATTTCCACTCGTTCGTCGCGCATTTTCGCATACGATTCAAAATCGACGCTCGTATGCGCCGTCACACTCGGCACCGAATGCAATAGAACGGATAACAATGACAAAATCGTGCGCGTCTTACCCGTTCCAGGAGGTCCTTGGATCAACACGAGCGGGTCTCTGTTGAGCGCCGTCTGCACTGCCTTGACTTGGGAATCGTTGTACGTGTGCTCAATTTCATTCTTCAGCGCATCCGGCATGGTCCACATGTTCGCGCCCGTCGGCGCCCCGCCATCCGCGCTGGGCGTCGCCTTGAGGATAGTTTGTGCGTACGGAAGAGACGGAAACGCGTGGATGGCCAACCACTCCCGCGTTACCGTGGACAGATTGGCGAGATTTTTCAGAAACCAGCGTTCGCCCTTCACCGCTGTGAGCGCGTTACGCACAGACCTAAACCGCTTTTTATCTCCCTCGCTGAACTCTGCGTCGCTCAACTTTGCTCTCTTTACGGCGGCTCCGTTTTCGTTCACATTTCTCGCCCTCGCAGCGCCGCTAGAATCCGGTAAGAAGAGCTTCACGAGCAGCGTCGTCTTTGACTCGCGACCTTCGACGATGCCCAACGCGTGCGTCGCTCGAGCGCTCTTTCCCGAGTTTTTATCGTCCAAATCCGTATTCACTTTGGTCAAGAGCACCAAATCGTTGTCGTGAAACTCCAAAGCGTCCTCTTCCTCTAGAGCAAACTTTCCAGCGTGGAATTCTCCGCGTCTGATAACCTCCACTACGCCTGCGACTTTCGACGCTCGCTCCCGCTCGTCGTCCGACCCGCGTTTGACGATGGCGGCGCACTCCTCTAATATAAGCAGCTTGAACGTCTCCACGTACTCGCGCGCGTTGTTAAATCTCAGAGGCACCTCTTCGCACGGCTTGCCCGAGGGTGAAAACGCCGGAGCATCCGAAGAACCATCGACAACCGTCGCGCCGCCGCCCTCGTCGTTTGCACCGGCATCATCGGCACCGCCATCGTCGTCGCCCGTCTTTGTGCGCTCGGAGCGCCGACGGGCGGCGTCGTTAATGAGGGCAAAGTAATCCCATCGCAGCGTCGCCTGGTGGAAGGACCCGAGATGCGACTCCATCGAAGCGACGACTTCGACTTCGACGTGGTGTGGTGTGAGGTCGAGGTCTTCCTTCTGAAGGCTGAAAAAGTACACTTCTTGTCCATTCGTCATAAAGTGCCTCGCTCGTTGACTGACTCTTTCTTGATGGCGACGACGACGACGACGACGCGAGCAACTATGACATGCGTGGGCGCGCGCGCACCGACTATGCGTTCGCTTCCATCGCGGCGATGCGTTCGCGCGTCGTTTCAACCTTGTCGAGCGAGTGCTGATGAGGCTGACGACGCGCCTTCGACATCCTCGGCTGATTCAGCGCGATACGAGCGGTGGGTGCGGCGAGCGAAAGGCTTGCGGGCGAAATCGCTCAAGCAGTACTTGGCGAGGATGAATGTCGATTACGCCGATTGTTTCGAGAAGAGCGATTTAGAACGCAGGGCTGCCGAGTCGTGGATGTCTCTGGAAAACTCATGCACGAAGACGCCGCTTCGACAGCTGGGCAACGTCGCCGGCAATCCTCGCGCTGGATACGCAGTAGTGACGCTGGACGTAGGAGGCGACATCGGTCTCTGTGATTTCGTCATTGACACCGGCGCTACAACGGCGCTCGTCACCCCGAAAGTCGTTTCCATGTTGGACAAGGGCCAAGTGACGGAGGGCGCCGCCGTGCGTGGCTTAACTGGCACTGGTGAAACGTTGAGACAAAAAGTGTCCATCAAGGATGTCCGCCTCGGTGCGAAGCGCTTCGATTCGTTCGACGCCGTTGTGACGGATCTCGCCGCCGTGGGTTTACCTCCTTACATCGGCGGACTCATCGGGCTCGATTTACTCGGACAGTTTGAAATAGAATTCGACTTCGCGACTTCAGCGCTTTCCTTCTGGCCAAAGGGTGCGATTGCGGACGGCGCCCTAAGCGTGGACGACTTGGTTAAGATTCCCATGCGAAAACATCCGGTTGGTCTCAAGACGGTTCGATGCAGTCTCAACGGGGCGGAAACGTTTGACGCAATCGTCGACATGGGATCGTTCTTTAGCGTGGTCAATTGGATGGCGAGCGCAAACGCCGGCATCGGACCGGACTCCGAAAAGGTACAGCGGGGCGGGTTACAAGTCAAGGGCGTGGACGGTCAAACAATGGGTATGGCCATCGCGCCGTACGATTTGCGCGTCATCGGAGAAACGGAAGATCTCGAATCTGTTTACCAAGGCATGTGTTGCGTCGGAGATTTACCAGCTTTCAATGCTCTAGGCGCGAGCGTGTCGCCATTCATGGCATTGGGATTGGACGTCATCGGGCGTAATCGAATGGTATTCGACGCGAGCAACGACGCGATGTATTTATCCAAGGGAATAGACGCGGATGGGAATCCAAACGCGTTTCAATGATGTGTATCATGAGTGCCGCCACTCCTCTACAATACTATTTTATAGATTTACCGAGATTACAACGTAAAACCTTCACCTTGTTGTTTTGCGCCCGGCACGTCAGCTGACAGGCCGGAGAACAATTCATCCCACGTGCTCCCGCGTCGCTCCTTGCCAGTTTTCTTCACCTCGCCTTCTGCCGTGGTGGACTTCATCATGTTCGACAAGCCAACTTCCCCAAGCGGTTTGGCCGCGTCCCAACTGTAGCATTCAAACGTCGCGTTCGCGGCATCTTCTTGCGTGATGCTTTCGATGCAAATCGCTGCTACGTCTTCTCGCGAAATTCGACCAGAGATTTCGTCGCCTTGGTTGAGTTCCAACGCCGAAACGCCTCGCGCTGGATCTTCAGACAGGCCTCCCGGACGCACGATGGTGTAATACTGGCCTGGTCGGTCGAAATAAAGCGCTCGAACAGCGTCTTCGCCAAGAATTTTGTTTCTCATGATGCCGCCAAACAAGTTGAGGAAGATGTACACGGGCGACGCCGGCTTCGACACCGCGCCCGAGCTCACGATAACGAATCGCTCGACCCCTGCGCGCAGACACGCTCGCGCGCACGATATAACGCCATCGCGGTCCACTTGCGACGCGTCGCCGCCCGCTTGCGATTGAGAAGCCGCGAAGACGACAGCTTTGGCGCCGTCAAACGCGTTGGTGAGCTCGGCGACGCTCGCAGTAGCGACATTCACGCTCATCGACGACACTCGACCGTCAGTTGTGGACCCACCGTCGTACGAACCGCTTCTCGTGCAAGCGACGACGTCTTTCGCTTGCGTCTTCTCGCGCAAGTACTCGACGCAGCGGCGTCCAGTCTTGCCATTGGCACCGACGACGACCACCTTGGCATCGGACAAGTCTTGTGCGGCGGTAACGACGGTGACGCGCGAACACCGTCGCGACGTTGACGTTCGAAACGATTTCGACGCGAACGCGCGCGATGGACCCGTCGAGGAAAACTGCTGCGTCGCGGATACGGACATCCTCTGTGAGTGCTAAAGTGACGTCACGCGCCTATCCACTTACTTGGATTAATCCAAACGCGTAACACGGCACTGCACGACGACGACCCGACTTCCCGATTTGTCGCGATGCGGCCGTCGATATGCGCGAACGCATCGACGTCTTCCTCCTCTGCGTGCGCTCGAAGCGCTGCTCGCTCGCGCGTCGCCGCGTCGTCCAGAAGCGTCGCAGTCAGAAGCGCCGGTTCGTCGATGCGGCGCGTTTCGGACGACGCATTCATGGAAATCGCGTCGACGTCCGGAGGCGCAAACGACGATGGAAAACGCGTGACACTGCGCGATGTCTTAGGTCGGGACACAGCTGGACCGCCTCGCATCTTCTGTCCAGTCATAGAAGGCGAAGAGCACGTCGCGACGAGCAAGGCGGATGCAACGAGCAAGCCGCTCGCAGTGTACCTCCCGGGTTTGGACGGAACCGGGTTCAGCGCTTCTTCGCAGTTTGCGTATTTGTCGAAAGAGTTTGATTTGGTTGCGCTCAACATTCCGGCGAGTGATAGAAGCGACGTGTTCGAGCTCGTTCGAGTCGTGTGCGAGTATCTCGAAGCGCACATTGCGTCTCGGCGTTCCGGTGAAACGACAGACGTCTTTCTCGTCGGTGAATCCATGGGAGGTCTTCTCGCTCTGTGCGTCGCGTGCGAACGGCCCGATTTGATAACGAGATTGATTTTAGTCAATCCAGCATCTTCGTTTGACAGGAGCGTTTGGCCAGTGCTTGGACCCGCCCTCCCCAGCGTTCCTGAAGAATTATGGAGTGCAGTGCCGTACGCGTTGACACCCGTGCTCATCGATCCGGTGCGCATGGCGACTGGCGTCGTTGAGAAGTTTGCATCGGACGCGAACGCGTCTAGGGATCCCTTGAACACGGCGGTGGAGAGCGTTCGAGAGCTCTCGGCGTTATTGCCTGCTCTCGGCGCACTCGCTGAAATCATCCCGCGCGACGCACTCGCGCATAGATTAGACAAGGTTCTTCGTGCCGGATGCGAATATTTGAACGAGGATGACTATCGTCGCTTGACGTCGATTCGAGTGCCGACTTTGGTGGTGGCGAGCGAAAACGACCAGCTCATTCCGAGTCTTGAGGAAAGCGAGAGATTACGCAAGTTTCTTCCCAGTTGTAAAGTCGAAGTCGTCCGTGGCGCGTCGCACGCGCTCCTTCAAGAACCAAAGACGAATTTGATGAAAATTGCAACGCGAAACGGATTCGCGCCGCGGCGGCAGAGCGATGACGTCATGACGCGAGACGCCAAGTTTGAGCCGCCATCGATCGCTGACATTGAAAAAGCGCGTGCAAGTCTCTCTGGACTGCGGGCGCTCACGAGCCCAGTCTTCTTTTCCACTCGACCAGATGGCAAGGTTGTTTCCGGTTTGGGAGCTGTGCCGATTCGTCAGCGTGGCACCCGGCCCATTCTTCTCGTCGGAAACCATCAAACCATGGCGCCAGATTTGGGCTTTTTAGTGGATGAATTCTTACGCGAGTACAACGTGTGCGTTCGCGGCTTAGCGCATCCAGTCGTATCTAGAGTGGGTGCGGGCGTCGGCGAAGATCAAACGTCACCGTCTCGCGCGTTCGAAGACACACTTCGCGATGCGGTCAAGGGGACTCCAATTGAGTCTATGCTGCCACGAAGCGAGCCCGCGCCTCCTCGCCGTGCGATGACGATGGGCGGTCTCGGCGACTTTACGACGTTTGGTGCCGTACCTGTGTCCGGAATGAATTTCTATCGCTTGATGAAGCAAGGCGAGGCGGTTCTACTCTTTCCAGGTGGCGTCCGTGAGGCTTTCAAAAGGAGAAACGAAAAGTATGAGTTGTTCTGGCCGACGCAACCCGAGTTTGTGCGCATGGCCATCAAACATGACGCAATCATAGTACCTTTTGCGGCAGTCGGAGCGGAGGACTCTTTCGAGATTGTCGCCGACGCTCGTGACTTGTTGAACAATCCATTGCTCGGCGCAAACGTGCGTGAGCGCGCGACAAAGATGCCGCGAGCACGAGCAGTCGACACGCGCTTCACAGATGGGGATGAAGGCGATGAAGAACTATTCATCCAACCGGTCCTCGCGCCAAAGACACCCGAACGATTCTATTTTCGATTCATGGAGCCGATTGATCTTCGACAACGAAGCGTCGCCATCGACGATGATGAGGCTGTCGCTCACATTTATGGCGAATGCAAGCGAGCGTGTCAAGACGGGATTAAATATCTGCACTCAAAACGAAACGAAGACCCTTTCGCGTCGTTGCCGGCGCGACTGCTGTACGAGCGAGCGAGTTCGTCGCAAGCGCCGACTTTTACGCCGTAAAGCGATTTTTGTAATGATAGAAACGTCCCTTTTTTCCTCGCTCTCTGAGGCGAACAAGATGTAAAACGAACTGCAAGACAGGAAAAGAACGGGAAGAGGTCGTGGTGGAAAGGCTGATTGCATCGACGAGTGTAACGCGAATCACGACCTTTACAAGACGAAATGTGAGAAATGCGCCAACAAAGTGATGGTCAGTCGCACAACACAATGCATGAGCGTTTTCTCGACGAGAAGAGAGACGTGTGTTTTTTGGCCAGGCTGTTGACGCGAGCGATGAAGTGGACGACGACGC
>Ga0255770_10003086_pt1 | contig 14540 bp, 15 predicted proteins | sample 071ome_22_FD_179968 | JGI IMG/M metagenome (GOLD analysis project Ga0255770, IMG submission 179968) | Coastal salt marsh microbial communities from the Groves Creek Marsh, Skidaway Island, Georgia - 071404AT metaG (version 2) | ecosystem: Environmental > Aquatic > Marine > Intertidal zone >... | reverse complement strand
GGTGGTAATCTCTTGATGGAAGATGGTGATTACATCTCAAGAGAAAAGTGGAACTCTACTACATGGACTGAACAAACGGCTACTGGCAATGGCTAAACAACTTGTAGACATAAATGGATTACAGGCCAAGTTCTCACTGAATAAAGACTTGTCTCCATATGACATGCCACCTCACTTCTTTACAGAAGCACAGAATGTCAGGTTCCTAGATGGTAAAGCTGGTAAGATCTTAGGGCATAGTCAAGTCTTAGGTACTCCTACCGCTGCACCTTACTGGGCTATCAACTGGCTACAAGGTAGCACAGACCTTTGGATCTATGGTGGTGCAACAGAGTTATATCAAATTGATGGTTCGACTCATAGCACAGTTACCAGGACAAGTGGTGGTTCTTATACTACCATAGCTGGCACGACAAACAATTGGCATGGTGGTATTCTAGGTGGTGTCTTGGTGGTAACTAATGGCCTAGATGTACCCCAGAGTTTCACACAGGCTGGTACTGATTTTACAGATCTGTCTGATTGGCCTAGCACACTCAGGTGCAAAGCTATCGTTCCATTTAAGAATCATCTTGTAGCACTAAACCTAACTGACTCTAGCACAGAGAAACCTTTTGACATCAGGTGGAGTGATGCTATACCAGCTGGTGCAAGTACCAATGGTGCTAACACATGGAACACAGCTAGCACAGCCAGTGAGTCAGCACAAGTGTCACTTAGTGGTACAAAGGGTCATGTGCTCAACGGCTTACAACTTGGCAACGAGTTGATGATCTACAAAGAAGATAGTGTCTATGGGTTAACCTATGTAGGTGGTAACTTTACATTTAGAATCAGAGAAGTATTTAAAGACACAGGGATGCTTGCCAGAGATGGTGTTGTTGACCTAGGTAATGGCAGTCATGTCTTCTTAGCAACTAACGATGTCTTGATGCACAATGGTACATCTATCAGAAGTGTGATAGATAACCATATGAAAACTTTCTTGTTCAACGAGATTGACAGCACCTACTATTATAAAACGTTTTTGACACACAACAAGTTAAAGACAGAAGTGTGGATATGCTTTCCACAAACTGGTGCTACAAATGGTTTACCAGACACAGCATTGATTTGGAACTACAGAGAAGACACTTGGACCATTAGAGAACTACCTAATGTTAACTATATAGCCAAGGGTGAGATTGATCCAGGTACGACTAACACTTGGGCAGCTACCACCACAGCTTGGCAAGATGAAGCATTTAGCTGGGCTACGCAAGAATATAATCCATCTGTAGATTCATTATTAATGTGCGGCACTAATGATACTAAGTTGTACATGGCTGATCTATCTACTAAATTTGATGGCACTAATTTTACCATGTTGATGGAACGCACAGGGTTAGGACTTAATGATCCAACAAAGGTCAAGTCTGTCACCAGTTTTTATCCTAGGATAGATGGTACAGGTACCGTTGATATAAGCATCGGTGCTGAACTTAATCCATTCCAAGGTGTTACCTATAGTCCAGCTGTTACATTTAACATAGGACAAGACAACAGAGTTGACTGTAGGGTTCGTGGTAAGTTTATAGCTGTTAAGTTTGAAAATGCTAGCAGTAATAGATTTAGAGTTAGTGGGTACGCTTTTGAAACAGAATCGGTATCTACAAGATGACAGAGTTTGCTAGATTTTCTGCCAGGATCACACCTGGTAAAACTGAAGATCTTCCTAGATTTCTAGATGATACATTCATAGAGATACAAAATGTCCTAGAGGTTGTCAGGGATGGGCATCTTGATGTAGTATATACTGCACCAGACAAGCCCAGACAAGGAGACATACGGTATGCTGATGGAACAAGTTGGAACCCAGGTTCAGGAGAAGGAATTTACTTTTACAACTCCGCAGGTTCATGGGTTAAGTTATAAACTACTTAATCCTAAAAGCAAACAGTTTAAAGCTAACCTTGCAAAATGTTATAACTTTATAGACAGATCTGCAAGGGCTAGCCACAGTGTCTATAATCTACCAACTGATACGTTGGTCAAACGTTGTATAGAACAACATTGTGACACTTGGGTTAGCATGAAAGATAATAAAATTGTAGGATGTTTTACAGTTGGTGTTGCAGTTTACGATGATAATTATGGAATAAACATAGAGTCTACAAGTGGTAAGTTTGTCTATGAAGATGTCGTACCAGCGGTAGAAAAGTTTTACAAAAAGCTAGGATATAAATTTGTTGAGATATCTGGAAGAAAAGGTTGGGAACGAGTGTTTAAACCATTAGGATATAATTTAAGTAGGATAATAATACACAAGGAAATTTGATATGGGCAGTATATTTTCTCCTCCTCCACCAACAGTCATACAGGCACCTAGTAGTCAGGTAGCTAGTGGTAGCCAAGAGGTTAAACCTTATGCTCCAGTAGAACCTCTGATCCAGAGATATCTACCTACCTTAGAAGCTGAGTTTACCGCACAGCCTAGAGTGTTTGCTCCTAGCTTAGTACCTACAGAAAGTGCTGAAGCTATGGCAGCAAGACAAGCGTATGGAGCAACCGCTGGACAAGTTGGTGCCTTGGGTCAACAATATAGGAACATTGGTGCTAGAGAGTTATCAATGGGGGCAAGTCCTTATGATCCTATTTATCAACAACAAGTTGGAGCAATACAGCCTAGAATACAGCAACTAGGACAACTAACAGGACAAGCTCAACAAAGAGCTACTCAAGCTGGTCTTGATCCTATTGCTCAAGCTAGAATAGCTGCTACAGCCCCATACCTTGGACAAGTTGGACAACTTGCAGCCAGGGAACAAGCTAGGGCTATGGGTGGTTATGATCCTATTACTCAAGCTAGAATGGCTGGAGTAGCTGGACAAGTTGGTGCCCTAGGTGGTCTTCAACAAATGGCCCTAGGTCGTGCTGGACGAATGGGTGCTGATCCTATAGCGTTAGCAAGTATGGCTGCAGCTGCTCCACAACTTGGAGCCTTTGGTGGTCTACAGCAACAAGCATTAAGACAAGCCATGGCAAGTCCAATGGCAGACCCGTTGTATCAAGCTGAGGTTGGTCAGATAGCTAGACAAGCTAGACAAATGACTGAGCGTGATAAACAGTTAGCTCAACAGCAAGCAATAGAAGCTGGTCAATATGGTGTAGGCTCTACAGCCCTAGGAGAACTACAAGAGTTACAACGTCAGACCAGAGAAGAAACAGCCCAACGTGCTTTAGCTGGTGCTCTTGGTTCAGCTGAACAACGCAGAGCACAGGCATTTGGTAGAGCACAGGATGTAACACAGAGGTTACTACAAGGTGGACAAATTGGTGCACAAGCGTTAGCAGATGCAGAACAACGTAGACAAGCAGCAATGGCACAGGCTGCACAACTAAGTCCACAATTGTTACAAACTCAACAAATACCTGCAGCTGCCTTGGCTGAAGAAGAAGCTAGAAGGGTAGGTGCTGCAGAACGTGCAACTCAATTACAGCAAAACTTACTTGCTGCTAGGGGAGTAACAGCTGAAGCTCTAGGTGGAACTGAACAGCGTAGGGTTGCTGCCGTAGAACGTGCTCAACAACTTGGTGGACAACTTGCACAAGCTGGTCAACTTCCTGCACAAGCCTTGGCAGAAGCAGAGTTGCGTAGACAAGCTGCATTGCAACGTGGCATGGGCTTACAACAAGCTGGCCTACAAGCTGGTATAGGACAAGCTAGCTTACTAGAAAGCCTTGGTCAAACTGTTGAACAACGTAGGGCTGCACAACTGGCAGACGAAGCAAGAAGGTATCAACAGGGTCAAGAGGCATACAGGCAACAACTTGTCAACTATGCAAACCTTCTTGGTGGTCTTGCTGGTCTTGGTACCAGTGTTGGTTATCAGAGTCAGGCCCAAGGTGTACAACCATTTGTCATAGGTGGTGGACCTAGCCCCTTCAGTCAGATAGCTAGTGCAGCTTCAATGTTTGCAAGACCTTTTTAGGAGTTTATGATGGGGTTTTTTGACGAGTCAAATAATACTAAAGCTGAAAAAGAACTTTCTTTTACTCAAGAAGAGTTAGATCAAATTGAAAGTTTAGGAGATCCTAAGTATGATCCTGATACTGGAGAACCTGAAAATGCTGCAGCTGAAAAAGCTGAAGAAATTTATCAGAATAAACTCGACAAGTTTGATGCTCCAGATGTACCTGAAATTGGAGGTCTGATAAAAGGTGGTAGCACTGATGTCCTCCGTGGTACTCAAATATCTGCACCAAGGCCTCCTAGTGTTAGCCCTAGAGGTGGTCGAATAGGTGTAACATATCCGTATAAATCTATTGCTGAAGGTAGTTACCAACAAGGTGTAGCTTATGATGACTTAGTGGACAAATTGGTAAAGGGGTTATTGTCTGAACAAATAAGACAATTACCATATAGGGGGTTAATATAATGGCTATGAGTTCAAGAGATTCATACAATAGAACATTAGATGCACTTGATAGATCTTCAAGGAAAAGAGAAGACGATGTAGAAAGACTTGCATTTTTACCTCCTACTCAAGAAGGATTATTAGCTGCAGACTACTTAGATGAACAAGGAAGTATGCCTAGCCCAGATTCATCTATACAACAGTTTATGGACTATGCAAGAACACAGGGATCACCAATGTATGACTATGATGCTCAAGGCAACCTAGTCCAAGTTGGTAACATGCCTACTATGTATAATGAGCAAGTTCCTCAAATGAACGCTGCAGACATAATGGATCAAAAGATAACTCCAGGTGGTTTAATTAGTGATGCTATAAGAACAGGGGTAGAGGCAGCTGATAGACGAGAACAGAATCAACAAACAAAAAGTCTTCTTGGTGGCATCTTTGATAACCCCATTGTCAAACAACTTGTCGCTGGTTTAGCTGCACCTGAGTTTCTAGCAAGTCAATATGGCCTAGGTGGTCGTAGTCCTGTTGCTGCCTTGGTTGGTGGTATGCAAGCTAACCAAGCTAGAGAAATAGCAAGAACAAAAGAAGCTGCTAAGTTGCAAGAAGAAATGAGACAGCAAGCAGTTAAGGAAGCACAAAAAGCGGAAGAGCTTGCAATAAGTAGACTAAGGGCTGAAAGAGAACCGACAGGTAAACCTGCAGCTAGAGGTGAACAATTAAGAACTATTTTAGAAAGATCGCTCATAAACCTTAGAAAACAAAAAACAATTGATGATATCATAGAAGGTAAAACAGAGTGGAGAATTAAACCTGGACGCACTAAGCCCACTGAAGCAGAACTTATACCAATTATTTTAGATAAAGCACAAGAAGAATATATTAAAAATCCTAATGCTGGATTTGATGCAGCCGTTCTAAAGGCTTTAGGAAAAGGCGCAGCTACAGCACAATCTCAAAAACCTGCTAAGTTTGGACAAGCTAGGATTAAATAGTGACAAATACTATTACCTTACAGGACATCGTAGATAACCCTAATCTACGAGACTTAGGCGTATCTCCTGGTGACACATATACTGTGTCTGAAGATGGTACACCTGAGATTACTCGCATATTTTCTAATGAAGATTATAATATAAATCGTGGTGTATCTATCACAGAAGAAGACTTAGCTGCATATCCTAACTTAGTTGAACAAGGTGTAGCACCAGGTGATCGTTACATAGAAGAAACAAATGAGATAATAAAAACAGGTAACGATAGTATTGCTAAACAATTCATGTATGGCTTTGACACCGCTGGAAACTTTATTGGCTATGGTGCTAACTTACTAGAAGCAATGATGCCACTAGGTAGGTTTGATCTTAGTCTTGATAAAGGGTTTACATATTATTCTCCAGAAGAAGCCTACGGCCCAGGGTTCAATCAAGCTGACTTTGATACTCGTAGAGAGATGATACTCAGGGCTAGAGAAAGACAAATACTAGAAGAGTATGGTCCTTACTTTGACCCTGAAGATGGTGCAGCACAGGCAGCTGGTGAAATTGTAGGTGCTATCGCTGACCCTACGAGCTTGATACCACTAGGTCAGACAATCAAAGCTGCAGCGGCTACAGCTGGTACACTAGGTGCTGGATATAGTGTCCTTGAAGATCTAGCAAAGACAGGTGAAATAGATCCAGCTAAGGCTGCATTGTTTGGCATAGGTGGTGCGGCTACAGGTGGAGCACTGGTAGGTGCAGGTCGTGGTATAGCTAAGGTTGCAGAAAAAGCTCAGTTGAATAAAGCTAATCGTACCATAGATGAAGCTGAACAGATAATGAATCGTGATATAGCTGCAGGTGTCAGTACTAACTCCGCATTTAATAAAATGGCTGAGTCTGAGTTAGCACCTAGATTATCAGAAGCTATACAGTTAACTGGTCGTAAACTAAAAGTAAACTCTTCTCCCTCTGTTGCACAACGTGCTATAGATACTGCTATAACAAACGACAGTGTTTTTTCTAGGTTTACTATACCTGGTGTAGATAAATTGATAAGTGTAGTATCTACTGAAATTGGTAAGATTTCTCCTCCAACTTTAAACAGGATGCGTAGATATGAAATGGATGTTTTTACAAATACGCAAAAAGCATTACAGACTGCTGAACCTTTTATACGCCAAATGAGGCAGTTACCTACAGCTTTAAAACTTCAGGTGTCAACACACTTGTTCAATGGTGAAACAAGTAAAGCAGTAGCCTTGATGCCTAATGAAATGAAGACTACGTTTACTCCAGTTCGCACTTTACTAGACGATATATACAAAGATGTAAAAGAAAGTGGTATTGAGTTTGGGTATGTAGAAAACCATTTTCCAAGAATGGTAAAAGATTATGATGGCTTACGTCATAACCTTGGTCTTGAAGAAACAAATGAGTTAGATAAAATTCTCCAAAAAGTTGCAAATGATAAAAAAACTACTGTAGATCTACTTGACTATACAGAAAAAGTTCAGCTAACAAATAGATGGCTTCGTGGATTTTTAAAACCAGATGGTAAACCAGCTTTTACCAAACAACGTAAAATAGATATTCTCTCTCCTGAACAAGTTGAGAAGTTTTATTATAGTCCAGAAGATTCATTGGCTTTATATATACGAAATGCCATTAACAATTCAGAACGTAATAAGTTCTTTGGTAGATATATAAAAGGTGGAGAAGAAAGTTTAAAAAAATTTCATCAAGGTTCTCAAGAAATTAGGGAATCTATTGGTGAAGTGGTGCAAAATATTGATAAAGATCTTAATGCTACAGACCAAGTTAGATTATCAGAACTTATTCAAAGTAGATTTGTAGGAGGTGAACAAACACCTAATCGTCTAGTAAGTTCGATTAGAGATGCAGGGTATGCTGGAACTATTGCTAATCCAGTAAGTGCTCTTATACAGCTTGGTGACTTAGCTAACAGCGCAGCACTTCATGGTTTTGGTAACACCATATCTGCTTTGTTTAAAGCAAAAGATATTAAATTAGTTGACATAGGTATTTCTGAGCTACAACAAGAGTTATCAGAGAATAGCCAAAGGTGGACAGCGAAACAGCTAAATAAGTTATTTAAATTGTCAGGTTTTAAAGCTATTGATCGTCTGTCAAGAGAAACTACTATGAACGCTTCCTTCAGAAAGAACATGAACCTTGTCAAGACAAGCAAAGGTGAAAACCTATTTAGACAAAAGTGGGGTAAATTTTATGGTGATGAGATTGAAGGTGTCATTAATGATTTAAAATCTGGCAGGATAACTGATAATGTAAAGTTCCATTCGTTTAATGAGTTATCAGATATGCAGCCTATATCCATGCTAGAAATGCCAGAGCCTTATCTTAATAATCCAAATGGTCGCATATTGTATATGTTGAAGTCATTTACAATAAAACAACTTGATATTGTAAGAAGAAATGTACTACAAGAATGGGCAAAAGGTAATAAAAAACAAGCTGTAAAACAAGCTGCTTTACTTGCTGCGTATCTTACTACCGCTAATCTAGGAATACAAACTGTAAGAGATATAATCTTAACAAGAGATGTTAAACCAGAGCAGCTACCTAACAATGCACTATGGGCCTTGTTAGGTGTCTATGGGTTAAATGAATATATAACTGACAGATACTTTAGCAGAGGACAAGTTAAAGAAGGTCTTATTAGTATGATAACCCCTGCTACTCCATTGATAGATGCAGCTTTAAAGGTGGGAAGTGCTCCATTCCAAGAAGATCCTAGCTTGGCTCCATTGCTCCGTAATGTTCCTCTCGTTGGTCCTCTCATCTACAACTGGTTTGGCGGTGGTGCAGAGAAGTACAACGAGCGACTTGCCAAGGAGTCATAATAACATGGAAGGTTTACTAGGTTTTTCTAAAGAGGTACTACAAAGTTTACTACAAGAAACAAGATCTGCTGAAGATATTCCTAGAGCAACAGGAGTAGAAGTAACTAGCGCAGCTGTAGATAAAGCATACAATATGATGGGTGACAAAGATCCTGTTGTAAAAGATTTGCTAATGTACACAGCCCAGAAAGAATCTAAATATGGAAATGATCCTAATACATTTAGGTTTAGAAAAACATCTGGTGGAACTGTAGGACATGGTGGTATCTTTCAGGTTACTGATCAAGCGGTTAAAAACATTGTAAATTCAAAGAGTCCTCAAATACAGAAAAAACTACAATCTTTAAAAAAACAAGGTGTAGATTTTAAAGAAGCAGTAGAAAAAGGAAACATAAGAAAGTTTCTTGAAGTACCTGTTAACTCTGCTTTGGCTGCACGTTTACATTATTTTATGAATAAAGATCCTTTACCAGAACGCGATATAGAATCTGGGATTGGGCCATATTATATGAATGTTTATGCTCCACAAACTAAACCACCAACACCTAAAAGAAAACCTAGGAGGCGTATGTAATGGACCCTAAGACACCACTTGATGCCTCCGCTGGTCTTATTGCTGTAGGTTCTCTGATGGATTGGCTACCTGCAGCTGCGTCTCTTCTTACCATTATCTGGATGCTTATTCGTATCTACGAGACAGACACTGTGCAGAAACTATTGAAAAGAAAATGAGCATACCTTTTGAACTTATAACCATGCTTGGCTCTAGTGTGTTATCAGGAGTGATGACAATCTGGGGTCAAAGCCAAAAGGCAAAGCAAGATACTTTTGATAGAGCTATCAAGGGTTTAACCAAGCAAGATGAAGTAATACATAAAGCTAGAATCTTCAGCAACAAAGGCTTTCAGATAACAAGAAGGATCATAGCTTTGTCTGCCGTAGGTGCTATCATCGTATGGCCTAAAGTAATAGCTGTCTTCTGGCCTGAGATACCTGTCACCGTTGGCTACACTGAGTTCAAACCTGGCTTCTTGTTTTTCACAGAGGGACAAGAGTCAGTCAAGTGGCAATACCTTAGAGGATTAGTAATCACACCCTTGGATACTCACCTGGTTAGTGCTATAATAGGTCTATACTTTGGTGCATCAATGGTAAAGAATGCGAGGTAAGATAATGGGATCTATTAGTTCAGCTTTTAATACATTCGTACCATCTGTTATACAACAGGCAATAAGTCAAATACCAGCACCTACTACTCCTGCTCCATCGTATTATAATCCTTATACACCATCGTCTAGCTATGGTTACGTTTCACAACCTTATTATAGCCCTTTTTATTCACAACCTAATTATATCTATGGGCAGCAACCTATGGATATGTCTTACACTGGTATCATGGGTAACTCTTATTATTCTAACCCAGCTGCAGCACAACCTTATACACCTGTTAACTATGGGAAACTAGGAAGCTACCCAATGGCACCTAGTCAGTTCCAACCTTATATTCCACCACGGTTATCGGTTCAAGAGTTTGGAGTATCAGGGGGTAGACCAGGTGAAATATACGGACCATCAGCCATATTACCTCCTATTACAAATCAATCTCAGTCTCTTCAAGAAATGGCTAATGCACCAGTAGCAAGACCTGGAGTAGAAGATCCACAGTTTACAACAGAACAATTAGTAGCAAACGCACCAATGACCCCTAGTGCTGCCCCTGCACCAGTGGCTCCACCACCAGCACCTGTTGTGGACACTAGGGCTGAAGATATACAGAAGATCAGAAATGAAATGAGTATTTTACAAAGCCGTATAGTTGATGCAGACAATAATGACAGTTCAGATCCAGCTGCAGAAGCTAGATACGAAGAGCTACAGAGACAACTACTCAGTATGTAAAAAAGGGGGCCGAAGCCCCCAGTGTTAGTTGACTGAGATTACCTTTGGTTTCTTTTCCTCTGGTATCTCACGTTCTAATTTTATCTGAAGCATACCATCTTTTAGGTTTGCATCTACCACCTTTACGGTATCACCTAGCAGAAACAACTTCTTAAATGGTCTGAACGCTATGCCTCCGTAGATCACTTTGGCAACATCATTGTCTTTCTTTTCAACACCATCAGAGCTAACCGACAGAACGTCATCCTTTACCTCTATGGTAATGTCTTTCTTTGTAAACCCTGCCAGGGCCATGGCAATCTCAAAACTATTCTCTCCAATCTTTGTCAGGTTATGAGGAGGATAGGGTTGGTTGCTAGACATTACTTCTGCAACTTTTTGCATACTGTTAAAAAGCCTGTCAAACCCAAGTGAAGCGTCTGGTAGGTAAGTTGGTACTCTCATTTCATTCTCCATTTGCAAGAAATCGGAAGCCCATTGTGGCACTTCCTGTTATATTATACCACATCTTGTATCTATTTGAAAGGTGGCCCATAGGCCCACGCTGTCAAACTATACCGTACACCCTTGGTAACAGGTTGTACCCTGTGGTAATACAATGAAGGAAAGACCAAGATCTTGCCAGGTATTCTGAGCCTATCCTCTGTGATTACCCTTTTCTTATAGGGCAATGAGGGACTCCCCCAGCTGAACTGAAAGTCTCCACCTTCAAAGTCATCGTTGAGCACAATGTTCAATGTTAACTTCCTAACAGGATTCTTGTTAGGAAACATATCAGTGTGCCAACTGTATTTCTCTCCTTCCATATATTTAGATATCTGTATGTTTTCTACACCTTGGATATCAAAGTTTAACCCTAGCTCACGATTAGCCATGTCTATCCAGTAATGGATCACAGCCTTCAGCTTATCATCATCTAGTCCATAGGTGCTATTGTTCCTTATCTGTTCAATACGATCATAGTCAGCCACTGTAGCTGGACTAGCTTGCATTTTCTCAGTTAACTTGATGATGTCTTGACAAGACTTTGGATCTACATCTTGTACAGAGTCACCACTAGACCATACTAAATTACCTTGCATCATGCCCACACCTCTGCCCAATCACCCTTGAGTGCACCCTTTGCGTAGTCTGTAGCTCTGTTCTCAAAGAAGTTTGTATGAGTAGGAGCATTGATCATTGTTTCTACCCATGGTAAGGGATTTGTCTTAGCTTTGTAGATACCCTTTAGCCCCATGCTTATCAGCCTACGATCTGCTATGTATCTGATATAGTTCTTGACATCCTTAGATGTTAGGTTCTCCATGTTGCCCATTCTGAAAGCAAGGTCTACAAACTTGTCCTCTAGTTCTACCATGCGTTCTGCTAGACTATAGATCTCAGACTTGAGTTCATCTTTCCATAGCTCACGGTTCTCTTCCACATAAGTTCTGAACAACTTGATCATGCCTTCTGCATGTTGTGTCTCATCAACAATGGACCATGTAACAATCTGCCCCATGCCCTTCATCTTACCATGCCTGGGAAAGTTCAACAACATGATGAAGCTACTGAACAATGCAAGCCCTTCTGTAAATGCACTGATAGCTGCTATCTTCAATGGCACAGGTAGCTTAGACTTAGTTGTCTTGTCAAAGAAGTTATGCTTCTCCACCATCTCTTCGTACTCCATGAACTCAGCATAGGTAGACTCTGGCATACCCAGGGATTCAATCAAATGACTATAGGCAGCAACGTGTAACGCTTCCCTGGCTGCAAAACCAGACAACATCATCCGAATCTCTGGCTGTGGAAAGTTAGGTAGATAGTTATTGACATACCCACCACTGACATCTAGGTCAGACTGAGTAAAGAACCTGAAGATGTTTGTCAGGAAGTACCTTTCATCAGCCTGTAGTTTGTCTTTCCAATCTTTGACATCTTCCAACATTGGTACTTCAGTGTGTAACCAATGTGACTGTTCATGTTTTAACCAAGCATCATAGGCCCAAGGGTAATGAAATGGTTTAAAATAGTTCCGTTCATCTTGTAATTTTAATTCAGGCACTATATTCCTCCATATACTTAACTGCTCTTTTTATTATGTCAACATCATCACCAAAAAAACCTAAAGCAGAGTTACATTTATTACAGAGCCATCCTCTAAATTTTCCTGTACTATGGTCATGGTCCAGACACCAGCTATCATTAATAGTCCCTCGTCTTGTTATATCATTAGTATCCTCGTAAAATTGACCTTTAGTATTTAAACAAATAGGACATTTGTAGTTATCATCTGGACGAGGAGTTATTTTTAATAAGTCAGCTCTTTGTTTTTGATTGTGTATGTAACAAGAATTACATTTGGTTCTTAATCTTGGTGTCCCATCCACCCTTCTGTCTGATGCCTTGTACGAACTTAATGGTAAGTCTCTATGACAACTTGTACACTTTTTTAAGTCCTGCGTATGATCAAATAGTTCCACATCTTGTGGAAATATTTCTAGTTGTTTAGACATTTCTACCCCTCACACGCTAGACATTCATCACCACTAGCCAAGGCTTCCATGTCTATCTCATCTATGACCTGGCGTTCTACCTTACGGCTAACCTTATCAGCTTTACCTATCTTCTCAGATCTGCAGTAGTACATGGTCTTTAACCCTTTCTTCCATGCCAGGAAATGTACAGCATGTAGATACTTGATGTCAACATCAGGTCTGAAAAAAACATTCAAGGACTGTGACTGGTCAAGGTATTGTTGTCTATCTGCAGCATGTTCAATGATCCACCTTTGATCTAACTCCATTGCTGTCTTGAAGACTTCCTTCTCTTGGTCTGTCATACACTTTAGATGTTGCACAGAGCCATCGTTGGCAATGATGCTTGACCAGATGCGATCATAATTTAGCTTCTTATCCTTGTCACATTTGTCCATGATGATCTTATCAAGAAACTTATTCTTATTCAGAAAGGAACCACTAAGCGTATCTTGGCGGTAGGCATTAGCTCTCCAAGGTTCAATTGATGGTGATGTGTTTCCCATGATAATTGAACTTGAAGCATTGGGAGCAATTGCAGTAACGTGACTACAACGTAGTCCTGTTCCTGCTGCATCAGGTGCTTCTCCTCTGATGTTTCCCAGGTATATGTTTGCCTCGTCAAGTTGTTGTCTGATGGTTCTGAATATTCTATTGTTAAGAGACTTGGCAATTGCAGACTCAAAGGGTACGTTTCGTTTCTGTAGGTACGCATGGAATCCAAGTGCACCCACTCCGACTGAACGTTCCCGCATTGCACTATGCCTAGCCCTACTGATAGTGTCAGGAGCATTATCAATAAACTTCTGAAGCACATTGTCTAACATCTCCAAGGTGTCCTGCATAAACTTAGGATGATCTTTCCAATCATCAAAGTATTCCAGGTTGACAGAGCTAAGACAACACACAGCTGTTCGATCTACGCTGGTAGGTAAGATTATCTCTGAGCATAAATTAGATTGGTTTACCTTTAGCCCTCTGTTCTTTAACCAGAATGGTAGCTTCTCATTAGATCTGTCTATGAAATGAATATAAGGTTCACCAGTTTGCATACGCATCTCTAGGATACGTTGCCATAACTCCTTGGCAGACACAGTGTCCCTTACTTGTTTAGAATGTGGATCAACTAGCTCCCATGTGTCATCAGCATAGGGGTTTGTCATACAGTTTTCTATTATCTGCATGAAGTCATCTGTTATGTTAATCCCATGATGCAGGTTAAGGCATCTGAAGTTTTGATCTCCAGTAGGCTTCCGCATCTCAAGAAATAAAAGAACATCAGGATGGCTAATATCAAGGTAAGCAGCATAGCTACCCCTGCGAGTACGGCCTTGCCTGTAAGCAAGACTAGACGCATCATACATCTTGAGGTGGGGCATAACGCCTGTAGACTTATCGTCACTAGACCGAATACCAAAGCCAACACCCACACCACCACCCAGCATACTGAGCCAATTAGTCTCACTAAGATTATCAACTAACCCCTCTGAACTATCATGTATATAATTAAGATAACAGCTAATGGGAAGACCACGCCTAGAACGCCCATATGATAATATAGGAGTCGAATAACTGAGCCAATGCTGGCTAGAATAGTCGTAAAGACGTTGAGCATGATCTTCATTACTTGCAAACTCCTCACTTACCTTGGCGAATCTGTCTTGTGGACTCACCTCATTCTCTGTCATATATGATTCCTTCAGCCTGTTAAAACCTAGGGTATCGATTAAGATGTCACGGTTATAATCAATTTTAATCATTACAGTCTACTGGCCTTAAATCAAATAGTTTAATGTTTCTTGCTACTCTGCGTCTTAACAGAGATATAAGTTCTTCTGACTCGATGTCAAG
>Ga0255770_10003076_pt1 | contig 14573 bp, 27 predicted proteins | sample 071ome_22_FD_179968 | JGI IMG/M metagenome (GOLD analysis project Ga0255770, IMG submission 179968) | Coastal salt marsh microbial communities from the Groves Creek Marsh, Skidaway Island, Georgia - 071404AT metaG (version 2) | ecosystem: Environmental > Aquatic > Marine > Intertidal zone >... | reverse complement strand
TGGGTATGAGGTGTTGCTTGGTGCTAAATCTTTATTGGAGAAAACTAGGTTTTTAAAAATTGAAGTTGAGATGAAACAGTTCTGGAAAGATCAAGTTTTAGATCAGGAAATCATAGAATTTTTAGAAAATTTAGGATTTACTTACTCGTATAGAGATCAGGAATACCCTCAGCAATACAATATTATTTTTACAAAGGGAGAGATATAGTGGCAGCACGTGGTGGCGTGGGCGGCGTTGTTCGTCCAACTAGAAAACCAAAGGGAACTTCTATTGGTAATGGAACATTCAAACGAAATTCCATGAACAAGAAGAAAAAGGCAAGTTACAAAGCATATAGAGGACAAGGTAGATAATGGCAAAATACAGTCGGTTTGATGTGAGGAACAAGAAAAAGTCACGAGACAAGTATCGTTCCGAAAAAAGAAAAACAAAATATGATGAGTCAGGCAAAACGAAAACATCTTATTCTGATGCTGACTTAAGACAATTAGAGAAGTTAAGTGCAAGATAAAACCAAGCTAAAAGATCCCGAAGGTGGTGATTGGATCCTCACGGGAGACACCATTCACTTTGCCGGTAAGACCGGCATCGGTGATGTTATGCTTGGTTTAAATACCGCATACTACGTATCTAATTATTTAAAAAAAAAGTTAAGTTAAAGTATCATTGGTTATACGATAAAGATTGGCTTTTTCATTTTGAAGATGAACAAACAATCATAGAGCAGCAAGAATATTTGCTCACTCGTATGCACGGTTACGGTAAAGTTGAAGTTGAGGTTGAAAACATATTCAACACTACCCATGAACTTTTAGGTAGGCAATTGCATACTAATATCGATAGACCACACGGATACGCAGTGCTTAACAGTATAAACACTTGGTTATTTCAAGAGAGATTTCTTCACACTACTGTTAAGCAAAATTTAGTGGTAGTGTGGAGAACTAAATTTATTTCTAGTGATTACCCAGCATTTAAAGACAGCTATGACAGCGCTTATTGGGATTTAATAATTCCAATCTTAAAAATGTTAGGGTACACAGTTATGGAGATAACACATCGCACGCCAATACGTGAAGTGTTCTCGCTAATTTCTCAGTGTAAATTCATTGTAGCTTACAACGGCATGTATCATTATATCGCTAAGAATTTGGTTAAACCTATGGTGGTTATGGGTGATTCTAAAATAATAAAAACACACAATCCTCAAGCGGTGCACTTTTTCAGTCCTAAAAAAGACAGATCAGAAAGAGCGGTTTTGGATTACATACTAAATATCAAAAACAACTTTGACAAAATGAATGAAAAGGTAATTGACACCAAACGAAAGTTGTATCCAATAGTGTATGGAAAAGAATATGGATAAACTGCCCACCGTAGGTATGATATATCTGAAAGACAATCAGACCTCTGAAGAATATAAAAAGATAGTATCCCCTAGTTGGATTAATGCTGGATTTAATTTAGAATACCAGCAGGGTATCACGCCGGAAACATTTCATCGATCAAAAATTACACTGCGCTTTGGTAATAAACAGAGCGGTAGAAATGCCGGTAAACCATTTACAGAAACAGAAAAAGCTATTTGGTACAGTCACGTCAAGATGTGGGAAATCGCGTCAAGAAAATCAAATCCGTATATTATTATTGAGCACGATGTGATGCTATTGAAACACATAGATCTTGCGGATATTAAAAAGTACCCAATTCTTGGATTATGTCACAACGGGCTGCTATCAAACAAACCTAAAAAAGGATACAGAATATCTGCTGGCGGTGCATATATGTTATCTAGAGACATAGCAAAGAAAATGATATCCAATCTACCTAATAAAATAACAACAAACAGTGATGCTTATATTCACAGCTACATCACAAAATATGGGGCATTCAAACACGAGTGTTCGACTCAATTGTACATACCTGAAATAGGACTGACTATCAACCATGACGCTTAGTGTTTATATTGGCTGGGATCCTCGTGAAAAAGAAGCGTGGGATGTTGCTGCAAAATCTATTTTTGCACACACTGTCGAGAACGTAAATATTCACAAATTGGTACGCTCGCGCATTACTGAATACAAACGCGAAGATCCTTTAGCTACCTCTGAATTTACTCTCACTCGTTTTCTGGTTCCATATCTCAGCGGCTATGAAGGTTATTCAATGTTCATAGACTGTGATGTATTATGCACCACAGATATCACAGAGATTATGAATGAGATTGATTCGAAGAATATAGTATCTTGTGTTCAACATCCAGAGTATGAACCCAAAACAAAATTTAAAATGGATGGTGTTAAACAGACAGCATACCCACGAAAAAACTGGTCATCGGTGATGGTGTTTAACAATGAGAAGTGTAAGATATTAACACCAGAACTCGTCAACACAGCGACTGCTAAATATCTCCATCGTATGCAATGGGCACCAGATGAATTGATAGGCAGTCTGTCTCACTCGTGGAATTATCTGGCAGGGTATTACGACGATATCGACAAGCCTAATATCATACATTATACTGATGGTGGTCCTTGGTTTGAGGATTATCAAAACTGTGAATTTGCCGAACAATGGAAAACATTTTATGAAAAGAATGATCTATCAGGTGTGTCTTGGGGAACAGAAAGACTCAAAGCTGTACAAGCACTGCATCCAATCCGTGGCGGACTATTGCAAGAAGCATAACATCTCGCATTTTATTCAACGAGAACCACATCTCAAAATCAAACCAGATATATTTCTCACAAACAGAAGCAAAGAGTCATATACAAAACACGGTGGATTTCTGCCCATATATGAGAAAGAGACTGCATTTTATTTTCTTGATGAGTTCGATCAGATTGCAATTGTAGATGCTGACATATATGTGAGACCAGACTCACCAAATATATTTGAAGAGTTCGGAACTGAACATCCATGGGGTGCTGTATGTGAGCGTGAGATGCCTATCACTGATCAATACAAAGCCAAGATACAGAACTATTCAACAATGCAGTATCGTCAGCTACACCAGAAAGGAATTGATTTCAATCCTAATGAGTTGGGCTATGAGTTTTTTAATATGGGTATGATACTGTTAAACACAGAACTATTCACTCCGCATTTGAAAGGACAGAATGCTGCACAGTTTTTAAATAGAGCAGAGTTTATAGATTTTGTCAATGGTATCGGTAACTGGAAGTGGAGTACTGATCAAACCCTCTTGAACTATTTCCTAAAAAAGTATAAAATACCTGTTAAGTATATGAATCATGTATGGAATGGTTTATTCACCGCAAATACAAAAATTGATGAATGTCATTTCATTCATTTCTTCTTGAAGGACAAGTTGCCTGCGAGAGGAGAAAACGTCGAGGAGTTGATGAAACAAATATGAAATCATACGAAGAAAAAACACAGCAGTACAGCACGTGGGGTGACAAGTTGTTGCAACACACTGACGTGCTGTACTCTATTCAATACGAGAACACGTTCAAGCCGATCAATATTCAGCTGGCACCTTGCGAGGTGTGTGATTCTGATTGTCCGTTCTGTTCAGTTGCTGGTCGCCCACTTAAGAGTTACATGAAATGGGAAGACGTTATCGTTACGCTTGAAGCATTCAAACGATTGGGCGCCAAAGCGTTAGAGATCACAGGTGGTGGCAATCCGTTGCTGTATCGTGACAAGGAAGCAAAGAAAGATATTAACGATATTATTTCATATGCCGCGAACCTTGGATATAACATCGGCATCATCACCAACAGTGAGAACTTAGAGCGTCATCTAAAACCAGCTGTGTATCCCCTGATTGATTGGGTGAGAGTATCGCTGATCAAGTTAGAGGAAGGTAAGAACCCCGAAGACTATAATTTTGGTAGTTTTCCAACAGAAAAACTTGGTCTCAGTTATATCATTCATGAATCTACTGGTGGTGTGCCTGATCCTATGTCGCGCACGGGTAAACCATATTCCGGAACCACAGCAGAGTCAATACAAAAAGTTGCTAAGTTGATTGAGCTTCATCCAGACATTAAATTTGTTCGTATCGCGGGAGATGTGCTGATAGAGAATTTTCAGGTTGAGATCAAAGACAAATGGGGTCCAATGCTTGAAGAGATTGATAAACACGATAAAATTTTTATCAAAGAAATTTATACTAACGAATATCCCTATAATGATGGCTGCTACGTAGGATTGATTCGCCCTTATATTGCACCGCATCCAGATGGTGGTGACTATCAAGTTTATGCTTGCACGAGTCACGTCTTGGAAGATCGAAAGTATAAATTGGATTTCTCACTTGGTAGCATTTATGATATCGAAGATATCTGGGACAAAGCCAATTTAAACTATGCTAAGCATGGCTACCCTTATGAAGTACGCGGTAACAAAGGCAAAGATTGGTGTGAGTCTTGTGGTCTTTGTTACTATAACAACAACAATCGTTTGCTTCACACCGTAGCAAATGAGATGCACGATAGGAACTTTGCATGAGCGCTATATTTGGAGAACATTACTATAGCAGCATAAACTATGCTGATTATCTTGAGCGAGGTGATCGTTATGATCGTCTTGCGGATGAGATAATGACCCACCTCGAAGTACATAATCTTAATCGGGGTCCTGTTCTTGATTTTGGTTGTGCCGTTGGTATGCTATTAGAATCTCTTGGTAAACTAGGATATGATGCTTACGGCGTTGATGTTTCAGAGTGGGCGTTGTCAAAATGTCGCGAGAAAGATCTCACAGTTTATGATAAAATTCACTACGACACCACACACGGTGTGACATTCGCTCTAGACGTGTTGGAACACATACCAGAAAAAGATATGCGTAACACCGTTGCTAACCTACAAACTAAGGTGTTAGTCTTTCGTATGCCTATTTGCAGGGAAGGTGACAATGACTATTATCTCGAATGTTCTCGTGCTGATCCTACTCACATCATTCGTTGGACTAAAAAACAGTGGAGAAAGTTTTTCATTGATTTAGATTTCATTCCACTTGATTTAAACCTACACACAATTTATAACAGCCCCGGTGTATATTCGGGTATGGCACTTCATCAACGATATTTGGAGCTAGACTTTTGAGAGGATATATTCATTATGTAAAAGGTCACGCGGGTTCTGAACAGCAAGCTACTGAAGCACTCGCATCATTTATGAAATTTGGTTGGGAAGTGTCATTGCGCGAGGGTTATACTCCCGAAACTCTACCCGAAGCAGAATACGATTACAAATGTATTGAGGGTGGTCGGTTGCGTGGAATGCTCGAAGAAGGTCGGGGTGGTCAGATCAAAAAGGCTTGCATTTCAAATCAGATTCGATTGTGGCGTGAGGTAGTTGAAGCTGATGAGCCTATGGCATTCATCGAACATGACGCAATATGCATAGGTAAAAGCAATTACGTTTTCGATGAGTTGCTCTGCTATAATGTTGAGTATGCATTTCAACCACCATCAGTTTTAGGCACGTTGGCAAACTTTCGAGGATACAAAGCACCTCTGGCTATGTCACCACGCGCATTGCCTAAAGATTATCCTTTGAAATATTACAAGGACACGGTGTATAAAGATTATCTTATGATACCGGGTACGGCTGCATATGCTGTTACTCCTAAAGGAGCTAAACGATTGTTACAAGCTGCTGAGCGTATCGGTATCGATCAGTCTGACTTTTTCATCAATACATATAATGTGAATATAGAATATCTCAATCCAAGTCCAGTGAGATTTAACAGTAAAAACTTAAACTTGAGCCATAAACTGTGAAAGCGTTTGTCATTACAATTACAGATCTTGATGAGTCCGTTAAATGCGCTAATCGATTGATCGAGAGTGCAGACACCAAATCAAATTTGCCGGTAGAGATCTTTTCGGCTATCACGCCAAAGGATGAGCCTGCAGAAATACTCACTCGAAAGAGAATTAGACTTGATGGGTTTAAAGATGATATTGGTTCTCGTCCTCAAAATGTCATGGCTGCATTTTGCTCTCACTATTCATTGTGGGAGAAATGTGCTGCAGGCAATGAGGATTTTGTGATATTTGAACACGACGCTGTTGTTGTTGATACTATTCCAAAATATATGGCACACACTGGTTGTGTCAGTCTGGGTGCGCCTAGTTATGGTAAATGGAACACACCCACCGTGTTAGGCGTCGGTCCTCTTAAAAGCAAAAGGTATTTTCCGGGTGCTCACGCTTATAGGTTATCACCAACAGCGGCAAGAGATTTATGTGAGATGGCAGTTCTAAATGCCACCGCTACTGACGTGTTCATAAATCTTCAAAACTTTCCTTGGTTACAAGAATACTTTCCATGGCCTGTAATTTGTAAAGACAATTTCACCACAATTCAAAATCCAACGGGTTGCGTAGCCAAACATAATTGGGGCGGAGGATATAACATTGTCAAAGTTGAATAAAGTATTTCTCACGGGTTGTGATAGAAATGCTGAATGGATGCTTGAGTGGTTTTTAAAGCACTATCGCAAACACAACACAACGCCAATCATATTTGCAGACTTTGGCTGCTCGATGGATATGCGAGCCAAAATGCATATGCTTGGATTCTCTGATATATTTGCTCCAACGCAACAACAAGTGGGCGGCTGGTTCTACAAACCACGCGTGATGCTTCAGGCTGCAGAACTGGCTGATGAGGTGTGCTGGTTAGATACTGACATTCATATCAAAGCTGATATGTCTGGTATATTTTCACACATCGAAAACGAAAAGCTCACAATGTGTGAAGATCGTGGTTGGTCATCACGCAGAGGAGAGAAATGGCATAACTCTGGTGTGGTAGCATTTCGAGGCAAGCCAAACATTTTAAAACAGTGGGCTGAACAATGCACACTGAATCCCAAGGTCGGAGATCAGGAGGTGCTGCATGAAATGGTAAATGAATCACCACTCACGCGCATGAAATATATCACTGACGCACCGGCTAAGTATAATTGGTTACGGCTTGATGTGCTTGATGGTCGAAGCGGTGAAATCGCGGGTATGCACTGGACAGGCTACAAAGGTAAATTAGAAATCAAGAGATTAATGTATAATGAGTAATGTATGGCACGTTTTAGGAAATGGTGACAAGGCTTCATATTTTAATGAGGCCAAAAGACCCGGCAAATTATTGTTATGTAATATGCCGCCGTTTGAAATTGATCCGCGACAGGTGTATGCCACTTGTATGGTAGATTTTAAAATGATGATGGCGCTTACTGCCGGTGAAATTCAGCTTGATATGTACGAGTGGATTTTGGGCACGCGTCCTCGCATTTGGATGTACGAGCAATCAAATTTCTATCTCAAATATGCACATCGCGTCAAAGAATTTTACACGCACGTTCCCGATTATGCAGTCAATCCCACCAATTTCAATTGTGGTCATATGGCTGTGCATTATGCGTGCAACAAGCAAAAGGCTGATGAGGTGCATCTGTATGGATTCGACACCATTTTTGATTTCAATATGCGCAGCGTCACTGATTTGTTTCTTTCGTCTGATCGTAGTCAAAATAATAACTATCGGCTGCTCAACAACTGGCGTCCTATCTGGCGTGATATCTTCAAAGAATTTGATCAAACCAAGTTTGTTTTGCATCACAATCACGATGAGTTGAAGATACCCAAGCTTGACAACATGGAAGTAGTTGTATATAATAAACCTAAAAGTAAAGCTCAAGAACGTGAAGACACGTCAGATATGAACAAGCTGCCTCCAGAAATATTAGAGCAAATCAAAAACAAAGAAATCAATAAAGGAAAAGAGATACCGCTAAACTTCAATCGTCGAATGAGACGTAGAATCGAAGCGGCTGCTCGCAAACAAAGAAAGAAACGATGACATTTACACACACAGCGATTGACCTAGGATACACTGACCTTCAAGCACACACTGATGAGAATGGTAGAAAATATCTGTCACCGCTGGGTGATCGAGAGTATCCATCAATCACCACCGTGTTGTCGGTATTGTCCGAAGATTCAATTCGAAAGTGGAAAGAGAGAGTCGGTGAAGAAGAGGCTAATAAAATTTCTTATCGTGCTAGTCGAAGAGGCACTGAGGTTCATGAAATTATCGAGAAATATTTGGATAACGATCCTGATTACGTATCTGGTTATTTTCCTAATATCATCGCTAACTTCCGGAGCGTTAAAGGAGTATTAGATGCAAGAATCGGAAAAATCTACGCACAAGAAGTGGCTCTTTATTCTGACCATTTACGTCTCGCTGGGCGTGTTGATTGTGTTGCTGAATTTGACGGAAAGATATCGATCATTGACTTCAAAACCTCACTCAGAGCCAAAAAACGAAACTACATCAAAAACTATTTCGCCCAAGAAGCAGGATACGCAATTATGTGGGAAGAGCGAACTGGTATGCCTATTACACAACTCGTTACCATCGTCGCTGTAGATGACGTGTATGGTGGAGGTCCGGGCAATCAAGTATTCATCGAGCAACGAGATGATCACGTCGATACTCTAAAATCAGCAATTGCTATATATGAGGAGCGAAATAAGAACAATTCTCAATTATGAGCACATCAATCAAAGAACTCACGCAAGATCTACACACAGAGTTAGAGTCTCTTCCTTTCAATCAAAAAATGTTTTCAGGTGATCAGACTGATATCGAACGGCGAATGTACATCGCAGGTTGGTTGCCCATTTTTAAACGACTTGATTCTCATGTACCTGAACCGCTTCGAAGAACCGAAAAACTTCTCGAAGCACAAAACGCTCTAGGTCACAAAGAACCACCCGCACTCTCAGCTTGGGGATACACGCACTATCTAGACGGCTGGCACGCAAGAAACAAACGGTCGCTCAATGGTCACATCTATCTCAACTATATGGGATTTCTATTTGGCGGTCAGATTATGAAAAAACGCTATCCCAACACCAGTCAAATGTATGAGTTTGACGATGTTGTATTCTGGCGAGACTATATAAGAGAACACTACGTCGATATGAGTGAAGAATTTGTATATGAAGTCAAGCAAGGATTTCGTATGCACATCAACATCAGTACTGAACTTGGAAAAATAAATAATGTGGCAACAACTACAAAACTTGGCAAAGTCGCTTGAAATAGTATTCGAAGGCCACACTGGTAAAGCCAAAGACACACCATTCAAATCGCATTCAAATCACATCAATCTGTTTTTCGAATCCGAAAAGCTAGAGCTAGGTCACATCTCTATCATTGATATGACTCAAGAAACCAAAGCTATGTGGATGATGCACGTCTGCGCCTTTGCTAGACCAGAATATCCAATGCCAATCTATGGCTATGATGTCATCGCAGGTAAAAGAAAAATCACGGGTTGTTTTCATGATGTTTCACCCACAGTATCCACAGATCTCACCGATGAACACTATCAAGATTTTCACAATCTCGTCAAAAGCTACCTACCCACCAAACCAAGAGAACTACCACTCTGGGCCAAAGAAATATTTTCACCATCAATGATAGCCGCAGGAAACGTCACAGACAAGCTAGAAGTAAAAAGACTCACACAGTATGGTCTTGATAATTTAAACCGCTGGTTCGGCTTTCTAGAGCGTCAGGAGCCGTGTTTAGACTATGATCTCATCGTTGCACACGAGAATGCCAAGAGCAAATACTGCCACAATCAGCTACAAAATCCAAACAGTAAAAATGTAATGATATCACTAGGATTAGATAAAGATTATGTTGAACAATTCAAAAAAATACAATTTCCGTACTGATAGAACTAACATTGATCGATGGAAAGAGGTCAATTCTTATAAAAATTGGAATCGACGATCCGATGCACTAATGCAATTGTTTATGAAATTTGAATATAATAAGCAATCAAAATATCAAATTATAGAATACGGCTGTGGTCCTCAAGCACCTTTTTATAATTCTTATAATCGTCACTCTCAATTTGAAGTGATTAAATATGATATAAAAGCGTGGGATGATCAAACAAATATCATAGATTTGAATGAAAGCGAAATTACTCTGCCAAACACAAACATATCTGTTTTTAGCGGTGTTTTAGAATATCTGAATGATGTGCCGTCAATATTACAAAAAGCAATTGCAGTGTCAGATTATGTTTTAATTACCTACAATTTTGTACATGCTGATTGGTTAAATAATGACGTTCAATTTATAAGGCGTATACGTCATAGAGCCATTAAAAACGGATGGCGTAATCACTACACAAATAAAGACATCGTTCAACTTGTTTCATCTATGGGTATTCTTTGTGCTGCAGCTACTTTTGAAAATTCTTCATGTTTTTTGATACGAAATAATGTGGTAAATAGTGGGAAATAGTGGTTAAGTAGAAATATAGAAATCAAATAAACGAAAATGACGCGAGGTGTCGCTATATGAAAAAATATCTCTGGATGAGTGCCGGTTATGTGTCGCTCGCCTTAGCCTACATCGGATTTGTAACTCCCGGCATACCGTTCAGTATTTTCCTAGTGTTCTCCGCGTATTGTTTCGCTCAGTCTTCTCCGCGTATGCATGCGTGGCTGTATAATCACAAACACTTCGGTCCATTCCTCACAGGCTGGGTCGAGAAGAGAATTTTCCCCACACGGCTCAAATATGCGATGCTACTCGTTATGAGTTCGAGTCTGGCGTTCCTATGGCTCACCACAAATAATGTTTCTGCAACATTGTGGAGCGGTATTTTTATGGCACTCGTTGCAGTCTGGGCATGGCGCTATCCAGGTTCTGAAGAAGAATATCAAAAAAGACTTGACAGCAAGTAAGAATTTTGGTACCCTAAAGCTTAACGCATGAGGGGATGAATATATGAATTTCTGGAATATAATGTATTCCAAATTTTCTCTTGTATTCCCCCGCAAGCCATGAGATACTTACTCTGTAATAAGGAGATAGTGCAAATGTTACATAAGAATTTGATTCCCGGTGACCTCATCAAAGCTTTTGAGTTTGAGCCAATGCCTGATCGTCCCGACAGATTTGTCATCGGTGCAATTGATCGTTTCGAAGAGTACGCGTACATCATCAAGGGTGAGACTATCATCAAGGACACTGCATTCGGTACCGAGCGTATGAAAGAAGGTGTTGAGATTCGTGTTCCCTACACTGTTATGTTCGAGCATGAAGGTCGAGTTACTCCTCTCACTGAGGGTCACAAATTTCTTGAAGCATATTATGCGGAGGTAGAGTAAATGGATAATGATTTGAAAGCAATTATTGCAGGTGGTGTAGGCTTGCTAGGCATATTTGCATTTATGTGTGCATTGGCATTGCTGCCATGGGGTGTGATGTATCTATGAGGTACAAAGAAGAGATCACTGACTGTGGTTCGGAATATTTTCCGAACCACATCTATGTGACACAGGGTCGAGTGCTGCTGGGCTACGTGCCTAGGGGCACCACTGTGGTGCAGTGGTTCAAAGAGCCTAAGAAACAGTGGAGTGTGTCTCACAGGCGCTTTCGTGAGCTATCTAAGCGTGAGGTGAGCGTTCTCTCGTAAAAGGCTTCGGACCTTTGCGGACATGGTAGGTGCATTAGCACTTTTTTCCAAGGGTCCCTATATTAAAATTTTTTTCTCAAGTAACTTTGACAAACGAAGGAGTTTTCTATACAATGTTCTTTGAAATGCTTGGAGGTATATTCTTTTTGTTAATTGGACTTTGTGGCTGTCTATATCCGTTTTTGTTTAGGGTCCCCCCTAATGAAAATTTTTCCGCCCCAAAAAAATTCGCCAAGAGTGATAATATGTACTGTGATGGAGATAATACATGATCTACTACCCGAAATCTCAGTTGAAACCCGAACTGAACACTAAGTTAAGCGGACATCATTCTGTGGTGCGTTTTATTAAAAGCTCGTTCACACGTGCAAAGGGTGCGAACAAAGGAGGTATATCCAACCCCTACGTTGTTGGACAGGGTACTGGTGGTATGGAGTTTGAGATTACTTGGCAACCTGGAATGACGTATACAGAGACGCCCTTCTTTGATGACAAGAAAAACTTTCTGGGTAAACGTATACGTATAGTAAAGGAGAATAATGGTGATAAGTAGAAGTGATCTAAACGAACACGCATTCGAGCAGTTGATTCGTAATGAGTTGATTGAGCAGCTTGCTGATTTGGAATTTAGTATGAACGATGATAGTATTCGTGACACTAAATTGGTTGAAGCGTTTAAACGTGTAATTGCATACAACAGTGTGCCTGGAACCTATGAGGATGGAAAATATGACGAGTGAAGTAAATTTAATTGGAATGACATCCCCAAGTGCGGTGACAGGCTGTAGTACTGCCAATGGCTTGATTGCCTATGCTGCGCGTGTAAGCAATCCTAGCAATCAGAATAATGAGAAGACCGCTCCCAAGTTGCTTCGATATCTGATCAAGGAAGGGCATTGGAGTCCGTTTGAAATGGTATCTGTAACCATGGAGATTAAGACCACTCGGGATATCAGCCGACAGATTCTACGGCATCGCTCGTTTTCCTTTCAGGAGTTTTCTCAGCGATATGCAGTGAGTGAGGGATTCAACACCGCACGAGAGGCCCGTAAGCAGCATCCTAGCAACCGACAATTGTCGATGGTAGATGAGGACCCCGTACGACAGAAAACCGCTCAGAACGTGTTTAACGAGATGCAGGCGGAGGTTTGTAAAGTAGCCAAGGACTATTATGAAATGGCGTTGAACGCGGGGATTGCTAAGGAGCAGGCGCGTGCCCTCCTACCGGAGGGCTTGACCGAAACAACCCTTTATATGGCGGGGACGCTTCGCTCTTGGATTCACTACTGCGAGATGAGACGCGGACACGGTACGCAGGCAGAGCATATCGAAATCGCCGATAAGTGCTGGGAGATTCTGGGTGTTCATTTTCCGGATGTGGTCGAGGCCGTCGAGGGACTTCATGATTAATCTGGACTACGAGCTTCATGAACTTCCTTTTCCTCACATCATCATAAGGAATGTGATCAAGGACAAGTACGTTCACGAGTTTCTTCGGCACAATACTGAGATCACTGAGTATATGGCGAATATGCGTAATCTCGAAAGATTTCAGGTGTTTTTAAATCGAGGGACAGAATCTCGATGGAACATTAAGCTTCCTTCCGAAAACTTTACGGATGAGTTCAATCGAGTGACTCGCGATTTTTTAACGACGTTTAAATACCACTCTGGTATAAACGAACTGTTTAAAGAATTGTTTGTGCCCTACTATGAAAAAGAGTTTATTGATTTTGATGATCAATTGAGACCAAAGAAGCTCGATATATCCTACGGCGCATATAACGCCTGTACAGAAGCCAAGAATATCATTGGTTGGCATTTAGATCGTGGTAATAAGCTCATTGCAGGTTTCATCTATCTACGCGAGAAAGACGATACCGTGGACGATGGTCATCTGCAGATTAGTTCGGGTCCCGACTCGTTTATCAAAGAAATACCCTACGAGGACAATGTGCTGGTGGCTTGGCCGAATCTGACCAATGCGTGGCATCGAGCAACGGTGAGATACCCGACAAAGCATTTACGGCGCATTGTTAACTTTATTCAGGAGACTGATAAAGATCGATTCTATCACGATTACGAGACAGACAAGCACGATAAGAATGACAAGTCTTCTCGCAGCATACACGAGCTTCACTCAATTAAAATGTTTGGATTCAAGGAGGTTCATTTAAATGAACGGGAAGAAAGCAAAACTACTACGTAAGTACGGCAAGGTTGAAAAGAAAACCAAAAAAATGTATAATAGCCTCAGTCATGATGAGAAAGGATTACTTCGTGACATCTATGAATACAATATAGCACGCAAAGCATTTATCGAGAGCGAATCCAGTAAATGAATATATTCTATTTACACCCAGACCACGTGCGATGTGCTCAAGAGCATATCGACAAGCATGTGGTTAAAATGTGTATCGAGTATGCGCAGCTGATGTCAACCGCACATCGTGTGCTTGACGGCAAGCTGTGGTATGGTCGAACCATCAACGGACGTAAGATCGCACGCTATTTTCATTCGGATACAGAAATGAATTCGATATTATACAAAGCAAGCCACATCAATCATCCGTCTGCCATCTGGGTTCGTAAATCAGAAAACAACTATAACTGGCTGTACAATATGTGGACTGCACTCGCCGAAGAATATACACATCGCTATGGCCGCGTGCACGAATCATTTACCAAGCTTGAATATCATTTATTACTTCCGCCCGACAATATACCCAAGGCTGGTTGGACTCAACCGCCACCCGCAATGAAAGCATATCCTCAGTGTATTGTCGAGGGTGATAGCATTACGTCGTATCGTAATTACTACTGGGAAGCCAAATCTGACTTTGCCAGCTGGACTAAACGAGACAAACCCATCTGGTGGATCGAACGTGAGGGACAAATCAATGACGGGTAAAGGAAGTGGTCGAAGACCTATGAAAGTATCTCAGACTGAGTTTGAAGCTCAGTGGGATCTTATATTTGGAGGCAAGAACATGAAACACGAGCATCAACGAGGAATCATTACCGAAGAACTTTCTCGATATATGTCTGCTGATGGTAGGCGAGAAGCAGTTGTGGTGAA
>Ga0255770_10003064_pt1 | contig 14602 bp, 12 predicted proteins | sample 071ome_22_FD_179968 | JGI IMG/M metagenome (GOLD analysis project Ga0255770, IMG submission 179968) | Coastal salt marsh microbial communities from the Groves Creek Marsh, Skidaway Island, Georgia - 071404AT metaG (version 2) | ecosystem: Environmental > Aquatic > Marine > Intertidal zone >... | reverse complement strand
GCTGAAAAGCAGCGCGGATCAAACAAGATTACCCAGACCCTGAAGGGCGTCGCCGTCGGCGCGGTGGTCGGCATGGCGATCACGATCGGTGTCGCTTACCCGACGTTGAAGGATAAGTGGACGTCTTCGGATGCCCCGGCGCCGCTCGCGTGCGCCGATGCGCAGCCGCAGTCTCCGAGGGATGTCAGTCCGTCGTACAGCTCTGGTACCCTCAAGGCGAAAGCGGCCGCGTATGACGGTTCCGTGAGCGCCTTGACGCACGTGAACACGCACTACCACTTGGGTGCGGAACACAAGTCTTCCGGACAATACGATAAGTTGCATACGACGACTGGCCGCAAACTTCTCTCCGGCGAAACGGAGTACGGCTTCTACTGCGACAACGTTGCTGCTGTCGCCGCCTTGACGACGGCGCAAAAGACGGAGTACGACTGGCAATACTGCAAGGAAACTGAAGTCGGTAAGACTTACGAGCTTCACTACGTGTACTCCTCTGGCGGTAAAAAAATTGGTGACGGCCTCGGCGGCGCTTTCGCTGTTCAAAACAACCCGACCGTCGTCGTGCGTGGACAAGTGTTCCACGTCGTCAACGACGCCACGTACGATCTCCCGAGTGGCAGCAACCTCATGGACGGCATGCTCCAAAGCTTCCCGGGGAGCTCTACCACCACGCTCTCTTTGAGCGACGTCACCGTGTACGCTGGCTCCACCACGGGTCGCAGCTACAACAACGACGATTCTTGCTCCCCGTACCAAATCAATTGGCAAGTGGACCAAAAGTGCCGCTTGATCTCCGCCAAGTCTTTCGACGCCATGTGCAAGAAGATGAAGGAGGAATACGACATGTCCGCCGACACGCACCCGCACCAATCTCGCGATCTCGTCTCCAACGCGCTCTCCTCGGACGCCGATACCACGTTGTCGGCGTACTAAGCGCCAGTCACGGACCACTTTTCATCGGTCGCTGGGACACCTCCCTCCGACATCAAGACATCAAGACGCGCCCGAGCGCCATCGAGCACGCGCGTCGCGCACAATCAATACCCGTGCGTTCGACGACGCGATCGATTCATTATTATTCATTTATTTAATACATTCTTTGGATTCATTACCACTCACTGCGACTTGTCGCGACGCGCTTCGCGACGATTTCTCGCGAGTGATATCAACACGTCCTCATCATCACCATTTTCACGGTTCACGACCCGTCGTTTCCACGCACACCCTAAACCCTAAACCCTAAACCCTAATTATCCACAACGCTCGACGGTTCGACGTCACCTCGCGCGTAGTGCACCACTCACCGACTCGTCGAACGACTCGTCGAACGACGACCGACGCGCGCGCGCGACTCGCGGGTTTAGTTTTGTCGACCCGTTCGTCCGACCCGTTCGTCCGACGGTCGAAAGCCCCGTCCGTCGTCGCATCGCCGCCGAACTTACGATTCTGGTTCCGATTGGAATAGGATTAGGATTAGGAGGACCAGACCCGCGGCCGGGTTTCTTCTCGAGCGAGGGAAAGAGCACCGGGAAGACGGTCGCATCGCGCGTCGTCATGTCGTCCGTCGTCCCCACCGCGCTTCGTCTCGGCGTCGCGACGACGCGGAGGACGACGACGTCGAAAACGTCATCGGCGAGGACGAAGGGTTCCGGCGGCGCGCGCGTCGGGGTGCGCGTCGGGGCGGGGCACGGGCACGGACACGGACACGGGCACGGATCGTCCGTCGCGCCGACGAAGGGGTTCGTTGAAGAGATGCGTCAGGTGGCGATGCGGTTGCACACGCGGGAACAAGCGCCGAGGGAAGGGGAGAAACCCGCCGACGCGCAGAGGGCGGAGCAGCGACCGGTGGCGCGTTGGACGCCGACGCCGGAGGGGTACTTGAAGTTTTTGGTCGAGTCTCTCGCGGTGTACGAAGCGATGGAGACGATTGTGAATGATGAGGCGAACGCGGAGGTTTATGGGAGGTTTAAGAATTCTGGGTTGGAACGGACGGGGGCGTTGAAGAAGGATGTGGAGTATTTGTGCCAACGGTTTGGGTTGACGGCGCCAAACGCAGAGGGTCCGGGTAAGGAATACGCGGTGTTTTTGACGGAATTGGCCAAGACTGCGCCGCCGGAATTTATTTGTCACTTTTACAACGTGTATTTCGCGCATAGCGCGGGTGGGCGGATGATTGGAAGAAAAGTGAGCGAGATGATTCTCGACGGGAAGGAGTTGGAGTTTTACGAGTGGCGCGAACGCGGAGGCTTGGATGAATCTTTGACGCGAGTGCGGGGGCTTTTGAATGACACGGCGGAGAAATGGACGAGAGAGGAGAAAGACCGGTGTTTGGAGGAGACTGGGAAGTCGTTCGAGCTCTCTGGGCAGCTTTTGCGGTTGATTGCGTAGGACACAAGTCGCCAAAGAAGAAGACATTTTATTTTAATAAACAACGACTGAGCAACCGCGAGCGAGCGTTTAATCGTTTCATTTTTCAACCGCGCTGGTTTTTATTTGGCTTGCATTGCGTACTCTACTGTTATTACAACAAAGCATTCGATGGTATTGTACTTGTGCAGTGACTTTTGTGTAAAAGAAAGGTGGTGTTTTTCCATCTGCGTCGCGTCTTCACACGAATTTCGGCCGAGCGCCGCCCGGGGTGAGAATCATGTTATCCTCCGCGGAATCGTTCGTGTCCGCGACCGATCTCGGAGAGTCGGAACGAGACCGAGACGGTGTCGATACGTTTGTGACGTCGTTGCCCGACCCAAACCTCGAGAAACCGTTTCGTTTCGAAGAAGAATTCGCGTCGGTTTGTATGGTTTCGCCGACGCTGTCCACCATGCCGTAAAATCGCATCCCGAGCGAATGTTCCGAATGAGTTTCGTCGGGTTGTTGTTCCTTGATGAGAGACATGATGTTCTGCACCTGCGCCTTTGAAAACGGCGCTCGAGGAATGGGATCTGGTAAGGGGGCAATCTTGCGCGGCAAGACGCCCGGTTTTGCGCCCTCATCTATAAAACTCAGAATAGGCTGGAGGTAGTCTCGATAGTACGAAAAGTAATTGTGCGTCCCGTGCGTCGTGTGCATCGTGCACGGCAAACCTGCCGATCGTCTTATCTCATCCAACGTCTTGGCGTGACAGTAAGGAACCACTTCGTCCTCCAGCGCATGCACGATGAGCGTGCGAGCCGAGTATCGCGTCATCCACACCCTGTTATCCCACCGATCCGTCATGATGGACGCCACGTTTCCCAACAAGGCGAGACCCGCCTCTTTGATGCTCGTGAATGGCGAGTGCAAAATCACCCCGCCGAGTTGATTTCCATCCAGTCTCTCTACCGCCGACGCGAGCTTGGTTGCCGGTCCCGTACCCAGGGATCGACCGAGCACCCAAACGTCTCGCGGATTGACGCCGATTTCCTCCGTCACGTACACGTACGCCGCCGCCACGTGTCTGTCCACGCTCTTCTCGTACGCAACCCCTTTCGAAGTGCCATACCCGGGGTACTCGACGAGCAAGACGTCCGCCCGCCAACACTCGGCATCCCTCGCGCACAAAGCAAAAATGTGCCCAATGTCGCACGCGTTGGCGTGACAGTGAATGATAACCCGCTCCGCCCTCGTGCGTCTACACGGAATCCAAACGCACGGAAACTCATACCCAGCTCCAGAGTCTAACATTGCACAGTGTGCGGGAGACCACGGATGCGACCGCTCCCCGTAACTCGGCGGAGGCGCCTGAAAAATCGCCCTATTAATCAACGACATCCCCTCAAACGTCGGCCACTCCGACGACTCCGCCCCGAATTCATCCGACGAATCCTCCACTCCATCCACCATGAGGACCCGTCCTGGCCTCACAGGCGACGTCGTCATCGACGAATTCGACGACCCAGGCGACGACGACCCAGAAGAACTCGCTATTTCGCCATTCATCGCTCGCGTCAAGCGTCTCGTTCGCGCTCGCAAAGCCTCCTCGTACGAAACCTCCTTGTTCTTGCGCTCCAAAGCCTCCTGTGATTTTCGCGGTCCACACGTCACCCCGAACATGACTGCACGACTGGTTGACTGAGTGATTGATTATTATTCCTATTTCCCTTCAATCGTATCGTCGCCGCGATATCACTTCGCCGCGATATCACTTCGCCTCCAGTGTATCAGATGTCTCAATCAACCCCCCGACGCCCGACCCGGTTCGCGTCCGCGATTCACCCGACGCACACCGTCCCGCTCTCGTCGTCGCTCTCGCGCGTCGTCGTCGTCGTCGCCGCCGCCGTCTCGCTCGCTCGCTCGCTCGCTCGCTTAAAGAATCCGGCTCGAAACCGATCCGATAGAATTATCACCGAATCGGCGCGCCGAACTTCGTTCGTTCGATCGAGCGCGCGCCGACGTCGACGTCGACGTTCGCGTCCGCGGGAGGGTTTAACAACGGACGCGCGAGCGGATTCCGTGGGCGTCCGTCGCGACGTCGTGTGCCGACGGACGGACGTCGACGTCCACGTCGGCGCGCGGTCGGCACCGGATGGATCTCGGAGTCGGCGCGTTCGGACATTCGGAACTCACGCGTTTTATTCATCACTCATACAAGAAATATCCATGGAATACGAATGTGTGCGGTAGATTTGATGTTTTATAAAAGTCCACTAAACGTTCTACACCCGGGTGTCGGTCTATCCCGACGGTTCTAACGAGCTACATACATGTCTGTCTATCCCGACGGTTTCGGTTCCCCGTCCACGACGACGGTGAACGCCACGGCTGGCGCCGGGGCACCGCCGCCGCCGCTCGCGCTGACGCCGCCGGACGCCGGCCGGGGACGCGGATCGACGACCTCGCCGGCGACGGACGCGCGCACGCCCAGGGCGCGCAAACCGCCGCGGGTCGCCCCGGAGTGAAACGCGAGCGCGCAGCGCACGTGTGGGTCCTCGTTCGCGTCGATCGCGTCGACACCGCCGGCGCCGGCGCCGCGGGCTACCTGGGTCACCGAACGCATCGCGGTGAAGGCGTCGTCGTGAAGCACAAAGGTTCCCCGGTTGTTCGTTTTGAGCTTGTCGACGCGTCTACCGTGCGCGAGCGACCAAAACTCTTTACACGCGCACATGATCGCCTCTTGTTGATCCCCGAACGGGTCCATCGCGATCTTCGTCGTCGTCGTCGCGAGTTCGGCGAGTCGTTCGCCGATTCTCGCGCCGATGAGTTCGAGCGTCTGGCACGCGTCCTTGACGCGGTCGGCATCGAACGCGCCTTCATCGTCGTCATCGTCGTCGGCAACCTTTGTGGTTGACGACGAGCGGTGTAAGACGTACCGAACGAGTTCGACGCACAGGTGTTCGTACGCGCTTCGCGATGTCGTCGATGTCGTCGTCGTTCCACCGGCGGTGCGATCCATGTCGTGCGGCGGCGTCGAAGACTGACGCAAAGTTTTCAGTCGCTTCATTTTCAAAACTCAACCGTTTCGTTCATTCGCTCGTCAGTGTCCGACTCGCGTTCGGTCGCGGAGAAGAGAGGGATGGACACGACGGAAAAAGCGCTGCGGTTCCTTCGTCCCGACGAATCCGCGCGGGCGTACCTGGAGCGCGCGCTCACGGAACCTCTCGCGAGTGGGATACCGTGGTTGGACGCGCGGGCGCCCGAGCCAGCGCTTCGACCGGGTGAAATCATCGAAATCGTCGGCCAAGGCGGGTCCGGGAAGACGGAGATCGCGCTCGAGATCGCGACGAATGCGGTGTTACCCGCGGAACGGCGTGGGGTGCGGTATCGAGGGAGCGAGGCGAGGGTCATCTTTATAGACTGCGACGGCAAGTTTGACCAGTTGAGGTTGTTGCGCGTGCTCAATCAAAAAATTACGGATCGTTTAGGGACGAGCGTGGCGGAAAATAAACGAGAGAGCATGGTTGATGAAGTGTACGAGGAGTCCATGTCGAGGTTTACGCTCATTCGCGCGCATTCGTCGTTGGATGTGTTGAAGACGCTCACGGCGTTGGACGCAGCGTGGGACGGGAAAATCGCGCGCGCGGCTACGGATGGACGCTTTGGGGAATCGAAAGCGGAGACGACGACGACGACGACGACGACGACGGCGACGACGAATCGTCATGGAGGAAACGGTGGGGTTGGAAAATCGTCACAGAGATTGGTGATTTGCGACAACGTCGCGGCGTTTTATTGGCTCGATAGGGCGTCGAGGAAGGATCACGAGGCGCCGTACAATATACAACGCGTCTTCGCCAACGAGGCGAGGTTGCTCAAACGGTTGGCGAGTGCGCACAGAGCCTCAGTGTTGGTGACGAAAAACACACTGAGCGGGGACGCGAGACGCGTGGGTGAATACAAGGATTTTCTTCCCGTCGAATGGACAAACGCGGTGACGCAACGCATCGTACTGACGCCGTCGTCTTCGCAAGCGGCCGGGTACGGAGAATTCGTCGGCGTTGCCTCGTGGGACGCTCCGAGGAGACCAGGTGGGACGTTCACCGTCACAGAGCGCGGCATGCGATGTTAGAGTGTTAGTTGGATCGATTGATTTTGATGGTAGCGGTAGTAACGTAGGACGAATGAACGTTTTAATGAACGAAACAAACGAACAAAGGAACGTGTGTGTCTTGAGGAGAACGCGTGGCGTGATAAATTACAGGACAAAACTTCACGTCTACGACTCCACACGATGTCAAAGTCTAGGTAACAATATGAATACACAAAGATCCTCGTTGGCGCTGGAATCTTTGGTCTCTCACCCTCTTTTTCTAGTACATTTTTCTTTCTCTCGAGGAGAACTTTCACCCTCTCTCTCTCTCTCTCTCTCTCTCTCTCTCTCCCTCTCTCTCTCACCCTCTCTCTCTCTCTCTCACTCTCGTTCGCCTGTTATGAATAGCTTTACTCGTCCCAGTGCATGTCGAGTGGACACGTCGGAGAAGCGTTCTTCAACTCGCGTTCGTACGCGGCGTCGGACATTGGCATCGGAACTTGGATATTCAGCGATTCGCCGTGAACATCGTCGTGCTCCATCGCGTCGTCGTACATGGCATCCTCCTTGCACGCGTCAGCGTAAAGCTTGAGCATGCGAGACACCAACTGCACCACGTCTTGGGGTTCGATATCCGCCGCCACGCGGAGCGCCGGCGGGCACATTGGCCGAATCCCGAGGTTCAACCTCGACGCGCCAATCACCGCCGCCGCGACTCGAGACGGAAGCTCATTGATAAAACTCGCATCCGTCACCACGAGCGAGTACATTTGGCACACAAACTGTCTCAGCTCTTCTCTATGCGACGGGGTCCACCTACCGTATTCAACCTCGTCCGCCTCCGTCGTCCCGCCATTCGTCAACGCCAAGAATGACTCCAAAAAGTGCGCCGGCGTTAAAATACCCAGTTCCCAATCGAGCTCGATGAGCACCGCGAGTTCCATCTTTTGAATGATATCTGGCGAGTACATGTTTGACGTCCACGCCCGCAGTTTCGCCATGGTCGGCACTCGTTCTTCAATCTCTTCATACTTGACGGCAATCTGCAAGCAGCACAGCGCGACGAGATGAAGCGACGTCTTCGGCACCACAGTCTTGCTCAGCACTCGGTCCTGCGATCGCGCGTTCGTTCGCACGACGATTACGATTCGTCAGTCTCCATTCACTCTGCGGGCGGGGGTCGAGCCTCTGGAATAAAATTGCATTCGCCTCGGAATAAAAAAAAGTTCGGACACATGGAGAGTCGTCGTCGTCCACGTCGACGCCCGGTGGGACGACGGACATTGGAAAACGCCATACTCAGTGTATACGCATACGAGAAAAAAAAGCGCATCGAGTCCATCCACCCATCGGTCCGACGGTTGGTGGCACCCGCGGCGTCCCTTGGGCGCGTCCGCTGCTCGATGGATGGACTGATGGATCGCGCGAAGCGGTCGACGCGTCGCGGACGTACCGTGAAGGCGATGGCGACGTCGGCGGTGGTCGGCGCGAACCTCTCCCCGGCGCAAACGTCGAGAATCCACTCGACGAGTTGCCCGCGGTAAGGCGCGTGGTGCGCCCTCGCGACGTCGAGGACGAAGCGACCGAAAAGCTCGCGCTCGCGGGCGAGCATCTCTGCGCACGCGCACGCGTGGAGCTCGGGACCGTCCGGGGCGGCGTCGCGGGCGCGCGACGCGCACAGAGCCGCGAGCGCGGGCGAAGGACGCGCGGGAAAATTTTGAATCGTTTTTCCCGATCGCGTCGGATCGCCCGCGCGCGCGTCGTACGGCGCCGGAACCGCCGAGGGCGGTCGGATGCGATCGTCGTCCAGACGCGCGGCGAAAACGTCGCGGTCGCTCCGGTCGCTGTGTTCGGTGGAGAAGGAGTTGGAGCGCGCGCGCGCGTCGTCGACGCCGTCGCCGTCGACGGATTTCGGTCGTTCGATTTCATGCGCGTCGCGCGTCGACACCGCGACGCAGCTTCCGTCCAGCGGCGCGATCGTCAACATGGTTGATTGATTGATTGTTCGCCTCGACGTCGTCGCGCCCGAGATCGATCGCGCGTTCGGATGGGCGTTTTCCTCGCGGGCGACCCGACGAGTCCGTCGTCCGACCGACGAAAAAACGAGGGACGAGAGAGCGGTGCGCTCCCGACCGTTTGTTTAAAACGCGCGGACGCCGCCCGTCCGTCTCTACCGTCCGCGACGGTGGTGTCCCGCGCGCGGTTCTGTCGTCGCGTCGGACGACAACACCAACCGCGCGATCGATCGATCGTTCGAACGTCGGAAAAACGCGCGAACCGAGCGCGAACCCGTGGTTTCCCTCGGGCGCGAAGGGAGCCTCTGTCACTCTCGCGACGAAGAGTCACGACTCGCAGATTTAACCGCAATCACAATCACGCGCGCGTAGGGGGGGGTGGTGCCCGCTCGGCACCGCGATCGGACCGACCGATCGATCGATCGGACGTCTCCGATCGGACGTCTCCGATCGGACCGATCGGACCGATCGCGACGCGACCCCTATCCATTTTTACCGTTCACGACTCGTCCGAATCGACCTAAAAATCTTCCCGCGCGAACGAACGAACGCGAACGTAAAAATTGAAAAAAATCCACCACGCCACATGTCCGACTGTTCGTATCGCGGGTCGCGGGATCGGGATCGGGACATCGCGGACGGACGGGCATCGCGATTTGGGTGTTTCGCGAGTCAGGACCGGTCGTCTATGGCGAGGGTACGGGATTTTTTCGTCCGGATCGATCCATCGGATCCATCGGTTCGACTCCGGCGCGTTCGGTCGGGATCGGGATCGGGCGTGCGTGCGCGTACGAGTCCGCGTGGATATTTTTTACCGCGCGGGCACCCGTCGAGTCGAGAGCTGAGTCAGCGCGCCGTTCGATTTGGCGCGAAAAAGCGTTCGAACACTCGGGGCGCCCTTAGCGCGCGTATGGAGACCGAGTGCGCGCGCGTTCGTCCGTCCGTCCGCGCGCGCCTCGCGTCGTTGAAGAAGGCGATGAAAATATCTTCCCTCTTCGTCTTCCCGAAACGACGCGCGGGCGGACGGACGGAGACGGGGGCGTCGACCGCGACCGGGCGGAACGGAACGGAGCGGAGCGGTCGACGGGCGTCGACGCGCGGACGGAAAGGGACCGAAAGCGCCGTCGTCGTCGTCCGTCGATCTATCCATCCATCCGTCCAGGCGCCGACGCCGACGTCGACGGGTGATGCCGCCGACGCCGACGCCGACGACGGGCGGTGGGACGACGGGCGCGATCGTCGTCGTCGCGAGCCGCGGGGCCGCGTGGGCGCCGACGACGCCGACGCCGACGACGGGGCGACGACCGGGACGACGACGGGCGCGGGGTGGCAAAGGAGGATGAAAAGACCGTTCTTGTTGTCTCTTTGATACGAATCTTTGAGGGATATTTAGAGATGAAACAAACCTAGTAGACCGGGCGAATATGGGTGTGGAATGTATGATTTTTGGTACATCCGGGTTCAAAATGGATTTTGTATGTATGCATCCAGGACCCGACGAACGTCCAACACCCCCGGGCGATGGATGGCGCGCGCGACACACCGCGGTTCGCGTTCGCGTTCGCGACCGGGTTCGGGGTACGCGCTGATTCAGTGATTGACATCGATTCATTCGTGTGACCTGTCGCGTCGACGAACTGAAGATGCGGTGTTGCTCGAAAGACGACCGACGACGCGGGAGCGATGATTTCGAGGTGTTGAGAAACCAACGCGCAACACCGACGTCTTCGGATGATGAAGGGAGCACGACGACCGTGACGGATACGATGGAGCGGCGGGGTGTGCGTCACGTTGGACGCGAGCGACGCGGCGATGGTTCGAAAGATGACGCGCGGAGTCGACGAGGAGGTTCGGGCGACGGCGACTTTGATGATTTGGAAGCGGGGAGTTCCGAGCGCGATTCCCACTTTGAAGTTGGCGTCGGTGGGCGACGAAGCGCGTGGGATCGCGCGATGGAAAAAGGTGGTTCTGATGGTGGCGAAGATGTTTCTCCGACGCACAGCACGTTCGGGCGAGATAGTGAGAGGAATAGGAGGATGCGAAAGACGGCGCGACTCGTCGCCGAGCGATTGGGCGGAATCGATAGCGACGAGGACGACGACGAGTTCGAGCCAGGACTCGGTGCGCCCGCAGACGTCGAACAAGGCTTTGGGTTTGTTTCAAAGGATGATGTTTCGAAGAGGAAAGAGGAGATGGAGCGAAAGAAGCGCGAAGAGGAGGAACGTCGAGCCGAAAAGGCGAGACGCAAGGCGGAGAAGAAACAGGCAAAGAGAGACGAGCGAGAGAAGCGAGCGCGTTTGGAGACGGATAGCGAGACGGTTTCGCTCCTCGAAGGTAGAGAAAACCACCGTCGAAAGCGATCCTTCTTCACGAGGGGCAGCAGAGCTGGAAACGTGATATTAGCCGTTGTCGCAGCCTCAGCTGTGATTGCTAGCGCCGTCGGCGTGATTTTGTACGCCCCGACGTCTAGCCCGAAGACGGTGGAAATTAGGGGGACGGACGATGGTGTACTCACCACGGCTGATCCTTCTCTTCATCCGCTCAAGGCGACGACGGATAAAATTCTCCACCATCTCAAACACTTTACAAAGTCTTCGAAGTCTGCGCCTTCAAAGAGCGACGAGGACGACGACGACGTGCTTGAAAAGGAAAAGAAGGAGAACGACTCACTCGAAGACGTCGACGACGATGAAACAAAGAATGACGTCGACGACGACGACGACTCGAAGGGGGAGTCCAAGGCGATCGAAGCTTCACTCGGCGCCAAGAACACTGAGCCGGAAATCTACGCGACGTCGAGTTGTGCCCCCGTGCATCGCGATTCGAAGCACGGGATTTACAACCAATTCAACTCGGCGTGCTATCACAAAAAGGATCTCATCGGCTGTATCGAGCCCACCGTCGGGGGGTGCCAAAAATGCTACCTCGCCGACTCAGCGGCGGCGTCTCAGAAGGGCTCGTATGCGCACTGCTCGCATCATGTATGCAAAACTTACAACGTCAAGGGATGCCTCGCCGATCCTCGGAAAGCCGAAGAGCAAACGGCGCTTGAATCTCCAAAACACGACGTTACTTTCTCAAAAGCCAAGCGTAAAGCTGTTCCGACGGCGAGAGTCTCGCATTCCGAGGAGGACTCTGAGGAAATTGAAAGCTGCCTCCCAAACCTCGAGGACGCCAAGAGAGGCGTGTTCCAATACTCTGAGCGCTCCTGTCGCACTCTCGGTCACGCAAATGTCGATTACTCTGGATGCATCGCCGTCGGTAAGTCTTCTTGTCGCATGTGCGTCACTCGTTCTGCGCTCAGAACGTCGTCGTTTTCCCTCTGTCCAAAATCCGTCTGTCACCACCACGACTTGCTCTTTCAGCAGTGCGCGGGAGAGGAAGACAAAGTCGAAGACGAGGACGACGACGACGACGACGTCCAATAGACGAAAACATTCATATTCGTAATATTACGATAGCATTAGCGATGTACAAACCCCGTTCTCGGCGCCTGCAGACAATCATTTTCGCGTATTTGTTTGGTTCCGCGCGCCTCTCCTCTTCTAACCACCTGGACAGTTGACCAAACGCAAACTGCAAACTTTACTAAACGCCGCGCGGGGCTCGAGCGTCGCCGCCGGGAAAGCGAACCGAACGAAAGGAACAGGAAAACGACGCCGTGAAGAACATCATGTCCAACGTCGCGCGCGGTGCGCGCGCGGGCCCTAGGGAAGCGGCGCCGCGAGAGATGCGGCATTTTCTGGTGCGAGCGAAAGAATTGCACGCGGTCGCACCGATGATCGCGTACTACCTGCGCCTTCGCGCGGTGGAGGTTGGGATGACGCTCACACCGCGACCGAAGGAGGCGCTGAACTCGGTTCTGGAGATTTTGGAGCGGACGAAGCGATCGACGCCGCTTTCGGGGGACACTGAGGTGGATTACATCAACGCGAAAAAGTTTGCACTCGACGTGTACGACAGAGCGGATCGACTCGATCGGGCAAATAAACGGTCGAAGGAGGATTTGAAACGACGGATTGAGGCTTTTAGCGCGGCGAGCACGTTTTTGCAAATGTTGGAACACTTTGAGGAGCATCCGAGGTTGGGTAACGGAGCAAGAAGAGACGAGGACGCGAGACAGAGACGAGAGTTTGCGGAATGGAGAGCGTTCGATTTGACGCAAGCGTTGCAGCTGGGTCGGGCGCCAACGGAGGTCAAGGTGATGAGCGCGCCTCCACCGGCGCCGGTGGTGCAGGAGACGAGGAAAAGCATGGTCGCTCCTCCGCCAGTGCAGACACAACCGCCTCCTCCTCCGATGACGGCGGCAGCGCCGCCCCCGCCTCCGCCGGAAGTCGCTCCCATCGTCGCGGAACCAGTCGTGCCGAGCGCACCGCCTCCATCTCTGCCGCTTCCATCTCCTGTCAAGTCTTTGGTCGATACCTCGAGTGATTTAGTTTCGGTCGAAGATGTACCGGAAGTTGAGCAGAGCAGCGCTGCTGCCGCGGCGGCGCCACCGCCTTCGGCAAGCGTCGAACAGAACGAATGTCCGCCGCAAGAGGAGGAATCGCACGGAGAAGATAAGCCGGGCGAATGAGAAAGAGAACGTGAGGCATAAATGTAGTAATCGCGCGAGGGTAGTTGTTGTGAACACATAGAAGAATGTGTGGGAAAGACTATTACAATTTAGGCGCAGCTTAACTCAAAGATAGAAGTCGTTTTGACGCGATTGGCCACCGACTTCCTTCAACTTCTTCAAAATCTTGGAGAAGTATTCCTCTAAGTACTCGTCGAGGGTCGTCACCTCGTCCTCGCTCATCCCCAAAATCTTGTACGTCTCGGTCATGTCGGCGTCGAACTTGATACCGCTCGCCAACACTTCGGCGAACGCAAGACGGTCGCTCGCAGAGTTTGACCACTGGAAGAAGCGGGTCAACGCACGAGTGAACTTCAACAAACCGACCGGAACCTTGGTAACCTTGGCCTCAGCACCACCGAGCTTTTCGCACAAGCCGATAACTTCTCGCACGCTGTACGCCTTTGGACCGGCGAGCGTCATAACCTTGTTCGCCGCCTCGTCTCTGCGAACAGCCGCCAAAGTCATCTTCGCGACGTCTTGAGTATCCAAGTACGCCGTTCTCGTGTCGTCATCCGTGCCCCAAAGAGACTGTTCCTCGAGCACCGGCACGGCGTATCCCGCGATGAGCGGCTGCATGAAACCGCACAAGCGAAGCACCGTAAAGTCCATGCCGCTCGCCTTGAGGTACTCCTCGGTCGCGTACTTCATGTTCATCAACGGAACTTCTCTGTGCTTTTCGCACTGATCGATGGAGAAGAAGACGTATCGAGAGATACCCATCGCCGCCGCGGTTTGAATCGTCGCCACCTTTGCTTCCCAGTCGATGGCGTACGAGTCCTCCTCCGGTCTCGCCGTAGACGCGTCAATCACCGTGTGCACGCCAACGAACGCCGGCGGCAGCGTTTCCGGCTTGGTAAGATCCGCAGAAACCGTCGTAGCGCCCCAATCACGCAAGAAATCCGCCGGGTTCTGTCTCGGTCTCACCAGACAACGCACGTCGTAGCCCTCGTCGAGGGCTCTTCGCACCACCTGTCTTCCGAGCGTTCCCGTCGCCCCGATGACGAGCATGGACGTTTTACGCACCGGCGTTCCCGACGTCGCGACCGCCGCGTTCGCCGCTTCACCGCCTTCACACCGCGTCGTCGTGCGCGGCATCGCTCTTCGTCCGACGACACCACCGGAAGACTTCGCAGTCGTCGTCGTCGTCGTGAGCTTCACCCCTCGCAGTTCACCTCGCATCGTCGCTCGCTGCATCATCGAAACGCTCGTTATAAAATCAAGATCGAGTCGCGTTTCGATCCGATCCGCGGTACCGGCCGGACGTGCGCGTCGTCGTGTGCCGCGAGCGCCGCGTCGATGGGTCGGGATCGCATCTTTTTCGTGAGTGTGATGACGTCACCGTTTTTTACCCTCGATTCAATCTTGTCACGGAAGATTATGGATTTTGGTTATGTACACACCTTCGGGGTGTGGGTGGGGTTTTCTGGGTTCGTGACTCGTCAGTGTTTTTGCTTGCGTTACATACAACCCGGGACTGAACGGAAACGCCTCGAGACCGAGGACGTGTTCTGCGCGTTTACCGCT
>Ga0255770_10003053_pt1 | contig 14646 bp, 22 predicted proteins | sample 071ome_22_FD_179968 | JGI IMG/M metagenome (GOLD analysis project Ga0255770, IMG submission 179968) | Coastal salt marsh microbial communities from the Groves Creek Marsh, Skidaway Island, Georgia - 071404AT metaG (version 2) | ecosystem: Environmental > Aquatic > Marine > Intertidal zone >... | reverse complement strand
CATTAGGTGCTATTGCGACAACAATCGCACAAGTGCTTGACACTGGTACTTTCACAGTTTCAGGCGGTGTTGCTACATTATCTGATTCAGATACTGTAACAGTTACTGAAGTTACTGACTTCGAAGCAATCTAATCTAATAATTAGATTACACAGAAAGGGTGTCAAGAAATTGGCACCCTTTTTTTATGACCGGTAAATAGTTGTATGCGTATAGTAATCAAAACACTAGTTGATATCACTAAAACCGGAGTGCGTCGAAAAGAACAGGGCGATGCTCTCAGAATGGCCCAACAAAGCAATTTTCAAACACTACAACAGATTATTAATATTAGAAGTTTAATTGAAGATAATGCTGACCCATATGTAACAACAGAAGATGTATCAGGAAAGTTTGGAAAACGCATACAGGGAGAGCATAAAGTATGGACCTATGAGTTTGTTATTGATAGAGATGATGTTTATAAAAACGATAAGGATCCTATAGGCTTTTTAAAAGAAGATTTTCATAATGTACCTATAATTGGCTCTTTAAATGAAACGATAAATATTCCTAGTGCATTCAAAGTTAACAAGGGTGATTACACCAATATAATTTTTGAATGTTTTGATAAATAATTGCATATAGGCAAACACAAACAAATTTTATAGGCCACGAGTAAAAGGCTTTGCAGGCTCCAAGATATAAACGCTCAGAGTGAGCATAACGGAGATAATAACATGGCAGGTGCCAGCGATATTGAAAAAGAAAATTTAGAAGCACACGTAGAACTGTGCCAACAGCGTTACGAAGTTTTAGAACGAAGACTGGGTAATGTGGAAACTAAAGTTCAGGATATTCACGAAGATCTGAACAAATCACACGCATCTCTTATTAAAGTTATTATTGGTACATCAGGTACTATCATCGCAGGACTCCTTTCTACAGTAGTAGTAATACTAATCAACAGTCAATAATTAACAACAGTTAAACAAAACACTAAATACAGTTGCTATGTATTTGAGTGAACTTTTAGACGATAATCTTACGGAAAAACAGATCTGGGGACGCAGAGGTAAAAAACTGGTTCGCAAGTATCGTTGCGTGGGAGGCAAACGTCACGGACGTATTGTTGCTGAACCTCAGCAGTGCTTTGCTCCACCTGATATTAAAAAACGTGTTAAGATGAAGATCACCCGCAAAAAACTAGCGAAGCGTATGGCAATGCGTAGCAAAAGAACTAAAAGAACAAACCCGGCATCAAGAGCACTTAAGAATCTCAATATAAGAAGCAAACCAAGAAGATGAAAATAGTTGAGTTTATCACAGAAGGTGGAAAATTTATTTTAGGTCGAGCAGGCAAACCTGGAGGATCTCACAAAGGTAAAATTTCTAGAAAGTTTAGATGCACATCCGGTCCACGCAGAGGAAGAATTGTAGCCAACATAGCAACCTGTCATGCTCCTATTAAAGCAAGTGCTAAAAAGACCATGACTGTAACCCGTGCTAGAAGACCTGCACAAACAGCCTTTAAATCTAAAATGACTAAAAAAGGATCAGGTATTTCTAGAGCAGTTAGCACATACAATAAAGGATTGGTTAGAGCCAGACAAGTCAAGAAGGCAAAGAAAAAATGAGAATAAATGAAATAGATAGCAAACACAAAGAATTTAAACAGATTATTCTTGACCATAATTTATCCGAAGAACAGTTAGATGAAATTTTACCTGCTATTGCAATGGGTGCCGCGGCGGCAGGTCGAGCGGCATTACAAGCAGTTGGTACGGCGGCTAGAGTAGGTGCACAGGTAGCCGGTAGGGTAGCACAAGGCGTAGGAAGAGTAGCAGGACAGGTGGCCCAAAAAACAGGACAGGTCGCGGCCCAAGTAGGAAGAACAACAGGACGGGTAATAGGAAAAACAGCCAAGAATATGGTTACACCTACACCCGGAGGACCAAATAAATCACAGGGAACAATAGGATCACAACCTTCCCAATCACCACAACAACAATCACAGGCTAAATTTGTAAGAGGACAGAAGATTCAAATGCCGACAATGGATAAAAGCCTTGCTGACTTTGAAGTTAAAAATGCAACATCGGATGAAGTTGAACTTCGCAATCCAAAACAAAAGCCTGGAGAACCAGTAGCATTCAAATTTAAGAAAAAAGACATAGCACAGTTTGTACAACCACCTCAATAATTACTGGTTGATTTTATATAGTTTTTGTGTTATAGTATAATGGTATGAAACCTGATGTTAAAAATCTTGTCTCGAACTTTTCGGAGACTGCCCAAAAGGTAAAAGACCGCTTAAAACAAAGCGGATTTGTCTTGCCGGTTGCACATCAAGGTGGCATCAAATTCAAACATATTTGGATAGCAAAGCATCCAAATCAAAATGCATGGGTAATTAAAAACTTACATAATTCAAACAAAATTTATCATGAAGCAATTACTAGCCTTAAAATAGCAGTCGCGATTGCAATCTATGAAGGATTAGGTGTTAAATACAATAAGATGAACCTGTTAAAACAGGATCATGAGTACTGCCATTACTATAATGAAGTTATGCTATTTAAAAACAGCATAAAACACGCCATTAAAATTGGTGATGAATTCAAGCAAATAGTGGCTGAAACACGCTTAGATGTTGTTCAAGTAGGGTTGGATAGAGAAACAATACAGGTAAATAACATTCTAAAGCAGGCAGAGAAATTGTTGTTTAAAAATAAATAACATTAATAGAATTGGGGAACTATAACAAATGAAAACAAGTGATTTTTTAAACGAAGTTACAGTAGAAAGCCTAAACAAGGAATTATATTCTAAGTTTGGCAAAACTGTCAATATCAAAAAGTATTCTAAAGAACAATTAGAAGATTATAGCAAGGCAATTGGTGCTAAACTTACAGCATTCAAAACAAAAAGTAATTTTAATGAAAGCCTTACTAATACAGAATATCAAAAAGCAGTATTAATTCAAAAGATTGTTGAAACAGCAATCAATCAATATATTGAATCCCCAATTGAAGAAGATGATATTGAGAATGATATCGAAGATGTTTCAGAAGATGATACAGATGTAGCAAAAGACTTTGGCGATGATCCCCAAGATGAGCCAAAAGATGTTGGAAAAGAAGTACAGAAGAAATCAAGTCAAATTATGACAGCCTTAAAAGGTATCATTGATGATCCTAAAGAGGTTCAAGATGCTAGAATGGCAATTCTTAGAATTATGTCAGGTAAAGCACTTAACCCAGTTCAAATCAAAGCATTCAGTGAAGTATTACAAAAAATGATGTTACCTTTCTTAGAAAAAGGTCAGGCTGGTATGACAAGACTAAAAGCACCAATTAAAGCAGTTGGCGGAAATTTAGAATCAGTTGGCGAGTCAGTTGTTACTGAAGGTGCTGAAGACCAAGCGGCAGTTATTATGGCGGCGAAGGATATGGTAGATAGATTTACTTCATTCTTAGAAGATGTTGCTGAAATGGGTGCTGAAGGTATGCTTGAATTAGCAGACTCTATTAGAGATGAATTAGGTCAAGAACAATCAGAACAATATGTAGGAATTGTTAAACCTGCACTTGAATCTGCACAACAAGTTTTAACTACAACACGTGAAGCATTAACACAAGGTGTTGGTGTGTTAACAGGTGAAGGTGCACCAACAGACACTATTGGTGCTGAACCAGATGTAGCACCAGAAGTTGATGCTGATGCTGATGCTGATGTTGAAGGACCGGTTGAACCAACGGATGATGAATTCAGTGCAAGTGATGCCGCAACTGGCGGAACTGAACCTGCAGGCAGAGAAAAACGCGAAGGTTATCAATCAACTAAAAAACCTATTGCAGAATCAAATCGTATTTTCCGTAAGTTAGCAAAGTAAGGAGATCCTATGCGATTGTTTGAACTCGCAGGACAGGAAGCGGCAGAAGATTTAATTCTAGTTTTACGCAATCAAATTCAACGAGCAAATCAATCTGATAGTGAAGCGAACCTAAGTTGGACTGCAATTACTAACCTAATGAAGTCAGCAGGACACGGCAATTATTCATATGCCAGTTTCAAACCTATGTTTGATGCTCATCCTGAATTACAAAATATTGTCCGTACTTTTAATCAAGACGGAGTTGAACTAAACACTACATTTGAAAAACCAGATGATACAAGTGATGCAGTTGACACAACATCTGCTCCTACAAAAAAAGTTCAACAAATGGCAAAACGAGCAACTAATAAAAGAATTTAGTTGACTTTTGCCTCTTTATTAGCGTATAATTAAACAATATTGGAAAAGAGAAAAAAATTATGGAATTAACCCCACCACCTTATGTGGAACGTTATCAATATCATACAGTTAAGCAAATTAACTTAGAAGGCAAAAGACTTTACGAAGCACCCGATGGATCTAAAACACCAAGCGTAACAACCATCCTTGGTAAAACAAAAGACATGACCCATTTGAATGCATGGAAGAAACGTGTAGGTGAAGAACAAGCACAACAAATTGTTACAGAAGCCGCGGGTGTTGGTACAGCCATGCACAACAATCTAGAACGGTTTCTTATTGGTGAAGAACGCAAGCCGGGTAACAATCTAGTTCACGTACAAGCAAATAAAATGGCTGATCAAATTATTACTAATGCACTTTGTGACGTAGATGAAATATGGGGCATTGAACAAGCATTATATTATCCACAAATGTATTCAGGTACTACTGACCTAGTGGGTGTTTATAAAGGACAACCTGCAATCATGGACTTTAAACAAACCAACAAACCCAAGAAAAAAGAATGGGTTGAGGACTATTATCTACAACTGGCGGCATATGCCATGGCACACAATGCTGTTTACGGCACAGAAATTAAAGAAGGACACGTATTCATGTGTTCGCGTGACCTACAGTATCAGCAATTTGACCTAGAACCAAGCGATTTTGAACACTGGTGCAACGAGTGGCTTAAACGTGTAGAAGACTATTACATTAATCATCATAATTAAGACTTTGTCAATTGACTAAATAATAGCAAAGGAGTAATATAAAGTGGCCGTAGTTCAAATATCGAAAATTCAACACCGTAGAGGTAAAGAAACTATTTCCGGGGGAATCCCACAATTAGCCTCTGCTGAACTGGGTTGGGCAATTGATACACAAAAACTTTATATTGGTAATGGCTCTGTTTCCGAAGGTGCTCCTGCCGTAGGTAACACAGAAATTTTAACAGCAAACACAAACTTATTTGATTTATTAAATCAATACGAATACAAAGGGAACACTGGTGCATTTAAACAAACTGGTGTATTTGCAAACGATCCTGTAATCAGAACTGTACAGCAAAGACTGGACGATGTTGTTTCAATTAAATCGTTCGGAGCAGTAGGGAACGGTGTAACTGACGATACTGCCGCAATACAAAGAGCCATTGATAGTTTATTTTTAAATTCGGGAGATAAATTCGATCCAAGAAGTAGAGTATCATTAAAAATTGAGGCGGGTGTTTATAAATTAACAAACACAATTTACATTCCACCATTTGCTAATTTAATAGGCGATGGAAAAGAAAAAACTATTTTTAAACTGTTTAGAAATCCTAGCGAAGCATTACCAGGAACTGCAAGACCTATTATACAAACAGTTGCAGGTAATTCAAATCCAGGAACATATGTCACATACAGTAACATTGTTTCACAGGAACGACCAAGATATATTACACTAAAAGGTATTAGTTTTGAAGTACATTCAGAAGTAACTGTGCATGACGCAATCTTTAAAATGGATAACATGACAGAAAGTACAATCGACGATTGTAAATTCAAAGGAACATATGTCAGAGGTGGCGGTTACAATATTGCACAGACTGGTATTATGATTAGAGGATTAGGTGCCCTTACTTCAGAACAAAACTTAATTACAAATACAGAATTTGAAAATTTAAGCATTGGCGTTTACAGCGTTCAAGATGTTAAAAATATTAACTTTGATTCTAACTTGTTTAACTTCTTGCATACAGGTATTGACCTAGCAAGAACAAGCACAGGTACTGGATCACAAAAACAAGGACCTAGAAACTTTATTATTAAAGGTAATATTTTTGATAAAATTGAAGACTTTGGAATCGCTGTTTGGAAACCAAATGCAACAGTAAGTCCAACAGGACACACATCAACAGGAAACAGTTTCTTAGATGTTGCAAACAATAACAACGGACAAAATTCCCCACAAACAGCAGTAATAATGTTCCAACCAATACTATGTGATAGTGTTGGAGACTATTTTGAAAGAGATAGTTATATTAATACAGCAGTAGCAACAAATGTTCCTTACAAACCAACTGTTGACGGAAACCATTATACAAAAGGTAGAATGAATACTGCTACACTAAACGAAACAGATTCATTTAACACTTTTACTAAATTACCGTTCACCAAAGATAAGATTGCATATGTTGACTATTTGCTTGTTAAGACTGGTGCAAGTGCTACAACAAGACAAGGTCGACTAACAGTTACTATCAATAATTCAACAGCACAAGTAACTGATAGTTTCAGCCATTTAGGATCGTCAGATGGCGGAGTATCTTTTAGTGCAAGTTTAGATAACATGGATTCAACTGCTGGAAATGAAACTGTATTAATCAAATACAGAAATCCAATCGGAAACGGTAGTGGAACCTTACGTTACGCAATTAGTTACTTTGCTTAATGTTTCTTGATACAGATACAGAATCAAGAATTCTTTTATGGCGTGAGTTTAGAACACAACTAGAGGTTAGTAAAGATCCTTTTCAGGATACAATTAATCTTTGGAACTCAGCACCAAGAATAGATCATCATTTAGATGCCTGGAATTCTCAACACTGGCCAACGCCTTGGGAACTTTTAAAGGAAAACCGGTTTTGTCCCATCGCTATACCCCTTATGATTGGTTGGACACTGAAGTTAACCGAGCGGTTTAAAAAAGATGATGTTTTGATAAAAATATGTATAGACCATACAACACAAATGTATTATAATGTAACTGTTATATCAAACACAGTTTTAAATTATGAAACAAACAAAGCAGTTAGTATGGAGATGTTGCCTGACAGTTTGCACGTTCAATATCAGCGTCAACTTTAGTGTTGAAACTTAAATACGTCTACTACTGATTTAAAAGGCAAAAGTTTTTGAAAGACGAGGATTATAATGACTAAAAAAGAAATTTACATCACCAAGCGTTCCGGCGAGAGAGAAAAATTAGATTTAGATAAAATGCATTTTGTTGTTGAACAGGCGTGTACTGACCTGTCCGGTGTAAGTGCTTCTCAAATCGAAATGAATGCTGATTTACAATTTTATGACGGAATGAGTACGGATGAAATTCAAAACATCTTGATTAAAAGTGCTAACGACCTTATCTCATTAGAAGCACCTAACTACCAATATGCGGCGGCAAGATTGCTTCTGTATAGTTTACACAAACAAGTATACGGTCGTTATGAACATTTGAGTTTAATGCAAGTAGTAGATAAAAATATTGAACGTGGTGTATACGATCCTGCTATTAAAGAAAAATATAATCGAACTGATTTCAAACAAATGAATGCTTGGATTAAACACGATCGTAATGAAGATTTTACGTATGCTGGTCTAAGACAAATTGTAGACAAATACTTGTGCCAAGATAGAAGCAGTGGACAAATTTACGAAACACCGCAGTTTATGTATATGATGATTGCGGCAACATTATTTGCAGACTACCCAAAGGAGACACGTTTATCATACGTGAAAAAATATTATGACGCGACCTCACTTTTTAAGATCAACATACCAACCCCAGTCATGGCTGGAGTGCGTACTCCTATTCGTCAGTTTGCCTCTTGTGTTCTTGTTGATGTTGACGATAATCTTAATTCTATTTTTAGTAGCAATAGTGCAATCGGTTATTATATTGCTCAAAGGGCCGGTATTGGGATCAACTCCGGAAGAATTAGAGCGATCAATTCAAAGATCCGAGGAGGCGAAGTTGCACATACGGGAGTAATTCCTTTCCTAAAAGTTTATGAAGCAACAGTGAGAAGTTGTACACAAAATGGTGTACGTGGCGGAAGTGCTACAACACATTTCCCATTGTGGCATTTAGAAATTGAGGACATTCTTGTTCTTAAAAATAATAAAGGAACAGAAGACAATCGTGTGCGTAAACTAGACTACTCAATTCAATTGAATAAAACTATGTATGAGAGATTATTAGAGGGTGGTAACATTACTCTTTTCTCGCCTCACGATGTTCCAGACTTGTATGAAGCATATTTTGGGGATCCTGATAAGTTTCAAGAACTGTATGAAACGTATGAACGTAAGACAAGCATTAGAAAGAAAACTATAAAAGCAATGGAACTGTTTGGTGCACTTCTAAAGGAACGTGCTGAAACAGGACGTATATATCTTATGAATGTTGATCACGTGAATACACACAGTTCATTTAAAGATAAAGTTTATATGAGTAACCTATGTCAAGAAATTACACTACCAACTAAGCCTATCGGTCATATTGATGACGAACAAGGTGAAATTGCCTTGTGTATTCTTTCTGCTATTAATGTGGGATTGATTAATCATTTAGAAGAACTAGAGCCATTATGTGATCTTGCTGTAAGATCTCTTGATGCTATTATTGATTATCAAGGTTACCCTGTTAAAGCGGCAGAACGTTCTACTAAAGCAAGACGTTCTTTAGGCATTGGCTATATTGGACTTGCTCATTACTTGGCTAAAAATAAAGTTAAGTATGGGGATAAAGAAGCGTGGAAACTTGTACACAATCTAACAGAAGCATTCCAATATTATCTATTACAAGCATCAAATACTCTTGCAAAAGAACTAGGTCCTTGTGATTACTTCCACCGTACAAAGTATGCTGACGGCGTGTTACCTGTCGATACATATAAAAAAGAAGTGGATGAACTAATAGGAGCAAAACTAAATTATGATTGGGAGAGTCTTAGATCAAGTATTCGAACCCACGGGTTACGGCATTCAACATTGTCCGCACAGATGCCTTCGGAGAGCAGTTCCGTTGTGTCGAACGCAACAAATGGAATCGAACCACCTAGAGGATTCTTGTCCGTTAAGAAATCGAAAAAAGGGCCTCTTAAGCAGGTTGTTCCAGAGTATAATAGGTTAAAAAACTTTTATACCCTACTTTGGGATATGCCTAGCAACGAAGGATACATTAATATTGTTGCTGTTATGCAGAAGTTCTTTGATCAGGCCATTAGTGGTAACTGGTCTTATAATCCATTGCATTATGAAAACAACGAAGTACCGTTGAGTGTTATGATGAAAGATATGTTGACTACCTATAAAATGGGGTGGAAGACAAGTTATTATCAAAACACTTACGACTTTAAAGGTGCAGAAGATTCTATCCAACCGCAAGGTTTGGAAGATACAGCCGTTGACACAAACACAAATGGTGCTACTATAGATACTAATGGAGTTAAAAGCACAACAGTCAATGGCACAAATGGTCACAGTGACAACACACTTTCTACAGAAGAAGGCGAGTGTGAAGCGTGTGCAATATAAATTTAATTGGTTATGAAAAAGGAAAAGCAAAAGCGAATGGCAAAGACCGTCTTTAATCGAAAAAAAATCGATTTTACAAAACAGTATATGTTTTTTGGTGAAGACCAAAATACACAGAGGTACGATGTATTTCGTTATCCAGAGTATGATAAACTCAATCAAACCATGCTTGGTTACTTTTGGCGTCCTGAAGAAGTAAGCCTTCAAAAGGATAGAGGTGATTATCAAGAATTTAGAGAAGAACAAAAGCACATCTTTACTGCTAACTTAAAATATCAAACACTACTAGACAGTGTACAAGGTCGCGGACCATGTCTTTCCTTTTTGCCTTATTGTTCTAGTCCAGAACTTGAAGGATGTATTATTGCTTGGGACTTCTTTGAAACTATCCACAGTCGTTCATATACACACATTGTAAAGAACGTTTATCCTGATCCAAGTGAAGTGTTTGACACTATCCTTGATGATGAAAAGATTATTGAACGTGCAATTAGTGTTACAAAAAACTATGACGAGTTTAATGAAATTGCTAATCAATATTTTCAACACGGTAAAGGCACTATCTATGATGTTAAGAAGTCATTGTACAAAGCCATGATGACTGTCAACATTTTAGAAGGTTTACGTTTCTATGTTTCATTTGCTTGTACGTTTGCGTTCGGTGAACTTAAACTTATGGAAGGATCTGCAAAGATTATTTCATTAATTGCACGTGACGAAGCAACACACTTAAATCTTTCAACACATATTATCAAGCACTGGATGAAAGGTGACGATGATCCAGACTTTGTTAAAATTGCAAAAGAGTGTGAAGAAGAAGTTTATGAAATGTGGCGTACCTGCGTCAACGAAGAAAAAGCGTGGGCAGATTATTTGTTTACTAAAGGATCTATTGTTGGACTAAATGCTAACCTACTTCATGCATATGTTGAGTTTATTGCAAACAAAAGATTAAAAGCATTAGGACTTAAAACAATTTACGATCGTCCATTAAATCAAAATCCTCTACCATGGACACAGCATTGGTTGTCAAGTGCAGGATTACAAGTTGCACCGCAAGAGACTGAAGTTGAGTCCTATATCATTGGTGGTGTTAAACAAGACGTAGAAGAAGATACATTTAAAGGATTTAAATTATAATGATATACAGTATTAGATACTATCTATTGCTTCTTATAGAATGGAAAATATCTATACTAGAAAAAGTTAAAAAAATTGTGTCTGGAGAGTACAAATATACAAAAACAGACAAAGATTGGATTGACGAATATAATAAATGGAAGAAGGAACAAAAATATGATTGAAATATACGGAAAACCACAGTGTCCATTCTGCGATAAAGCAAAAAATCTTTGCGAAACTCGTGGGTTTGAATACACGTACAAATCTCTTGGAACTGATTACACAAGAGAAGAACTAATGGAACAGTTTCCAAACGCAAGAACTGTACCACAAATTGTAATCAACGGAAATAAAATCGGTGGCTATGATGCTTTTACAAAATACATAGATGACACTGGATTTAACGGAACAGGACACACTTTATAATGCTAATCGAAACAACTAAAGAAGGCGATATTTTAACAGTAAAATTAACATCAGGAGAAGAACTTGTTGGTAAACTAGATTCAGAAACTGATACACATATTAAACTTAAAATGCCTCTTACACTGATAATGAGTCAACAAGGAGTAGGATTACAGCAATACCTCTTTACTGCTGATCCAGAAAAATTACTCACAATTAACAAAACAGCGATTGCTTGTTTTACTGCTACAAGAGAAGAGTTTGCAAAAGCATACCAAGAACGTACTTCAGGGTTTGTAACACCTCCAAAAAACTTCGTAGTCTAATAACTGCTAAATACTTGTATGACAGGTATTGTAAGAGTAGGATTAGATGTTCATATTGGTCACGCGAGTCCAACACCAAATCCTTTCCATCAGACTCCCTATGCAGTAGGTTCGCCTGATGTGTTTGCCAACGGTGCAAAAGTTGTGCGTAAAGGTGATACCACGGCTTGTGGTGATCCTGCAATAGGACATTCACCGGATGTATTTGCTAATGGTATTCCTGTACACAGATTAAATGATGCAACAGCAGGCCACGGAAGTTGGGTTCCTAATGCGGCCGCAACAGCATCGGGAGATGTAATAGTAAATGAAGTTTAGTACAACAGAATCACAATTGGCAGACAGTGGATTTACTTTTAAAGGTCTACCAACAAAGCAACAAACAGAAAGATTTGAATATTGTGCGTTCGATTATATTAAAGATAATCCAGGAACACAAAATGATCAGTATGTAAGTTATTCTGGTAAGTATTTTGCAGATGATGGAACAAAAAGCAAATGACACTAATAAAAAGAGCAGATAAGGGCGAAGCATTAACCTATCAAGAAATGGACGGTAACCTTACGCACCTAGGTGGTGATGGTTCCTATGTAGCACCTGCAACGGATGGTAATCCGGGACAAATTCTTGCAACAGATGGTAATGGACAACTATACTTTACATATGCTGGTACCGGTGATACACTTGCTATACGTGATGACGACGGAAATGAAACAGGTATTAACCTAGGCGGTGATGCATTATCTATACTCGGTGGTAATGGAATTAAAACTCATGTTCCACAAGACTCATCACAATCTGTTGTTATTTCGTTAGATGAAGATTTTTTAATCGAAGGTACATTTAGAGCAAATCAAATTAACGCACCTATTGTTGGTAATGATAGCACACTGTTAGTTGATGTTGTTAACAGCAGTGTTCCGTGGAGTGTTGTTTCAGGTACACCAACCACCACTGCTGGATATGGTATCACAGATGCATTCAATGGTCAATATGCTAGTTTGACCGGAGCACCAACCAATGTTAGTGCATTTACAAATGATGCAGGATATGTTACAGCAATAGGTACAAACTTACTAGATATAAAAGGTTCTGTTTTTGGTGATGACTCCACTGTATTAGTAGACGGAGTTGCTTCGAGAATTAATCTAGACGGTACAGTAAAAGGAAATATTATACCTGATCAAGATGAACAATATGATTTAGGTAGTGCAACAAAAAAATTTAAAGATTTATATCTATCAACAGCAACAATATATCTAGGTGCTCATAAATTAACTATTGCAAATAACAGTTTGCATCTTGATGATAATAATATTAGCACCACAATTAATTATTCATCGATACAAAATAGAATTGTTAACCTTTCGGATCTTGCAAATGTAGGATCCACTGCACCCACTGTTGGTCAGGTTTTAAAATGGGACGGGGCACAATGGGCACCAGGTGAGGATATCAGCATAGGCGGCGAAGGATTAGATGCAACAACACTAGACGGCTTCGCAGGAACTTATTATCTAAACTATAATAATTTTACAAATGTACCTACTAACCTTTCTTCATTTACAAATGACGCAGGATATCTTACAAAAGCACAATGGAATATTGTTGGAGATGACAGTTCAGGTATAAGCATTAATAACTCTGAAACATTAAAAGTTGTTGGATCTAATAATATTACAACAAGTGTTAGTGAAGTAAACAATAATACTGTTTTAAATATTTCAGGACCGACCGCATTAAGCAGTTTTACTAATGATACTAATTTTATAACCGGAGCAAGTCTAAATGTTATACAAAATACAGCGTCAGGTAATGGTTCATTAACTTATAATTCCGGCACAAGAATTTTTACATTTACTCCACCGGATCTAGAATCTCTTGGATCACAAGATTTTGTAAAAATATATGAAACATCTTGGGGCAACGGCCCTTCTAGTGTAACAATATCTAATACCTATGTGAACAGCACATATACCAAATATATTTTATATGTTGATACCCAACACGGTAGCCAAGGTGGTACTGTTTATCTTGACATTAATAAAACAGGTGGTGGACATACAATGACGTTGTTTAGTAATACGGGTAATGAAAGTTCTGACTGGCACTTTGCTGAAGTACATATTAGTTATGATGTTTATATTCGTGCTTGGTCACAGGCTTTAACAAATACAGAAGGCGGCGGTGGATATACAGCCTCATCAAGCATCGGTGGATCTCTATCTGCTGGTGGTACGCCAAGTTCGATAACACTTAGATCACCAAACAGTGGATTAAACTCTGGGTATCTAAGATTATATGGAGTAAAATAACAATGCCTAGATATACTATTGTTGACGGTGTCCATAGACAAATGACTGCTGAAGAAGAAGCACACTTTGATTCTTTAGCAACAAAAGATTTTGAATTGGCCCTCGACTATGTAAGACAGCGTAGAACTAAATTATTAGCAGAAACTGACTATTGGACTTTATCCGATACTGCTGAAATGTCTGATGCTCAAAGAACATATCGCCAGAATCTAAGGGATATCACTAATGGTATTACTACCCTTACAGATATTGAAAATTTAGTTTGGCCTACTAAACCCTAAATTGCCTTGAATGGTATAGGTTTACCTTTTTCGTCAACAATCATATCACCAGTATCGGCCCAGCATCCTGCCATAATACTGCTACCACCAAATTTAACATAACGAACAGGTTTAATTTCAATTAGTTCGCCGTCTCTCATTCGTGTACGTTTGTTGTTTACTGATTGCGGTCCTCTTTGTTTTATTCCAGCCATCTTATGATCCTAACTTGGCTTTCAAGGCCGCTCTTTTCTTTTCTGCCGCCGCGGCTTGTCTTATTTTTCTACCCATAGGTAATTGTTGCACCATTTCATAGATGCCGCCTTTTTTGGCTTCCCACTCTACTTTAACAGATGTACTCTTTGTTCCGCCCTGGAATGATAGCACCGCTTTTTTATAACTTACTGCTTCTCTAGTTTCTACCTTGTCACCGTCCGTGAAGGTAAATGTACGCATCTTTGCCATAAATCTCCTTGGTTGATATTTTTCTTAGACGTTAGTTATCATTTTGGTTTAAAAACACGCACTTTATAAATTGACAAGCAGTAAAAAAGGTGCTATAAATATAAGTGTAATTGTTGACAGCATCGTATGTCACAAGAGCAGGACGAGGGGGCAGAACCCTCCACCTCCACCATAAGCACTCTATCCCAACCTGA
>Ga0255770_10003040_pt1 | contig 14680 bp, 9 predicted proteins | sample 071ome_22_FD_179968 | JGI IMG/M metagenome (GOLD analysis project Ga0255770, IMG submission 179968) | Coastal salt marsh microbial communities from the Groves Creek Marsh, Skidaway Island, Georgia - 071404AT metaG (version 2) | ecosystem: Environmental > Aquatic > Marine > Intertidal zone > Salt... | reverse complement strand
GGACGATGAGTTCAGTAATGAATATACGATCACGAGAGAGATGGATGTGTTTGCTTTAGGTTGCGTAATCGGTGAATTGTTCACGGATGGTACGGCGACTTTTGATTTAGCGCAAGCGCTCGCGTACAGAAACAAAAACGAAGGGTACGAACCAGATCTTTTCATCGCAAATAATCTCTTGAAATCAGTTCCAAACGATGAAAAAGCGCGAGATGAAATTTTGAACTTAATTTTGGCTATGATCAATCGTGCTCCGTACGAAAGACCGTCTGCGGAGGAAATATTCAACTCTTGCGTAGCTTCAGCTTTTTTTCCGGAGTATTTCGACGCGTTGCACGCGATGGGAAGTGACATCATTAACGCCAATTCCAGTTCAGACGTAACGATTGAATATTTGAAGAAAGAAGTTCCCGACCTCGTCAAGAAGATTCGTAAAGTAGAGGAGAGACTTCCGTCATCGAAAGTGAAAGGCGGTTCTCCTGGTATGCGCATTCTTGCTCAATACGTCTGTTTAGCTATACGCGCATGCGATGTCCAGAGTGCGCGAGTAGTCGGGTTTTATTTGCTCGAAAAGTACATTGGCAAATATTGCGATGATCAGACAAGAATCGATCTCATCGTCCCACGATGCGTCGAAACGATCAAGGAGAAAGACTCTGAAAACGACGACGATAGTGACACAGTCGTTGTTGTGAACAGCATTTGCAGCGCACCATCGACGTCTCGAGTGAAAGCTGCGGCAATCCGGACTTTAGACGCGACGCTTTCTCGAGCGCACGATTTGCAGAAGTCAGATTCAAAGTTATTTCAAGACTACGTCTGGCCTGCTTTGCGCCAGCTCGCAGCTCAACCGTCTGGCGCTGCACAAGGCAGCGAAAATCAAAACGAATATGCGAAAGTTGTGCTAGCTGAATCGCTCTCGCGCTTTTGTCAAAACGCATTTCGGTTCTCTGCACAGCGTTCAGCCCTCGGATGTAAAGAAGTTATCGATGAAGACCAAGCGAACTTAGCTGAAGCTTTCACAAAGCTAACGACGGCAAAATCTGGAACGATTTATTCGGATGATATGGGAGGAGCAGGCTCGTCTGCGTATAACGATTTCGATGATGTGGACAACAATGAAAATAATTCAATCAACCAAAATATTATCGCTAACGGTGGTGATTTCGACGAAAGTGCTAACGCAAACATTTCTTTGGGCGGGAAAAAAACACCGTTGAGTGACTCTTTCGACACATCTATCCAAGCTCACAGAAATGAAGCGCGACAAATTATACTGGAGATTTTCTCGAGCTTGAATACGCATCCAAACGCCACGCTGGCTTTGTTGGAAAATATAGGGGAAATTGCAAAGTTTTTTGGCCGAAAAGAGACGACAAGTTTCTTATTACCGCTCTTGGTTACGTGCTTGAATGCGTCTGATTGGCGAACGAAACGTGCGTTCTTGTCGAATATTTCAGATGTTGCAATGGAGTGTGGTGCATCCGTCACAGAATCGTTCGTCGTCCCCTGCGCTGAGAGGTGCTTGACAGACATAAACGATGACGTGGTTCACTCAGCTTTGAAATGTCTCCACAACATCGTCTCTGATGATGTTGAACATGATGAAAATATGGATGCTGAGGCTCCAATCACACGCACTCTTTCACTCGATTTGCAGACGTCAGTCATTGTTAGCGCGTGCTCGAAAGCTGCGCCATTGATGTGTCATCCGATCCAATCCATACGAGATGCGGCGATTGACTTCTTCGCATCCGCTGCAAAGAAACTTGGACCAGTCGATTCTTTTGCACTTCTTGCACCAATAGTTGAGCCATTCCAGAGAGGAGCAATGGCGTCATTTTCGTCGCCTTCCCTTTTATCTTCGACTGAACATAATAAAAGCAGCGATTCCTTGTCGGTGTGGGTAACGTGCCCGGATGCGTTTCAAGACGCTCAAAGTATACGTGCCGCTTTGAGAGATCCACCATTGTGCGAGTCGTATGACCGAGCCGTTGCTTCTTTGTTACAGAGTAACTTTGTTTCTGCGGATGATTGGAATAACTTTGCAAACACGGTCATACTAGAATCTCTAGCGATTGAGGAGTCGGTGCAGCCTCTAGTACCTTACATTCTGGCAACGTTAGAGGCACGCCGGAGGAAAAACGCCCGGAATGTTTCTTCTCGCGAGGGAGTAGCTACTACCTCAGGAAAACCCACAGTAGCATCAAAACACAGCTCTGCGTCTGCAATCCTCTCAACATTCCGTAAACCGCTTGTTGTGTCGGATAAATCCATTCCTGTGGTAGACGTCACGCAAACAAGCGATAGTTTTGACAAACCCCCTGTCGCTTCCAAATCTGTCACCGAGAATGCCGCTGCGGGAAGGAGTATTTCCTCTTCTGCATCTTGGTTACCACGTGGCGTGCTCTTGGCACACTTGAAAGAACACAGAGGTGCTGTGAATCATCTCGCTACGGCACCTACTAATTCGAACGTGCCGTTTTTTGTATCGTGCTCTGATGACGGGTCTTGTAAGATATGGGATTCCAGACGATTGGAACGAGATGTATCGTTTCGTTCACGTCTAACTTATGCTTCTCAGAGCGGTAAAATTAAAAGTGCGTGCGTTTTATCTGAAAATAGAGTCTGCTCGGGCTCCGACTGTGGTTCAGTTCACGTGTGGCGTGTAGAATATGTGAAAGCGATGAAAACATCGAAGAGCACTGGAGAAGACGGGCCAGATGGCAGAAAAAGAATATACACCGGTGCAGCTGAAAAATATACTGGCGCAGCTGAAATACACACATATGATATTTCCGAAGGTGCAGTCGTTTCGACTCTGGCGATTTCGCCGAACGTTGTTGCCTTTGCAACGCAACGCGGTGGATGTAAAGTTTGGGATTTACGGCAATCCAACCAAGGCGTCGGGAGAAGCGCGATCGTCTCCTTGCCTTGGCATCCTAAAAGAGGCGTGATTACTTCTCTTGCGAATGCAAACGGAGAAGTTTTAACGTCTGATTTCAGCTCTGTTCCGTTCGTGAACAGTCTGAATGTCAACGAAGAAGGCTTCTCGACCTCGCCATGGTTTGTTTTATCGACCTCGACGGGTGAAGTTGAGCTCATCGACTCGAGATTTATGACATCTGTTACTCGATGGAAAGCTCCCACCCCAACAAATGCAAGAAACTCATCATCTGCGTCCTCGCAACAACATCGGAAGTTGCGCACATTCTCCGACTCGATTTCATGCATGAGCGTTCGGGCGTTTTTACCACCGTCCTCTGACGCCATAAAAATGATGAAACCTCTGGTATGGTGTTCGCACAAAAGAAACGAGATTGCCTTGTGGGATGTATCTACTGGCGAGTGCAGAGAAGTTTTACGAACTTTGGACTCTGATTTAAGCGGCGTTGAGTTGGAAGCGGCGAGCAGAGCCCGACCGAACGTTTTGGCATCTGGCACGAGTTTACGGAAACTCGATTCTGATTGGCGCTTAAGCGACCCATTTTTACGCTCGAAGTCGAATGATACCGACATTATTGCGACGACGACAAGCAGAGGAAGGGAAGAAAATGAGAAAATCTCCGCCGAGGACGACGAAAACGTTGATGATGAGAGTGACGAAGACGATATGAACGACGACAACGACGAACCGATCGTCGACAATGAGAGTTTCCGATCACTCCTCTCATTACCGTCTGGTGCGCTAATCTCGGGCGGTTCTGATTGTACCATACGCGTGTGGTTTCCCGGAGATACCTCGAAGTCACGCATTCTCTCTGGTCCGCCTCGTCATGGTTCTGGCCGACATCGATACGTGGAAAGTCGTCTTGAATCAACCCCGCGTCTGGTCCGCGTCGGCGAAGCGAAACAACGTCCCACGTTCATTCGCATTCAGCAAGAAACCTCCCCGTACCACTCATCGTCGGCATCCTCCTCGGGAAGACACAGACGCGGCTTTTCTGGTAGTGGTAACGACAACAACCACGGCACCAACGCGGCCGCTCGGGAGAGCTCCATCGCGAGCAAAAACGAGGGACACCACGACGCCATTACGGCGTTGGCGACGGTTCCGTCCTATTCCTCCTCTTCCTCGTCCGCAGGCGACGCGTTTAGGGGTGGTCGAATGCTCTTATCGGCGAGTCGAGACGGTGTTATTAAAGCTTGGAAATAAAGCGAGCGAGTGAGATAGAAAAGAAGAGCATTTGTAATTAATAAGCAAAGTCAAAGCGCGCGTTGTATTTGTATTTACTAACGTTTCTCGAAGAGACGACGAGCTTTTTTGCGCGCGGTTGAAGCAAAAGCCAACCGGGGAGGCGCAGCAGCCAAAAGCTGAAAAACCTTACAAAAAAGTTGCAACTCAATTCGCGTGATGATGTTCCACCTCGCGACGCGATGTTGCGTCGTCGTCCCGAACGCGCGCGCCTCGACGTCATACGCTAACACCAACAACACGAGTCCTACCACGAAGACCTATCGTTGTCGTCGTTACCATCATCATCATCATCATCATCATAATCATAATCATAGTCATCATCATAATCGAACGAGAAGAAGAAATAACGTCGTCAACGCCGTCAACGCGGACGGGGACGAAATTAAAGACGCGTGGAGGCGCCTTCAAAACGACTACGCCAGCTGGCGCGCGATGAACAACATTATCGCGCCAAATGTGGAAGTCGCGTACGTCGGCGGCGGTGGGGAAGATGGGAACGATTTGTACAGAGGCGTAAAAGCCACGGCGGATATCAGAAGCGAGGACGATTTAGTGCGACTCCCGCGAGCGGCGTGCATGCTCGTCATCGAAGGCCAGGAAAATCCACACGAGGAGTACATTTCGAACGAGCTATGGGCGAAAGCAGGAGACGAACGATGGGCGTTGCGAGTGGCGCTGGTGCTCTTGTACGAAAAATCCTTGGGACGTCAATCAAAATTTTACGAGTACATCGAGCAGCTCCCGAAATCGTTTGAGAATTTAGGCACGTGGACGGAGGGAGAAGTGAGAGAATTACAATATTCCGTGGGAGAGAAGTTTGCGAAAGAGCAGAGGATGGAAAACGAGAAGGCTTGCGAGTTGATTCAGAATTACGCGCGAGATGGCTTGAAGACGACTGCGGAGGAGGAAGTTATCTGGGCGTTGGACGTGGTGCGGTCGCGAGTGTTTTCCGGGAAACTTGCCGACCAAGCTGCGATGCAGAGAAAGTTGTTGCCGAGAGCTTTGTCGGTTGGTACAGTTTTCGCGTCGTTTTTGACCGCCCAGACGACTGAGTTGAAATGGTTGTGTGTATTTGCATTGTTAGCTTTGGTTGTTTTCGATTCGACGAAGGAGAACGACGTGAAGATGGACACGGCGTACGTGTTGATGCCATTGATCGACGCTTTCAATCATCGAACGATGTTGAAAACGGAATTTGAGTTTACGAATTCGGAGTTCGCGTTGAAGTCACCGAAGAATTATAAGAAGGGCGAAGAAGTTTTGATTAGTTACGGGTTGATGCCAAACGACGAGTTACTTTTGCGTTACGGATTCGTAGATGATCAAAACGTGGCGGACACGTACCAATTCGAAGGGTTGCTCCCGTACTTGATGCAAAATGATCCGACGCTCAAGGAAAATATGGAAAAGAATCCGAAACGCATCGAAGCCTTGCGCTTTATTCCTGAAGGGTCTCTGGAAGAGTTAACATTGGAAGATTCCGCGTGGCGAGGCGCGTTCGTCAGCGACGGCACCGCGGAACCGAACTTGTTATGGGCGTTGCGCTGTCTGTACGCCACGGAATCGGAATGGAAAAACGCGGGCGAATCCTGCGACGGGTTTAGATTAGGCGGCGGGCAAACGGAAAAAAAAGCCGCTTTAGCGTTGAAAATGGCGTGCGAATACAGATTACAAGAGATGGAAACGACGTACAACCAAGACCAAGGCTTGCTGAAAGAGAAAGGGGAAGGGAACTGGAAAATGCGACAGGCGATTTTATACCGCATGCGCAAGAAAAAAATTCTCTCCGATGCGGTAAAGAGATACTCGGTGTAGTCACGACGCATATAATACCGATATCTTCTCGAATCTATCTACTACAATGGCTATATCTATTGAATCTATACTCGCTATCTCTTCTCAAATTTTTACGCTACTCAACAACTTTGCCAGCTCGTCTTCCTCTTCGTTCGTTCGCACCGTCACTTTCATCAACATCTCCAAACATTTATTCACCAACGCAATTTGTGTTTTTGCAAACTGGCTCTGCGACGGCAACTGTTTCAATCTATCCAGCCGTTTATAAAGCAACTGTCTCCTCTTGGCATCCTCGCGCTCCATCGCCGTCGTCGCGTCGCCCGTAACCACTCTTCCTGCGTTGCCGTTTCTCACATCGCGATCGACGATACTATCGTCATCCGTACCTCCCCCTCCGTCCGAGAAAGCCGCTCCGAGACTATACCTATGTTTACTCGTCCTCTCCCGCCGTTGCTGTATCGTCCGTTTCTTCTTCTCTTTCTTTCTCGACAGCGAGAGCAGCATCGCTGCGTTGTTGTTCGTACTATTATTCTCCGCAGCTGATGTCGTCGTCGTCGTTGCGCACAAATCCCCTATCCTTCTTCCTCTGACTGGGGACACCCCTAAACGCGCGTGCGACCGCGACGCGACCGTATTTTTCTTCCTCCCGCTCGTTTTCCTTCCTCCTCCTCCCGCTCCCGCTCCCGCCGCCGCCGCGGCTCTGGTTTTCATCCGTCCCGTTCTCGGTTTCAACGCTCGGTCGGTAATCATCATCATCGTCGCATTCGTCGTCTTGTTTTTAGAAAAGAAATTCTTCTTCGATTCGTCGTTTCCGCGAAAATGATTTCTTTGTTGCGCGTGTTCTTCGTGGTTTTGATGGTGGTAGAACTCTTCTTCTTCTTCTTCTCCTTCGGCGTCGTCGTCCGCCGCGAAGAAGACGCTCTCTGTTTCCACGTCCGCGTCGTTATCGCTCGTCTGCATGTTTCTTTGTTATTGCGTTTCCTTCTCTTTTTCTCTTCTTTTCTTTCTCACGCCTTAAACCCTAAATTTGTAAAAATCCCCTACCCCTTATTTCGTAAGAGTATCTTCCTTTTTCCAGAGAGACTTGAGAACGCGCGCACTTTCTCTCGCTCTCTCTTTCTCTCGCTCTCTTTGCGACCACGAAGACGCCTTTGCGTTTTTTGGAAGAACGCATCATCTGAGATCATTATCATTATCATCATCGTTTTTATCGAGATTATATAATACATACGTATATATATACATGTCTTCGTTCGCTGTTGCTACTGTTGCTGCTCTCGTTCCGATGTGCAACAACAGAATCATCATCCCTTTTGCCGACGCCAAAGCGAGTAGGATGAAAAATCCGTGTTGTTGTTCTTGTTCTTGTTCTGGAACATCGATGACATCAACAACATCAACGACGGGAAGAAGAAGAAGAATAAGAAGAAGTGGCCACGTTTTGCCAAACGCTAACGCTGCGCTTCCCAGCGCGAACGAAGGGGACGCGAACGGCGAGAACGAGTTTGTATTTGCTGGTGGTGGTGAAGAAGAAGACGAGGAGGAGCGGGAAGAGGCGAGATGCGAGATAGATAAACTGACTCGCGCGATGGAAAACGCGAGACGGAATGAACGATTAGGCTTTTCCCCGGGCGCCGGCTTATCCTCGGAAGAATCCGCGGAAGCCGCGTTTGCGGATTTAATAAACACGAGCAACGACTCCGCGAACGATACCAAGACCAACACCTACGACTTCGACGACGACGATAAAGACAAAGACGAAGAATTTTTATCCCAATTAACAAAAGGCGCGAGAATGGACGAAAGCGCGCTTTCGCGCAAAGATACCAATAAAGGTGGAATTCTCGGTGACCTTTTAAATTTAGGATCGATTTTGCTCAGGGGCGGCCACATCGAGAAACAAAAGGACGGTCGCGTCTGAAGTGAGCACGTAGAGAGAGCACAAAACGTGTAGTACGTAGTAGAATAGATTTGAACTGAAGATGAAACCCTAAAAAAATTTTGAAACGTCAAAAATCACGACGCGCTTACAAAAAACGCGCGATACTAATAACACATCATGTTGTTCCGACTGGAAATCAACGACGGCGGCAGCGGAGGGCGCACCTCTTCGTTGCCGCCCTCCTCCTCCTCCTCGTCGTCTTACGCGTTGCACCCGAACGTGCCCACAATCGTAGGACGTGACAGTTCCGTCGCACACATTCCAATCCAAGACAACTCGGTGTCGAGGAAGCACGCGATTGTAACCGTCGTCGTCGTTTCCGTCGATGCCTCCTCCTCCTCGGCTTCCGGCAAAGTTGGAAACAACATTTTTTTGGACGTGGTGGATTGCGGGAGTAAACTCGGCACTCGGGTTTCCGCAGTTTCGCTCCTCGATGGAGGAGGAAGAGAAGAAGAAGGCGAACAAGAAGAAGAAGAAGAAGAGAAGAAGAAACTGGAAAGAGTGGAAGCGGGAACGACGCGAAGAGTGCCATTATCGCCCGAATCATCGACGACGAAAACAACGACGAGTGAGGAGAAAAAGAAGAAGGGAGAAGGATGGAGAAGAGCGTGGTTGTTAAAGTTTGGCAAAATAAGCGCGACGGTGAGGTGCATCGAGGAGGAGAACGAGGCGACGAAGAAGAACGGTCTCGGCGCGGCGGATGAAAATAAGGAGGAGGAAGGAGAAGCGACGGAGAGCGACGACGACGACGACGATGAAAAGGATGAAAAGAATGGAAAAGGAAGCGGCGATGACGACGGCGACGAGGGAGTCGGATGGAAACGCCCGAAAACAAAAAGGGAACAGAAGAAAATGGATCGTAATAATAGAGGGCAGGTAAACGTAGACAGAGAGGAGGTGGAAGTGGAAACAGTCGTCGACGCGTCGTTGTTTCGAGAGCGAATAATTCCGCCGTCGCAGTCGTCGCCACCGCCGAGATTGTTTTCTGCGAACGAACAGGAAAAGAACGACGAAAATCGACTCGGACGAATGGGTGTTTCAAACGCAAAAAATAGAAACGTTAATAACGTCAACACTGACAATAAAAAACGATTTCAGAAGCAGTCGATAACGATAAACGGTACACTCACCTCCACAGGAAATGGTGTCACAAAAAATCGAGCGGAATCACACTCTTCGAACAGTAAATTGAAGATTAAAAAGCAAAAAGTTCCGTGGCCGTACGAGACGGATGGGTACGAAACGTTGGCACAATTCGAGACCGCTCTCGATCGCGAGGAAAAAGCCGCGCAACGATTGAAAGAGAAAATAGCTGAGGATTTGTTCGAGGATCCATCCACGAATGCTGCATCGCTCAAGAAAAGAGGAGGGGTAAAACGAGCGCAAAGGTAAACGCTCGTAAAAGGTAGGAAGATAGATAGATAGAGAGAGAGACGCGTATGTAGTCGAGAGAGAAAGAGTGAGAAACGAGTGGAGGATTTTTTGTGAATGCTACGAAATATCTATTTGCCCACACACACGACTAACTGCGAAATAACTCGAAACTTTGGTCATCGAATATCACACTTACACAGAAAAGATTACTCTCTATCCATTTTTCTTTAGAAAAAAAACCAAACGGACGACATGTTTGCAGCGACGACGACCGCAACGACGACCGCAACCGCGGCGCGTAAAGCGACTTCTTCTTCTTCATCTCCATCTCCGATGAGAGCAACGGTAACGAGAGACTTTACCAGAAGACACAACAGCGATGGAAAGAGAAGATTTTTACGCATCGCATCTTCATCGGAAACGACGACAACGAACAACGTCATCAAAGTCGCCGCCGACGAGAAGATGATGAAGAAGAAGAAGGAGGAACAAAAAATGACGACGACCGCTGCGACGACCGGGTTAGCCGCCGCGGCGCTTTTCCACTCGTCTCCGGCGTTTGCGTCCGCCGCGGATGCCGTTCCGTCCGCTTTTGCCGCGTACGGGCACTATCTCGGTCTTTTACTCATCGTGGGGAGTTTAGCCACGGAGAAGGCTATTTTGAAGCCGAACATGACTGGCGACGAATTGATGAAACTCGTCATCGCGGATTCCGTGTACGGCATCGCCGGGGTTTTGGTGCTGTACACCGGATACTTGCGAGTCACGCAATACGGCAAAGGTTGGGAGTTTTATTCGCACGAACCGATATTTTGGTTCAAGATGTTCTTGTTCGCGGTGATGGGTTCGTCTTCTTTGTTCGTGACGATAAAGACGATCACGACGTTCGCGGAGAAGCAAAAGAGCACGGACGAGAACGAGACGTACATCAGCGAGAAGTTGGCGACGAGAATGGGGAAAGTGTTGAATGGAGAGTTGTTGGCGGTGTTGGCGATTCCGTTAGCCGCGACGACGATGAGTAGAGGGATTTTGTTTCAACAAGAGATGGATTGGCACTTGGGGGCGGCTCCGGTCGCCCTCGCCTCGGCCGGGCTCGGGTTCAAGTACGTAAAGGAAGCGTTGACGTGGACTGAAGATTAAGCAAATACTATATGTTTATACTATATGTTTATGGAGAGAAAGAAACAGAGACGCGCGTCTCGATCACATAGCTCTCGTTATCTATCTAAATCTATCTAAATCTATTCTATGTAAACTAACAAGTTCTCAGCGGAACAACGGCATTTTAGAACCGCCGTTTTTCTTCTTCTTCTTCGCGTTTCCGGTGGCGTTGAGCACCGGGACGACGACGACGACGTCGCCGGATTCTAATTCGCGTTTATTTTTGTTCTTTTGCTTCGACTTTTTTTCTTCTCGTTCTTTTTCAAACGCCGCGATGATTTTCTCGCACAACTCTTTCTTCCTCTGAAACACGGCCACGAAGAAGCCTTCGCAATCGTCGCCTTCGAACGGGTTCACGCGAACGACTTTCGACGCCTCTGCTTCGCCCAACACCTCCGAAAATCCTCGTCGGGGCCATTTCGGTAAACATTTCGCGAGTTCAAATCCCAACTCTTTCGCTAACGGCATTACTTTTTGTACAACATCTTCATTTTCTTCGCGATAGATTGAACACGTGGAATAAGAGATTCGAAGGACGCCCGGGAATCGCATGGCGTGCGAAAGCACCTCGACTTGGAACTTTTGTAAACTCATCACGCGTTTCTTTCGCGTTTGTTCTTCTTCATTCTCTTCCTCTTCCCTGCGTTTATTTCTTTCAGCATCATCTTCTTCTTCGTCCTCGTCGTCGTATCCGTCTTTCAAAGCGTACTCCATCAACGCATCTCCTCTGTTTTGCACCGTCCCAGAGCCAGAACAACTCGGATCGAGCAAAATCGAGCGCACGTTTCGATACTTATCGTCGTTCTCGTCCACCTCTAAGAAATTCTTCTTCGCGACGATAACTTTCTTCGAGCATCCGTACAAATCAATCGTATCGCGTAACCGTTGCGCTCGTCGGTGGTCCTTCTCGAACGCAAAAACTTTCCCTCCTCCTCCTCTCCCATTTTTATTCTTCTTGTCGTTTAACAACGCGGCTAGGTGAGTCGTTTTGTTCCCTGGCGCCGCGCACGCGTCGATGACGTCGGATTGACAAATGCGCTCAAAAATAGCGCTCATATCATCGCTCAACCTCTCTTCTTCATTCACCAACAAGCAGTGCGCGGGCATGCACGACGACTTCCCTTGCAAAATCAACTCTCCATTCTTCACCATTTTCATCCCGCTCAGTTTCTTCCGATCGCAATCCTTCGAGAACGAAATGTATCGACAACCTCCTCCTCCTTCTCCCCCGCCTAAATGCGCGTCTTCCTCCTCAAACGCGAAGCCTCTCTCTTTCAATTCCTTCACCAAAACACCCGCATCTCTCACTTTCATCGCGTTCACTCTCGCAAACCTACTCATCGGATCGTCGTTTACAATCTTTCTCACTCTTTCCGGCAACCGTCTCTCGACAAACTCCAACGCCGACGCCGCGTTCGCTTTCCTCAATCGTTCCTTTAATTGGTTTCTCAACTCCTCGGTTTTGCTCGTGACTACCTTCTCCGCCTCGGTTAACGATATCGCGGAGCTTTTCGCTCCTTCTCCTTCCCTTCCTGTTGCTACTAATTGTTGTTGTCGTGGTGGTGTAATGCTCTTGCCCGGAGACAGTAACAGCTCGTATAGCAACACGTACGCCATCGACTCTGGTAAAATTTTCTCGTTCGTCTTCTTCTTCTGTTTCTTCGCGGCTGGCGGCGTGTCATCTTCATCTTCATCTTCTTCCTTTTCGTCGTCGTCGTCGTCCTCAAAAAGCACGCGCTTGCGCATCTCCTCGTTCTCTTTAATCAGCAATCGCAACAGCGGTAACACTTTCACGGTTTCGCACACGATGGCGTGCGTCGCGGACGGGAAATCGATCCTCTTCGCGTCCAGAGTTAAACTTTTTATCGACGCGCCGTTTTTTTTCTCTCGCGCGCATCGGAGGAGTTTGGAGAGGACTTTCGCGGCTTGCGCACGACAGGTGCGGACTTGAGAGAAGGGGAGAGGCTTTCTCTTGCCGCTGCGCTTTCTTTTGTTCGCTTCGTCTTCGTCTTCGTAGTCGCTCTTCTTTCGTAAAGGCGGTGGAGACGGCGACATTGTATTCGTAACTGTCTCTCTGTGAGGATTTTCTCTTTTAACTCTAAATTATAGGGGAATTTTTAATTTACACGCTCGCGCGAATGTTACATTTTTAATACATATGTTATACTATTTTACGCGTTTGACCCGTCTGTTCTGATTTCCATGGCGGAGAAGAGATTACTCTTGAAGACGGATTCGTCGAAAAACTGTTGCTCTTCTTCTTCTTCGTTTTCGTTTTGGTCGTTGTCCCCGACAATCTCGCAGTCTTTCGCGGCGGCGGCTATGCGCTTGGCAGTTTCGATGAGTTTTTCCACGTCGGATGGTGTTGAAAAGTCAAAAGATTTCGCGTTGATTTCGTTTAAGATGTTTCCAATGCTTTCGTTGGAGTAGAGCGCGATCTCGCGCGTTATGGTGTCTTTGCAACGCAACACGGCGGCGACGCTCAAGGATTCAAAAATCTCCCGCGCCGAGGGTTGACCAGCATTCGATTCTTTTCCTCCTTCTCTGCCCATCTCTGCGATGATGGAATCCCAAATCATGAATAGAAAATCACATCGTTTACACTCCCGAAGGTACGCGAGCTTTAAGAATCTCGGCAGGTACAAGCGCGTCAGCGATATTTTGCCGAAAAAAACGCTCTCGGTTACCTCGTCCGCCGCATGCATGGTGCGTCTGAACCGCTCGCAATACTCTTCGATGAAGGACTCGTTTTGAGATTGAAAATAATCTAAAAGTCGCAACGAGGACCTCGTGTTATTCATAAACGCGCTGAAAAGAGCGTAACAATCGTGCTCGATAAACTTTTGGCTGTATTCGTAACCTTCTACATCTTCTTCATTATTTTCCTCGTCGTCTCGCGGCGCTAGCGCGAGAGGGACATCTAACAACGCGTCGTAATCCCCTTCGCCTTCTTCATTGTCTTCATAACCTTCGTCTTCTTCTTCTTCTTCTTCTTCTTCTCCATCGTTATTACCGCTACCCGCAACATCGTCTGCGACGAGCGAAGAAGAAGCCGCACGACTCGTCGCCAAATACACCATCGCCGCTATCTCGTGCATGCCTTGCTTATACTCGCGACGACGCACGTCGCCGCTCCCGAGCACGAATACCGTCAGCACTCTGATTAAACTCGCTCTCACTTCGGGCGACCGCCAAAACTTTTTCCCTCCGAACCCTTTCTCCTCGGCGAACACCACGCGTTCCACGTCTTGTCTTATTACCCGAACCAGTTCCTTCTTTTGAAACACCAAGGGAAAGTTTTGTTTCTTCATCGCCGAGAGCGGCGAGCAGCTTTCTTCTTCTTCTTCTTCTTCTTCTTCTTCTTCTTCTTCACCTTCGCGCGCGCGTCTTCTCGTCGTCGTCGTCGTCTTCGTCGAGAAAGAAGAGAAGAAGAACTCTCCTCGCAACTTTTCGTATTCTCTTCTCGTCGCTTTCAGCGGCGAGGACGATGATGATGTCGATGATGTTTTCAAACCATCCTCGTCGTCGTTCGTGGCGGCGTTCTTTTTCCGCGAACTCGCTCGCGAATAATAACGCAGTAAATGTTTCCGCCATCGGTCCAGCCTCTCTCGATCGTTCGCCAAATCCTCCTTTCCTCGCGACGTCGACATCTTCTTCTTCTTCTTCTTTCTCTTCTGTTTTTTTTCCCGCTGATGTGAGAGAAGAGAGAGAGAGAGAGAGAAAAAAGAAAAAAAAATCTGAGCACCCTCAACTTTTAAAAAACCACCCTAAATTTACACGAGCAGGCAGGTTTTTTTTTATAACCTACGTATATCTCGTTTTTTCGCGAAGGAGAGTAAAGAAAGAGCGCAAACAGCCTTTCTCTTTCTTTGTTTCTTTGTTTCTTTCTCTGCGCGTGCGCGCGTGCGTGCGTGTGCTCGTTTCTTCTTCTTTGTATTTTATATAAAATCGGAAGAGAGGATATATAATCTCCATTTTGTGAGCATTTTTCGGTTTGGGGGTTCCCCATCCACAAAACACACATTTTCAAAAAAAAAAGAAAACTCGCGCTGTGTCTCATCATCGCGCGAGACATCACATATATATCGTCGTCTCGATATGAGACACCACCACCACCACCACCAACAACAACAACGAAACGGAGGAGGTGTTCGAGTACTAAACGTGGCGGAAAAGCCATCCGTCGCGAAAGAAGTGTCGAAAGTTTT
>Ga0255770_10003031_pt1 | contig 14709 bp, 9 predicted proteins | sample 071ome_22_FD_179968 | JGI IMG/M metagenome (GOLD analysis project Ga0255770, IMG submission 179968) | Coastal salt marsh microbial communities from the Groves Creek Marsh, Skidaway Island, Georgia - 071404AT metaG (version 2) | ecosystem: Environmental > Aquatic > Marine > Intertidal zone > Salt... | reverse complement strand
GGACACGTGTGCATGGTGTTTGACAAGTACGGACCGAGCCTCTACGATTTGATGCGCGGAAACTCGTACAAGCCGTATCACCCCAGGGCGGTGCAACGCATCACGCACAAGCTCATCGAGGCTGTGCGATACGTGCACTCGCTCGGGATGGTGCACACCGATTTGAAGCCAGAAAACGTGCTACTCGTTTCCAACAAGCTCGTATACAGTGATGAGTACACGATTCCGCAAGATTTCTCCGTTCGTCTGATTGATTTCGGAAGCACGACATTCATCAATAGACACCACAGCGCTGTCGTGTCTACTCGGCACTATCGCGCGCCGGAGATCATCCTAGGATTGGGCTGGTCGTACTCGTGCGATATGTGGTCGATCGGGTGCGTGATTATCGAACTGTTGACGGGGGAAGCTCTGTTCCAAACGCACGACAACGTCGAACATCTCAAGATGATGCAACGCGCGCTCCAACTCGGCGGATTTCCTCGGAGCATGATCATGGGCATGGATGAAAAAGTTCGCACTTTTTTCTTTGATAAACAGTGCTCGGTGAAATGGCCGAACGCGACGACGGATCATGAATCGATCACCGCGCTCAATAAGACTGGCGTCGTGGAACACATGGTGTGCAGACACATTCCCGCCGTCAAACCGAGAAAAGCCTTTCTCAGCTTGCTGTCTCAGCTGATGAAGATGGACCCCAAGACACGAATCAGCGCAGAGGCGGCGGTTTACCATCGATTCTTCCTGGAAGACGTCGATCCACCGCCGAAGTCGAAGAAGTGAGGCTGCCCTTCACGAGCAAAGCGAGGATGCGCGGAAACGCTCCCCCCCTCACTTTCGCTCGCGCGCGAGAACGCTCGCGCAACATTACTAACGCTCGCACGCCCATCCATGGGACTCATGGTACTACCTTTCCGGCTCGCATGTAGCAAACTTGTAAAGTACGCAGGACTATGCAGCAGCATCGTTTGGTGAAAATCTTTCTTCGTGTATTTATTATTATTCGTGTACAAGCGCTAAACAAATCGCTATCGACGATTTCGGGTTCACCCTTCACCTCCTCCGCGTGGTTGTTTTTACCACTCTTGTCCTTCCACACGTTCGCCTTTTCGTCGAACGAGTCCGCGGTGAAATATCCACGAGCCGTGGAATCTTCTTCGGGTCGCTGTCCGGTTCATCCTGGGAGACCTCCTCCTCGACGACCTTCTCAGCGGCTTCGTCGCCCGCGCTCTCGTCCGTGGGTTCCACGCCGTCATCCTGTTTCGCCTCTTCCCGAAAAACACGCACGGGTCGAGGATGAACGTGGTGGTGACGAACATGGACGCCATGGACGCGGACGCCCTCGCCGGGAGGGCGCAAATTCTTAGCCACTCGTTTCCACGAGACCGGCAAGCCCGAGAGGAGAGAACAGTTGCATTACGAATATAACGACCCGAAAATCATCATCGAGGAATATCTCGGGGACGTGGACGATTTAAAATACCACGCTAATCATAGTCGTCCTCGTCCTGACCCACGTCGTCCGCAGTCGCGGCGAGCGATCCGGCGAAAGGAGCGTCGAGAGACCCCGCGAGAGTACCGGTACCATCTAAACTCGCCATCGGAGCTTCCTTCTTTACCTTTGCGCTTCGACGTTTCGTCGGCTCTTCGTCAGATTCGTCGTCGTCGCCGTCCGTGTATCTCTTTCTCACAACGCGACCAGACCTCGATCTCGTCGTCTCTCTCGCTGGAACGATCTCATCCGGATCAAACTCTTCGTCCGTCTCGCTCATCTCGTCCACGAAATCCTCCTCATCATCGATAAAATCGTCGTCCTCGGTCTTCTTTTTCTTCTTTGTCGTCTTCGTCTTCTTCGCCGCCGCCTTCGGCTTTGCCCTCGGTTTCGCCTTCACCGTCTTCGGTTCCGCGTCCAGAGACCCACCGGTGAGATCACCCAAATTCCCAAGATCCCCATCGTTCCCTCCACGCTTCTTCCCTCGCTTTCCCGACTCCTTCCCACCGTCCTCCTCTCTCGCCTTGAGCTCCGCCTCGAGCGTCGCGAGATCGGGCGGCGGCGGCAGATCAGCCGCCGACTCCACGATGTCGCTCAAAAAATCAAACGCCTCGGGCACCATCCCGACCGCCCCTTTTAAATGCGATCCAGTCACCGTCTTCGCGCCGTGCAGCGTCGCGACGTCCGCGCACACGCGCACCAACTGCGCGACGAATAATTCCAGCGCCTTGGACATGACCACGGGCGCGGGACCGGCGATCTTTCCAACGTCCTCGTCGCGCTGCATCATGCGCTTGATGCGCGCGGCGAGCGGGTTGGAGGACTTTTTCGGCGGCATCGTCGCGGCGCGTCGGCGTCGACGACGGTGGCCGCGCGGTGGATGATCGATCGTTTGTGACGCGCGGCATTCATCGTCGCGACGAGTCGTGGGAACGAGTGCGCGCGACGATGACGCGCTCGACGGTGGTGGCTGGAAGCGCGTCATCGTCGGGCGTCGTGACGCGACCGCGACCGCGCGCGCGACGCGCTCGGGGTGGGTGCGCGCGCGCGATGCGCGAGACGGCGACGGCGGCGGCGGCGGACGAGGAGGAATCGATGTCGATGCGGGTGGAGATTGCGGAAAAGCCCGAACATTGGCGCGCGATCGATGGGTTTTTATCGAGCGAACGGGCGAATGAGTTGCGAGGGGTGTTTGACGCGCGGATGGAGGACCCATTGCGCGTGGATCCGGAGCGATTCGTGTGGGATTATTGGCACGTGCCGAATCAGTACACGCTCTTGCGAACGCCGGCGGAGGACTATTTCGGAGAGACGCTGTATCGTGAGCTCGAGGACGCGCTGTTGGCGTACGGGAAGAATGAGTTGGGGTGTTCGTCCATCACGCCGGTGTGGATGTCGTGTTACGTGCACGGGATGCGACAGGAATTGCACGCCGACGTGCCGCACGGGCCGTTCGCATTTGTGTTTAGCCTGACGGCAAACGAGGACGGAAAGTTTCAGTTTCGCGGTGGTGAGACGCAAATAATGCGCCCGGAGCGTTTAAATTATTGGAAGAATTTTGATTCGGGTCAAATCATCGAGCGAGGACAAATCATGGAAACGATCGCGCCCGACTTTAATAGACTGGTGGTGTTCGATCCGAGACTGCCTCACGGCGTGACGGAGGTTTTCGGGACGCAAGATCCGAGGCACGGTCGTCTCGTCTTGCACGGGTGGTTTAAAGATCCCGAGCCGTCGTTCACGGGCGCGCTGACGGAGGAAGACGCGTCTGAAACGCTCGAAGTCGCGCTCGCGGCATTGTACGCGCGTCTCGTCGAGCTCCCCCGCGCGAGCGGCGTCGTCTGCGCCGCCATCACCATCGCCCGCGACGGCGCCGTCACCAATCTTCGATGGACGTGCGACACCCTCACCCCGATTCCACTCCCGGAGCTCCCGAGCGAGACGGAGATACGAGACGCCATCATGCTCGACATCGCCGAGGCGCTCTTGGAGCTCAAATTTCCCGAGAGCTACGGAGAATCCGTCATCACGCTCCCCTTTTGTTTCGAGTAACCGCATACAGTAGCGTAGGTAGAACAGTGTACATTGTCCATTCCTTTCTTTTTCACCTCTCTCGAGCGTCGGCGCTCGTCCCCGTGTCGTCGGTCAGTCGGTCGGTTGGTAGTTACCGCCGCGCCGTCGTTTCGGCTCGCCATCCCGCGCCTCGGCATGGCCGTCGCCGACGTCGCGGGCGGCGGCGAAGACACCATCGTGGACGTTCACGCGTACGCGCTCCCCGACGCGCGCGTCGTCGACGTCGTCACGCTGCGCCCGCGACGTTGGCCCGAGGAAACCTCGACGGCGGAACGCGATGAGACCGGTCGCGTCGCCTGGCGCGCGCTCCCGACGCTGTGCGCGTACCTCGCGTCGAGCGCGGGTCAGAGACTCGTTCGCGAGAGGCGACGCGTGCTCGAGCTCGGCGCCGGGTTGGGAACGCCGGGGTTGTTGTGTTGGCGCTCGGGAGCGGCTCTCGAGACGACGACGACGGATGGGAACAAAGAGGTGGTGGACGATCTGAAACGGTCGATAGAGATGAATCGGGCGCGTGTGGGGGATGCATTAGACGCGCTCGGTTCGATCGAGGCGAGAGAACTGGCGTGGGGGTCGAAGATGGGTGGAGCCGGGAGAGCGAGCGGGAGAGCGAGCGCGCCGCTCGTCATCGCGAGCGACGTCGTGTACAGCGAGCGTTCGGCGCGAGAGGTGCTGGAGTGCGTCGACGGGATGTTAGAGGAGGGTGGAATATTTATTTTGGGGTACGTATCGCGTTGGTGGTACGTGGACAGGGCGCTTCACGAGGCGTTGACGGATGGCGGGTGGTCGACGACGGCGGCGCGCGTGGCGAATTTCGACGAAATCTGCAAATCCGAGACGCTTCAGGATCGACCGTGTTTGCTCATCATCGAGCGTGGACGTCCGGAGATGACCGATCGCACGATACGCGCGGAAGAACCTTCGTCGAGCGCGAATCGCGAGTGGTTCGACGAGACCGACGGAAGATTTTTGATAACGCCGATGGATGCGCTCACCGAGAGCTTTGACGTCGATTTGCGCGAGGCGATCGACACGCACGGCCATCGCGTCATCAGTCTGGAGATCAACGGGAAAGGTCCGTTTAGAATAGAGAACGCAACGCTGCGCGTGACGTTGGACGCTTTCGCGACGCGCGTCTCGGAGATGAAACTCTCGGCGTTGAAAATATCTCACTGTTGGCTCGACACCGACGGCTGGCGCGAGGTCGGAAACTTTCTCGCCGCCGCAAAGACAATTCAAACACTCGAGATTCACGACGAAGACATCGATGGCGACTCTGTTCACGCCATGGTGAGCGAGGACGCGCGATGGACGCTTGATTTGAAACGATTAAGTTTCAGCAGGTGCGAACGCTTCAAGACGTCGGCGGCTCGCGCTCTTCGGTCGGCGTGGTTTCCCTCCGGCGCTTCGAATCTCGAATCTTTCGAGATTTCGTACTGCGCCGTCGAAGACGAGGGCGTGAGCGCGCTCTGTGAGATGCATTTGGAAGGCGTTCGTCGGTTACGGTTCGCGAACGTCGAAATGTCCATGCTCGGCGCCGCCGACGTGTCGAGGATGCTCGGCTCGTGTAGATATTTACGGGAGCTCGATGTGAGCGGTAACGATGAGTTCGGCGCCTTCGGCGCCGCCGAGCTCGCAGATTTCTTGGGAAATATCGGCGAGACGCTCGACACGCTGGATTTACGAGGATGTAACCTCGGCGATAATGGGTTGACGTGGCTGTGCGAAGCGCCTCTCGGCTTGCGCGCCGCGCCTCGACTCGAGACGCTCCGTCTGGGATCGAACGGCATCGGCGACGACTCCATGGAAGCCCTGGCGACGTTGCTTCGTCACCCATCACTCCGCGCGCTCCAACACCTCGATTTATCCAACAACTCCATCTCCTGGCGCGGCGCGTACGACCTCACCGACGCGTGGTCCCCAGACTTCGCAGCGCTCGGCGGCCCATCGCTGCGAAGTCTCTCCCTCAGAGGAAACCCCATCGGCGACGACGGCGTCGACGCCATCACCGACGTCATCGATTCCGACATCGACGCCAATGCCTTTCTCGCCCTCGAATCCCTCGATCTCACCCACTGCGACCTCGCGTCGCCGCCCCTCGCGCTCGTCGAGGCGCTCGCGTCTCCCGCGCGCGTCGCCGCCGCCGCCGCCCGCGTCCTCCTCTCCGTCTCAACGCCGAGATCGAACGAAATCCTAAACGAAAGCGTCCCCGTAGATCCCTGGGACGATCTCGCCACTCGCTTTCCGTCGTCCTCCGTGTCGTTCAGGGTCGTCTCGTGAGCGTCTCGCGTCCTAGTCAGCGTTGCAGTCAACACCCTCATCCCGAGCGTTTGGTGTTGACGAAGGCGTCACCTCTCGGCGCGCGCTCTCGACGTACGCAGCTCGAAGAAAGCATGCCTCGACGATCTTCCGTCACCGCGACGACCGCGCTCGCGGTCGGCGCCATCGCGTGCGCGCTCCCGGGCGCGCTCGCGGGTTCGAACGCGCCGCAAGCATTTCCGCGCGATTGCATCAAGGAAGCCACGCTCGGCAAGTGTGTCGCCGGCGATAAGATTTTCGGCGATAAGCCGGATCCGAAGTTCATCGACGCGATGAAAGATCTCTTGTCCCACCCGTTGATGAGCGGTCCGGACGACGCGGCGACGCTCAGCGGTTTGTCAAATTTCGCCAAGAAAGCCAAGAAGCAAGCCGCGAAGGTCAAGGTTGACAAAAAGTTGAAGAAAGCCGCGGAAAAAGCCAAGAAGGTTGCCGACGCTCTGAAGGGCGACTCCGACAAAAAGCAAAAGGAGACCGATGAAGTGGAAAAGGCTGTGAAGACGGCTGAAGACGCGGTAGAGGCGGCGAAGAAGAAGCTCGAAGACGCCATGAAGAAGGGAGACGCCAAAGCAATCAAGAAGGCGAAGGGCGCGCTTGACGGATTGAAGGGTAAGGCTGATATCCAGAAGAAGAAATTCAAAGGTTTCAAAGAGGCCGCGCAGAAGGCTGCCAAGGCCGCACAGAAGGCTATTGAAGACGCGAAGAAGTCTCAGGACACCGCGCTGGCTGAAGGCGAAATCCCCGGGGATATGTACACTGAAGGCGAAATCCCCGGGGATATGTACACCCCCGGGGACTCGGAGAAGTTGTCCATCTTGAAGTCTGCCTTACAAGGTTGCGACGTGTCTACGATTGCGCAGTGCATGACGGATTCCAACGCCCCGGAAGCTCAAGCTAAGGGCAAGGAGATCAAGAACATGATCTCAGGTTCGAAGTGGAAATCTATTGATGTGGCGTGCTCCTACAAGAGCTTGACTGGCAAGCCGTCCTGCGAGGATCTGTTGAAAAACAAACCGAAGTTGACGATTCCCCGTCGCGCGCGACTCGGTGCGGAGCAAGCTCAAGGCCAAACTGGCGCGGCTTACGTTGCCGTCATCGCGTCTGTCGCCGCTTTCGCTGGATACACCGTGTATCAACGTCGTCAACAGGACGAGCCCTTGCCTACGTACGAAGGCTACGGTGCCATGTAAGCGTCGGTGGTTTTTTCAAATGATCAGGACAAACTACGTCGTTCGGCTGCCACTTACACAATAACAACAATAACAAGTGACGATGAAAAGATTGATAACGTAATCCTGAAACGTTGCTTTCGTTGATGCTTGCAGTTTTTACTTGGAGCAGACATTTTTTGTCTGCTGCTCCCGTTTGCAGCTTTTTTTTGTTATCAATATACAGTACCACTTTATATCATGACGCATCTTGCGTCGTTCCCACACAATCGAGCGACATAGAAATGACGAGCGACGAGGTCGGACGAAGGACCAGTGAGGACTCACTGAATAACGGTTTCGACGAAGATGCGATACGCCAGGTGCGTCTTCGCCGCGCGAACTTATCGAGCTCGTGCCGAGCTATATTAGGAACTCGTTCCCGTACAGTCGAGTCATACGCGCATTGACCGGCGAATCTTCTGCTTTCCTGGATAGATAATCGAATCACTACCTCCAGATGATTCCTCGGACGCGTGCGCTAAGAAACTCCAAGAAGAATGTGAGAAGGTGAGGGTCTCTCTCGCCGAGTCTCGAGCTCGAGAAGAGGCTTTGATTGCCAAGTGCTCCGCACTCGCTGCAGAATGCCGAGGACAGGCGAGAAAGATGATGACCTCGCTCGATTTGTCGAAACAAGATCACGCGACAATCGACGCTTTGAAGTTAGAGCTCGAAAATTCTTGGGCGACGATAGATGAATTGCACGAGAGCGAGTTGGCGAGTGAACAAGAGGCGAGCGAGTTGAGATTGGAAATAGAGCGCTTGACTCGGGATGACGATCGAACGGCGACGCATGAACGGAGCTCTACGGATGGAACCGATACCGGAGGCCCCTCTGCTTTTCAACGTACGAGCGCGCGCCGAGTGGACACTCGCGAGATGCAGAAGATACTGAGTGCCAAGGAAAGTCTCACTGCTGAACGAGATGAGCTCCTCGAGCAAACGGTGAAGCTCCGAGAGGATATCAACAAGTTTGCTGAGAGGACGCGACGAGCCGAGATGTCCAAGCTTGATTTGGACCTCGAATTGCAAAAGGTCCGCGACGCGATGCACGCGAGCGCGATGGAGGTCGGGCGCGAAAAACGGGCCAAGGAACGTCTTGAGCAAGAAACGATGGAGGTGAATGAGCGTTCTCGACAACGCGAGGAAGAAATCAAAGAGTACAAAGTAAAAATGACCAAGGCTGAGGAGATGATACAGAAATTAGAAAAAGAAACCAATACGCAACACCGCCGCGCGGAAGCGATTCAAAAGGAATTGAATTTACTCGCAAGCAAGTCTGACAAGCTTCATCGTAAACTCGACCAGATGAGAGCGAAAAACAAGAGCGCCGAAGACGTGAACACGGCCAAGATGCACGAGATACGGGCGTTGAACGTTGAGATTAAAAATTACGAACGCGAAAATGATAAACTATCGAAGAGGTCATCGCAACTGGAAGCTAAACTACGCGTTGCAGAGCAGTCAAAGTTGCACGCAGACGACGCAAAGGATTCGCTGAAACAAGAGGTTCAAATGTTGGAACAAAAGTTGGAGCGACAGAGAAGAGATTTAGAGAACGAGCAGCGACGAAGGAATGATTTACTTCGAGAGCGCGACGTGCTCCTGAAGACGACGACGCAGGCACAAAACGCCACCAGTCACCAACAAGACTTACTCCGCATTCACAAGTCGCAGCGACAAACGTTGGAAAACGAGCTCAAGAGTTTCAAGGTTGACGCCGACAAGCAAGACTTGAAAATTAAACAGCTCGACCAAGAGCGAGCAAAGCTGTCAATGGATGTTAAAAACGCCGCGTCGCTGCAAGAAAAATACGAGCACGACATCGATGAACGAGAATCTCGCATCGCTGACCTTCAGAAGGAGTTGCGAGAGGCTGAAACCGAAATCAAACGCATCGAAAAAGCGTACGACGCGATTCGCGCCGATCGTAATACTCAGTCAAAGTTTCTCGTGGATGCGCAATCGAAAATCGCGGATATTCAACACGCGTGCGCGATGAAGACGTCTAAAATAGACGCATTGCAGGAAGAGATTCGAGCGAAAGAATCCATCATCGCGAGCGAACGTTTTGAACACCGTAAACTGGATCGGGAACACGAAGCGCTGACGAGACACGGCGACAGGCTGCATTCGACGCTTCGAGAGACGCAAGACGCGCTCAAAAACGCAACCGACGAGACAAAAACGTTACAAACGTCTGTGTTGTCCCTACGCGATCACTGCGCGGCGCACAGAAAACAGATCGACGACGTCAATCGAGATCGTGACGTGCTCAACGCGCAACTCACCCAACGCAATCAAGAGTGCACGCTGCTCTACGAAAAGGTGAAAATTCAGCAGAGAATTCTCAATCAGAGTCAGACTGAGTACAAGGAGCGCGTTCACGAGATTAAGATGTTGAAACTTCGTTTGGCGTCCCACGCGCGTGAGCTTGCGTCGCTTCGAGAAGCCGCCGCGAGCATCGACGCGCTCAAGCAAGAGGTGCAAGCGCTCGATCTCGAGCTCATTCACGAGCGCACCAAGGTGAAAGCGCTGAGTGAAGAGCTCGAAACGCCCATGAACGTGCACCGTTGGCGACAACTCAAAGGAAGCGATCCGAACATGTACGAATTGCTACAAAAAGTGCGAGTGTTGCAGCGTCGACTCATCACCAAGACAGAGGAAGTCGCCGCCAAGGAGATTCTTCTCGACGAGAAGAGCAAAGTGCTCACGGAACTTCGCGTCGTGCTCTCGCGTCAACCCGGTCCCGGCGCGTTCGAGGAGTTACGCGAGACGCACGCACAGATTAAAGATAAATCGCGTCAAATCAAAGGCTTACAGAGCGAGTTGAAGATGTTCATCGCGCACCGAGACGCGTACACGCACGAACTCGGCGCGCTCCACGAAGAGTTGACCGCCTTGAGGAGGAAAAAGTCTGAGAGCGAGTCGGCGGCGAAAAGGGGTTCGACGTCCCCTCGCACCGTCGTTGTTGCGTCCGCGTGACGCGCGCGCGTGCACGAGTCGTCGTCTCGTCTCGTAGTCATCGTCGTATGTACAGCACTGGGACTTTTTTGACATTACAGACACAACTAAGCAAATTCTCTACTTGGCCTCGAGCGCGGCCACCATGGCGCTGCACACGTCGATACCGATTTGTGCTTGCGCCTTTTCGTAGTCATCCTTCGCGCTCGCAAATTTACTCTGATGTTCCGCCAATCCCTTGCGCACCGCGTCGCCGTCGAGATGGTCCACAGGCACCGCCTCCACCGCGCAGATATCCGCCGTCGAGTCGGCGTGTACAAAGGCGAACCCACTGCTCACGAAATACTTCTTCACATCCTTATCGTTCACGTGCACGCTCACGACACCCGGTCTGAGTTGCGACACCGTCGGCACGTGGCCCGGAAGAATGCCGAAGTCGCCCGTCGTCGCCGGCACGAGCACCATGTCAACCTAGTTGGTAGTGACGCGATCCCGGGTCAGTCGCGTTCCCCTCACGCTCGACGCGACGCGAGACGATCTCGACGCGCGGACGCGGTGCGAACGCGCGATACAAAATGAATCGCATCGATCGCGAGACTCTGTGTGCGCGAAGACGACTCGCGCGCGTCGCGGGTGACGAATGAATGCGTTCACAACCGCGAACCCCGGTCGCGATCGATCGCGATCCGAGGTTTCGATCGACGATGTACGCGCGCGCGTACCTCTTCACCGTCGTGCGGCGCCTCGTGCGGCAAGTAAAAATTCAATCTCAGCTTTTCCGGCGTTCCCGCGGTCGTCTCTCGCATCGCAGGCGCGGCGGCGAAGCTCGACGTGGTGGACGGCGCCTCCATGGATGGACTCGTCTTCGCGGCTTCAAACTTTTCCATAAAGGCGTCGATGGAGGCTTGCGACGCGGTGGTGGAGAAGGGACGCGCGCGGGAGACGACGGAGGAGGATCGGCTCGCGGCGCGCGCGAGGGCGCGCAGGGTGGAGGCCATGGGCGTCGGTCGGTGTGTGCGGGACGGTCGCGCGCGCGCGCCAGCCCCAGTCGTGCGCGGCTGGCCATGCGTGTCTGTATAGACATTTTGGTTATTTTATACGATATTTCCGGGGAGATTTATAGTTTTATGTCTATCGGGCGCATTTCGATGCATTCCAACACGAGTGAAGTGATGTCGTCGTCATCGTTCGTCGCGGTCGGTCGGTCGGTCGGTCGAGCGTTGTCGCGTCTTCGCGTCTTCGCGTCTTCGCGTCTTCGCGTCGTCGCGTCGTCGCGTCGCGCATGCCCGCGCTCACGGGTGCCATGGAGGATGTCTCCGAAGCGGCGACCGCATTCCTCACGGCGTTGGATACCTCGCTCGCGCGCGCGTGGCGCGAGGAGGATCGCGCGTGGAGGAAAGAGGATCGACAGTGGCGTCGCGAGGACATGGAGTTTCGAGTCGAGGAGCGGGATTGGTGGCATCTGGAGCACATGCACCGGGAAGAGAATCGCAAGTGGCGTCGACAGGATGTCGAGCAGCGAGTGCTGGAAAACGCGAGATGGATTTGGAATCGATACGTAGAGAAGAATAGAAGAGACGTCGAGGAGAAAGGGGAACAGCTGAGAACGACGAGTAATCTCAGCGCGCTCATCGCGGGTTTCGTCGTGGTGGCATTGGTAGAATTTCAGTTTAGCGAACCGGCGGAGGTGCCGCGACAGAGCGAGGCGCTCATCGGAGCGTACGCGGCGGCGACGACGTGCACCGTCATCTTGATGTTGAATTCGATGGTGTTGTGTTCGTTCATGCTGAGTAATATATTGAGGAACGGTAAGACGTACGTGAGTGAGGATGAGGAGGCGGAATTTTTATACGCCTGTCGGAGATTCGCGTTGGGGTACGCGCCGGGGGATACGCCGCCAATACCCAAACGCTCGTTTGAACGGTACTGGGAGACGCGATGCGAGGCGGATTGGAGGAAAGCGTTTCGAATGTTCACGTACGGGGTGCCGATGTTTCTCACGACGCTCACGCTGAGCGCGTGGTTAAAGTTTTGGTACTCGCTCGCCGCGCGACTCATCGTCACCTTGGTCGCCGTCTTGGGCGTCGCCATTTGGTTCCAAACGCAGCGCACGTGGGGCGCGCACCTCGTGAAGAGGAGCAAACGATTATTCTCAAAATCGTCCCATCTCCCACCCGAGGGTCTGCCCTTCGATTGGCACGCGCGACCGAGACACCCGACGGAGGAGGCGACGGCGACGTCTGAAAACGAGCTCAAATCCAGCCGAGACATCGGCGAGGAAGATACCCTCTCCTACGCGTCTCTCAACGACGACGCGTCGCCCGCGCGATGCGACACCACCACCTACGACGTCATGAACGACGACCCCGACCGCCCGAGTCTCCGATCCATCGCCATCGACACCGTGTCCCAACAATTTTCCCTTCGTGAGAAGAATTTTCTCAAGGATTCGTCGCCGCGCGTCGTCGACGCCGCGCGACGAGAATTCGACAAGGTTGGTCTCAAATCTCGCGTCGTCGACGACCACGACGCGAACGATGATGCGTGACGTCCCTCGCGCATCGCGCGTTCGTCGCGCGCATAGACCGCGTGTAATGACCTCGGACGGTTCCGTTTCTTCGCCGGCGCGCTCGCGAAAAATCTAGCCGTTTTTCCCCGCGCGCGCGTCACACTTCCTCGCGTTGACGTCGCGCGTCGCGTCTCGCTTGGCCGTCGCTCGGCGAGAACATGACCTCGGACGTCACCTCGCGCGGGTTTCGTCGCGCCTCGCCGTCCGGCGGCGCGGCGTTCGTCGACGATCGTCGTCGCGACGGTTCATCCTCTTCGCCCTCGACGACGACGACGAGCGCCATCGACCGCGCCATCGATCGCGCGCGCGAGCGCGCGACGCGCGCCGAGCGCGCGCTGCAAGAAAAAATGTCGCGCTCGATGCGCGATCTAACGAATCGCCCGCGACGGGACGAGGGGGCGCGAGAGACGTTCGGGACGCGAACGGGCGGGGAGAGGGGATCGAAGATAAAGACGCCGACGACGCGCGGTGACGGGCGCGGTGAGGATCGATCGACGGTCCGGGATGGGCGAGAGATGTCTGAGGACGCGCGCGAGGCGGCGCGGGGGCGAGGGGCGACGGAGAGGACGTCGCCGAGGTCGTGGATAGATGACGTCGTCGCGAGGGCGACGGCGGAGGCGGAGCGCGCCGAGGCGGAGGGGGATCGACGCATGCGGGCGCGCGCGGCGAGCACGGTGGCGGCGGTGATGCGACGCGGGATGAAGAGCGCGTCGATGCCGGAGGGACGCGGGGCGGCGAGCGGAGGGGCGAGCGGAGGGGTAGATTCGGAGATGGCGGAGGCGTCGCCGAACGGCAGCGCGAGGACGTCGTCGCCGAGGTATAAGAAATCGGACGTCGAGGCGATCGAAGCGACGATTCGGACGGATTTTGAGAATAAATTGAAGCTGATGCGCGAGCGTGCCGAGGCGGCGGAGCAAGAGGTGGCGCAATTGACGTCCAAGTGTCAAGAGTTGGAGAACGGGAGACGGTCGGCTCGAAACGCGCTCGCCGAGATGGCGTCGCAGAACGCCAAGTTGGTGAGCGCGTTCGCTGCGAAGAAGGATGAAGTTCGCGCGTTGAAGGAATTGGCGGAAGCATCGGCGGCGGACGTGGACGTCAAGGCGCAAAATATGGAGTTGAAGGAGGCGTTGAGAGAGGCGAGAGCCGACGTCAGGGCGGCGCGAGAATCAGAGGCTGTTCGCGTCAAGGAACTCGAGGCGATGACTCGAGAGTTTGAGCGAGCGCGCGCTCGCGCGGGCGGCGGCGACGGCGACGCGGCGACGCTCAGGACGAAACTGACCACGGTCATCAAGGAACTCGAGCTCGAACGCGAGGCGTTTTCGGCGCAAAAAGCCGCGTGGAAGCAGGAACGCATGAAACTCGTGAGATTGGCCGCGGATTACTCACCCTCGAGAAGGAGCGACGCCGCTTCGGAGGCGAACGATGTCAAGTCATCGCCGAAAATGACGACTCCCAAAAAGCACGCGCGGCCGACGTCGCGCTCGCCGATGAAGAAGCCGGCGGCGGGGGCGTCACCTCGTCGGTCTCCTCGCTCTGCGAAAAAGCACACTCTGCGTCAGCAAGCCGAGGCGCTGAAGGTGCGCGGGAATCAAAACTTCCACGCGAAATCGTATGAATCGGCGTTACAGGCGTACACGGAAGCTTTGGCGATCGAATTCGACGACACGGCTTTCCGCGCGGTGCTGCACGCGAACAAAGCCGCGGCGCTGCAAGCCATGGGGAAATTTTGCGACGCCGTCATGGAGTGCTGCGTGTCGCGAACGTACGACGACGGCTACATCCGCTCGCTGCAGCGACGCGCAGACGCGTATTTATCTATGGGAGACTGGCCGCAGGCGATGAAGGATCTCGAAGAGCTCGAACCGCACATGGGAGAGGATTGCGCGCTCAAACTTCGCGAGGCCAAGCGCAAGGTGAAGAACGGCTGCACGAGCTGCGAGCACTACTCGGTGCTCGGTCTGCACTCGCGAGCGACGAAAGCCGACGTCACCAAGGCGTACAAGTCGCTCGCTCTCAAGTTTCATCCGGACAAGGCACCGAGCGACGCGGTTCGGCCCGCGTCCGAAGCGCTCTTCAAGCGCGTCGCCGAG
>Ga0255770_10003025_pt1 | contig 14719 bp, 18 predicted proteins | sample 071ome_22_FD_179968 | JGI IMG/M metagenome (GOLD analysis project Ga0255770, IMG submission 179968) | Coastal salt marsh microbial communities from the Groves Creek Marsh, Skidaway Island, Georgia - 071404AT metaG (version 2) | ecosystem: Environmental > Aquatic > Marine > Intertidal zone >... | reverse complement strand
GCTTTGTTCTTCTTTCGTTTTCCGCCGTTGCATCCTCCACAGACTTTTTAATCGAAACCAAGTCAGCTCGTACTCCTGCCAACCGCTCTTCAAGCTCTCCTTTATCCAAGAGGGCCACTGGCAGATCTCGATCAATGCTTCGATAAAGGTCTTCCCACTCTCTTTGCATTTTGTTTTTATATTCGAAACGTTCATTGTTTCGTTTAATTTCTTGAATTCTTGTTGTAATTTCACGCATTTTCTCCTCTGCGAAAGAAATCTTTGTAGCTTCCTCCGTAATTAGACTTTGCTTGAATGTCTCTTGAACATTTTGCTCACAAGTCGGACATTTACCTTTCAAATCTTCCAGTTTTTTCATCAGCCTCTTTGACCCCGCTACGACCCCGGTAAGATTGCCAAGCTCTGACTGTAGGGTATCATATGATTCTTTTGCATTTACATCAATATTCTGTATTTCTTGAATATTTATTTGCTTGAGCAAAGAGATGCACTGATTATTTTGTGAGATTTTTTTATTTTTTTCCGAAATATTTTCAATTTCTTTCGTTAGTGAACGGAATTGCTTCTCAAGTTCTTCCGTATCATTTTCAATTTCTAGCATAGGCAGTACGATAGTATCTCTCAATTTATTATCGGACAACCATTTTTCCACAGTTGCTATTTTTGATTTAACTGCGGAAATTTCCAATGATAAATTTTTAGAAGCATTTTTAAATACTTCAAACAGCTCTACATATTCTTCAAGGTGCAACAAGTCAATAAGAAACTTCTTTCTTGTTGTATCTGTTGCTGTAAGAAACTGTAGACTCGCATTTGTATTTTGATATACAAGCTGCGAGAAAGTTTTAAAATCTATACCAATTACTTCTTGTATTGTTTTAAATGTGTTTGTAGCTGTATGGCTCGAAATATCTTCGCCATTCTTTAAAAATACTACTTTAATATTTGCTTTTCTATCAATTGAGACCACATATGCATCTTCGTCTTTTGTAAACTCGAGATGAATATTATAGCCATTATTTACATAACGATTTGGTATATCTGCTTTTTTGATACCCTTTGAGTTTTTGTTAAAAAGGGCTTCTTCAATAATTAACGGTATAGACGACTTGCCCATACCGTTTGTTCCAATTATTTGAGTTACTATATTTTCTTCTAAGTCGAGGCTATTATTCGACCCGTAACTAAAGCAGTTATTCCATTGTAGTTTTTTGAGCGTAATCATTAAAAGTGCCTACTATATTTTGAATTTTATCATCTTCTAATTCCAAGATATATGCTAGATACTCTACTAACTCTTCTTGGATGCTCATATCTTTATTCATTACCAGAGCTGCTTCACTACTACGCTTTACAACTTTTTTATCTAGTAAATCACTATTTTTTACATTTGCTAAATCTTGTATATCACCTTCTAGCTCGTAAATAGTATGATGATATTCAGTAGGAATCATTTCATTTGGATCGGCTACTGTTTTTCGTATTAGTTGTGGAAGGTCAAAAGGCTCCCACATCCACTTCCAAGTGTTTGGATTTATTAATATGTATCCAGTCTGTACTTCTGTTCTATGAAAGGAAGTGGTCATTGGAGACCCCGGATATACTATATTTCTTTGGCTATTACTATGGGCGTGTAAATCGCCCGCAAATACGATTGGAAAATCTTCAAACCTGTCTAAGTCCACCTCTGGCTTGACATGGGGAGGTATTTCTCCTCGTACATGAGTAAATAGTGGTTTATCCTGTACAAACTTTTCGATGCTTTCCGGTCGGTGTAAATCCGCATACGGAAGCACATTAAACCCAAAATCTGAATCATAATAAGAAATATCTACGATCTGTACTAAGGGATTAATATCTCTACTTACTTGCTTTAGTTGTGTAAAGAAAGTTTTATTCTTTTTTGTTGCTTCGTGATTGCCGTCATAGATAAGAGTGGGAATCTGTACTTCCCGAATAAACGAAAAGTACAGTTCCAGTTCTTCCATGTTAGGCAGACGATCAAAAAGGTCTCCACCTATGATGTGCATGTTGCACTCTTTTTCGAGAGAATGAATCTGCTCAAAAAACAATTCATAGCGGCGAAGTGCCCACTCGCGTGGAACATTTTTTTGACCTAGCTTTAAATGCCAGTCTGCCGTAAAAAGTATCATGAAATGGCAAACTCCGCATCTAGTGCTTCATCATCAATTTCATTTGTGTCAGCTTGACGTACTCTGTCGAGCAGCTCTTTTTGAGCATCAGGGGTTGGACGAGGCATAACATCATCCATAGACTTCAGACCTTCTACAAGGGCCAGTTCGTCATCATCAAGAGCACGAGGCTTGCACTTCAGCACTTGAAGTTGATACTCTACATTGTAGGGCAGTGGGCCAGTTTTAACTCGCTTGAACTTAACGTCCCAGCCAGTTTCGACATCTGTAGGATCGCCCAAATCTTCGGCAGCAGTGAGAATTTGCTCCCACAACTTCTTCTTTAGATTGACAATCTTGACTTCGCCATTGTGAATGCACTGCATTACATAGCTCCAGCCACACTTCAGATCGGGATAGTATTCACGAACCCAATCTTTTTCTTTGTTATTAAACCGCTCTTCATTACGATCAAAAGACAGACACTCCAAAGGAATGTTCTTGTCGTTCTCACCAGTAACCCAATACACGTATCGAGCAAGAATATCGCCAACGAGACGAATAGAGTTATCCCCGTCCTGGTAGCTATAAGTAGTAATGTTGGATTTTTGAGCAGCGCCCTTTGATTTGTTAAAGCTTAATGCCATTCTGTTTTCTCCTGTGGGACTTCTTCATACAGAAAATGTAACTTGTCATCTTCCATGTAAAGTAGTCTGTCGTCGTTTTCTAAGTGTTGAAAGGGATCTAGTGGCATTTCCAATAGATCTAGTGTAATATCGCCAGAGGCGAAGTATTCTCCGAGAGACCGCATACTTGCAAAAGCTAAGTATATTGCAATATCTCGGCGAGAATGTCTAAACGCATTGTATAAAAGAACATCGGGGTGTACCAAAAAAGAATCTCCCGCAAAGTTTGTTTCATAAAACTTATAAATGGGATCGTACTTATTTCGAGGTATACTTTGCTTAACCAGCATCTCAAATATCATAAAAATACCTGATGGCTCGCCATTTGCAACAGTGAATATCTTTTTCCAATCGTATAGAAGCATATATTATACTAAAAAATAACTTGGGTGTCAAGAACTATTTTTCTATCCTATTTGTTCAATTTTCCAGCCTTGTTTCATGTAGTAGCCCATTCTGTTAGAAGCCTGCGTTCTGGCAGTATTTCCTTTTAAATGTATATCTACAATTACAGGGGTTTGTTTTCCTTCTTGCTCTCGGATAACTCTTCCGATGAGCTGGGTGAGGAGGGGTTCGTTGTTAATGGGCGTACCGAGTATAAGGACAGAGAGGGAATTGACTGATATACCTTCGCTAAATATTGCTTGAGTCCCAAATAAAATGTTTTTACTTCCATAGTTAATCTCATTGAGAAGCGTTTCTCTTTGTTCATGCGGAACTTCGCCCGTAACACAAATTGCATTATCTCCAACCAGTTCGGCGCAGCTTCGTAAAAAATGCACACGATCGGACACTACAAGTACCTTGTGACCTCGGGCTGCATAAGTTGCAGCAAGAAGTGAAACGGTATGACGATATTCTTCATTGTTTGCCAAATTTGTAACACGGTTTGCCCAAGGAATACGGGCTCCATCCATGAATCGTATTTCTGATTTTATTATTTGTACTTTTGGCGTCATAAAGTTTTCCTTTGGGGGTTTGAAAACTTTACTGCCAAAGTAATCACGAAAGACTACATGTTTGCCATCTTTTCTTTCAATTGTGCCTGATAGTCCGATCTTATATCGACAGTAATTTGTGTCGATAACTTTGGAAAAAGTTGGACTGCTTACATGGTGCATTTCATCCAGTATAATTGTTCCAAATTCTTTACGAATCTTCGGAATATTGCGGTATAAACTCTGAGTGTTGCCAATTACGATAGGAGCGTCAAGATTAAACTTTCCGCTTCCTATAATTCCAGGCGTAAATCCATAGACTTTCTCTACTTCTTTTGCCCACTGGTTTCGTAGTGGTACAGTGTGTACAACTACAAGTGTTTTTTGTCCGAGTTTTCCGGCTATCGCCAACCCCGTAAAAGTCTTACCCCAGCTTACCCACGCGTTGATGATACAGTTATCATCGAGCTCGTCATAGACTGCTTGTTGAGATTCTCGGAGTACAAACCTAAAATCAGGAAAATCAACAGGCACATTAATCCTTTTGTCAACAATTTCATAGTCATTTGGTATTAAATCCGTTCTTCCGATTGGTATGGTAACAAGATTCTCTCGAACCCGTGCCATATTTTTTATAACAATAGGTGGGTCATTTGGATTCTGCGGAGGTATTTTATAAGTCAGCTCTTTGCTGAGATGCTCCTTATACTCCCGAGTTACTTCCAAATAGATTCTATTGCTAATTACTGCTTTCATAAACCTAAATCTGTTTTTGCGGTTATGTATTGCTTGACGAATTCACTTCTTACAATATCTTTAATATCAAAGTCAATAAAATCAAACTCGTTCATTGCTTTTAAAATTCGTACAAAGTCTTTTAAGCCGTTTTTTGCCAAATCTGTTTGACGAAAATCGCCACAAAATAGTACTCTACAATCCTGCCCGATTCTTGTTATAATTGAGTCTAGCTCATGAAAAGTCATATTCTGACATTCATCAATTAGAATTACTGCGTTTCTTAGTGTGACTCCACGAATAAAAGAAGTGGTCATAAAATGTACTAACCCTTTCGTTTTGAGAATTTCATAAGCATCTCCTCTTTGAAAAAGTTCTATACAAATATCTTTATATGGCTCTTCATAGACTGAGGCTTTTTCTTTTTCGTTTCCGGGTAGGAAACCTATATCACGAGTAGGTACTGCACTTCTTATAATTACGAGCCGTTCGTATATACCTTTTGTCATATCATCAAACGCTAAGTATGACGATATAAAAGTTTTTCCTGTTCCTGCTACTCCGTGCAGCATTAAGTTTTTAGTACTTTCAAACGCAATTACTTGATTTTTTGTAAGTGGTTCGATCTCTTGTAAATCTAAATTTGCTCCCGCAAGAGTCTTTTTTCTTCTCGACATAAAATTATACTTTTCTTCGAGTGTCCTTTAGTTTTTCTTCGGAGTACTCATATAACAGCCAAGGCAATCCGCCTATATGAAGTACACCTGCCCAAGTTAATTCTCGGGGAGGTGGACGCGGTATGGTAAAAGGAAAATTAACATCCTTTAACCAAAGTACAGAAGCTTTTTCCTTTAATTCAACTTTTCGTATTTTGTAGTATTTTAAAGATGAATTCATAGTTTTTTGATAGATAAAAGGAGTGCCTCCACTATCAATAAAAGTTTTAGTGTTCTGCTTTAGTATTCCAATTAACGAATCTATTGAATGTCTTAAAGGTACTAACTCTGTAAAATGAGTTTGTAAACGACGTATGCCGAGAGAAGCTCCCGGCATATTTCGATCGTCTACTACTTGATTATCAATAAGTAATAATCCATCTATCAATTCCCAATTACTGCTTGGAAGAACAAAAACTGGAAATTTAATCTTTTTTATTTCTTTGTAGGTAACGATCAATTTTACGAAATCTTTTATTGTATTTACGTTTAAGCTTTTTTCTTACGCCCGCTCTCCATCTAAATAAACCTTTAGATTTAGAAGAGAGCGCATCGTATTCATCTCCGCCTTTCATTTTAATACGTTTCATACATTTTCTCAAATTTGCCCATGGAGTAATCATCTCCAACTTCGAAGTCACATCCTACAGGTGCTCCTGAGATAGATACACCTCTATCCATCTGAATAAAGTTTTGAAGTTTTTCACAGTAAAAGTCTATTTCATCTTCTGGAACTTCTGCCAGAATTGAGTCATGAACCAATGCAAATATTCGTGATTTCATATTTTGAGACTTAATAAACTGTCCCATATCTATTGCACCTAGAAGGTTAATATCAGAAGCAGTAGACTGCACCAGAAAATTAAGACCAGACCTAATGCTATGACTTTTGATGCCTGCGTCTGTAGATGAGACATTCGGCAATCTCCTTTTGCGGCCAAAAAAGCTATAAATAAATCCATTGTGCTCGATAAATTTTTGATTATTGTCAATCCACTTTCTCAACTTATGAAAAGATCGAAAATAATCATCAATAACTTCTTTTGCCTCTTGCTGGCTAAAATAAGTGCCTGAATCTTTAGTAACTTGTTCACTAATCTTCTTCGGGCCCGCGCCATACATAATACCAAATGTTACTGCTTTTGCGGCTTGGCGTTGTGTTCCATATAATTCTGCGACATCTTCTACGTCACATGGAAGTTTAAATACTGTTTTTGCAATCGTACTATGAAAGTTTCCTCCACTACGAAATACATTCATCAACGCTTCATCGTCTGCAAGTTTTGCAGCAACATACACTTCTGCAGTAGTTAAGTCCATAGCCACAATCTTATGACCTGGAGCTGCTTTGATACACCCTTTTACAATAGGATTATCACGAGGTAACTGCTGCATATTTAACTTACCACTACTTGATAAACGACCAGAAGTCGTACCATGCAGGTTAAAATTTGTTCTCAATCGACTATCTCTATCGAGCTGAGGAATAATCTTGTCTAAGTAAGTATTCTTGATTTTAGACTTCTGACGAATATCAAGAATAAGTCCAGGTACTTCCGACTGTGCTGATAGTGCATTTAACACTTCTGCGTCGGTAGAGTCAGCTCCCGTACCTGTTTTCTTTCCTGTAGGGTTTAAGCCTAACATATCAAACAGTAGCTTTCGAAGTTGCACTGTGCTGTTTGGATTAAACTCTGCTCCTTGTATTTCTTCGAACTTACGAATCTTTGGATTCTTATAAAGAGTACGAATAGCTTCATCAATATCTTGTTGCATTAAAACCTGAGACTTTTCCAATCGGTCATAGTCAAAGGGTACGCCATTATCTTGAGTATCAATTAAAAATCTACAACCTGGGATAAGAATGTTATCGTAAACCCATGCTAACTTCTTATTCTGCTTGATTTTTACGAATTTTTCGTAAATAAGAAAAGTACATACAGCATCCATTGCTGCATAAGTTTTCATTATATCAAAAGGAATCCACTCCCATCGGAAATCACCCTTTAATATACCATTTTCCTTACGGTACTGCTCAATCCAATCATACATCGGTTTTTCATAGTCACCATAAGGAGTGTATTTTAAAGATAACTGCTTGAGTCCATGACCTCCAGGGTTCTCATCAATGAGATAATGAAGAAGCATGGTGTCTTCAAAGCGCGGAAATCTAAAGTTAAAATGATACTCAAAAAATGCCATGTCAAACTTGGCATTGTGAAATACTACAATTTTCTTATCAAAAAGTTCTTGAAGCAATCGTTCAGTATCATCATCAAAACAATCGGTGTCAATATAAGCCCCACTAGCCCCATTATAACTAAGACTAATACCCAGCATATGACCGTTCCGAGGATAGAGTCCAGTAGTCTCTGAGTCCAGAGCAATATAGTCTCCCTCGTGTCTAATAGCCTGTTCGATAAAAGCATTTGCTTCCTCCGTACTTTGTATACCAAAAGCAATATTATTGTCTATGACTACTTCTTCAATTTCTCCTCGAATATAAGAGATAATATTATCTTTCGAAGATTCCCAAGTGTTTCTTGCTTCTGGTTTAAAAGCAAGCATCGCTGGGTTTATAACAGGAAGAAATTTACCTTCTACTTTCTTTCCTGAATATTCTGTTACTGAATTAATTTTTGTAAAATACTTGAGTGCATCAGAGCCTACTAGAATAATCCAGTCATATAACTCTGTATCAATCTGTATATCACAGTCTCGTTTCAGAACTTTCTTGATAGCAGGATCAGAACATAACTGATACTGGTCAAAATCAAAAGCTCCGCCAAATTCATATTTAAAATCTGTTCTACTTGGTTTGGTCTCTATTAGAGCGACCTTTGGGCTCGTCATATACTACTCCTATGAGTAAAGTTTTTGTTTCAATTTCTGTACTTGATTTTCTGATAATCCACCGGGGTCTTTATCTGGTACGTTAATGTTTCTTACTAATAAGTCGACATTTTCGCACATTTGTTTTACATTTTCTGCTGCTTTTTGTCCTGCTTCATCTCCATCAAAAAATACTACTGCTTGTTCTACTCCTTGAAGCCGAAGAATTGATAGTTTATCTTCGTTAATATTCCTTGTGCCGAAACAGCAAACTGCATTTGTCAATCCTTTGTCGTGCAGATTTATCATATCGTAGATTCCTTCTACAAGAATAACGCTGCCTTGTATTGGGGTGACTTTCGAAGGATACAGAGGCATTCGTGCCCCAGGAGGGCTAATAAGATACTTTGGTGTACCTCCAGTCATGTGTCGAGCATTAAATGCTACAATCTTTCCAGATATGTCACGAATTGGAAATACTACTCGACCAATAAAGTGTTCATGATCTTGAAAAGCTTCAAACTTACGGTAGGTTTCTGGTTTAATATTTCTCCAGTTTCCAACGTAAGGTAATGCACTTGGGGGAAAAGACAAGCCTACACTTTCAGCTCTCTTTTCACGAATTTTCTTCTTAATAAGTTCTCTGCGTAAGTGTAAAAAACTTGCCTTTTCCCCAAAATGCACAAAAAGACTTCCCTTGAAGCCACAAGAGAAGCAATGAAAAATTCCTGTAATTTGATCTACCCGCATACTTGGATTACTGTCATCATGCTCAGGGCTGAGACAAGATACGACAAAATCCTTTCCTTTGGGGGTAAAAGGAACTTTTCTACTTTCAAGTAATTCTTGTACGTTCACTAACAGTCCGAGTCAAAAGATTGCCATTCGTCATATTCAGTAGGCTCATCATATTCACCTTCGTCGTATCCTTCTGCAAAGGTATGTACTAAATCTTCTTCGATAGCATACTGACAACCATGGTAGTAGTCTTTATGTTCGTCATCCAGTAGATGAAAATATGAAGAAATACGAGCCAGCATTGTTTCTGCCAGCTCTATATTTCCTTCCGCCATTGCTGCTTCGAGAATATCAAAATAGGGGCCAACTTTAACCTCTACTCTTGGTGCTAAACTCATCTTCTCATACTCGCTAGTTCTTTCATCTGTTGTTCGTCTATAATAGGTACGGCATTGGACTTATGCATGGTTCCGATACCTTTAACAAGGGTTCCTGTGTAACGTGGCGATTCCACTCGAGCGGCAACTCCAGCTGTGTCGGGGGCTGAAGGGTACTCGGGGGTTTCTCGTCGCCTATGGGGATTTCCAGTAGTATCCCCAGCCTTTGCAGATATATGTTTTCGTCGATTATACGTTTTCTTTTTTCTTCCTGAGAAAGTGTGGCCCATTGATCCATAGTAAATCCCCATAAAAAACTCCTGCCATTTGAAGATATATTATACCAAAAAATAGCAGGAGTGTCAAGAATTATTTTTAGATGTCGTTTATTTCTTCGCCAGTCTTATGCTCATTTTCTTCTTTTTCATCTGGCGTGAGTGCTGATTCTGGCCCTATTTTTAGAGTTTCCCAATTCATTGTAGAAGTGAATGTTCCCATTTTACCACTTCTCATTTTAGTACAATTAAATGTCATAATAGCATCTTCAGTTCTCCACGTATCAATCGTGAAAGCTGCGTCTGCCGCATCGAGAATACCCTTGGCGAAGCGAGCTTCTCCAGTAGCATCTATCTGATAAGGACTATAAACCGGCACTTCATACTCCTGGGCCATTGATTTCAGTGCTTTACTTACTTCTATCTGCTCAGTCCAGTCATACTGACCTGCGCGTGACGGAAGATTAGAACGCTTGACTTGATTGATATAATCAACAATAATTACACCAACATCCATCGCACTTTTGACTTTCTTATCCAGCTCGGCTCGAATCTTTGAAAGAGTGAGAGAAGCATCGTAGACAACATCCAACTGCTGAGTCGGGAGAAGCTCACAGTTAGTCTTTAGATCGTAGTGTAGGCGATCAAAGTCTCGATGTTCTTTGTACAAATTCAATTTTTCTTCTGGGTTCACAAAACGGTTAGCCCACCAAGCTGCAACAAGCTCCCACTCCGTAACACTAAGATTACGTTTCCGAATACGCTCGTGTGGAACTCCAGTCGCAATGGAACAGCATCTTTGTAGAATTTCTCGACTATCCATCTCGATTGTGAAATAGATAGCAGACTTTCCACTTTCATACACTGTATTTGCAATGTTACAGCAAGTAATGGATTTCCCTGCCCCGCGGCGACCCCCGACAAGAATTAAGTCTCGGGGAGAAAACTTGAATTCTTCGTCGAATGCGGAGTTCATACCGAGGGGCAGGTACTTTTCCAATTCCTCTTCTGCAGGAAACAGGGAAATACGTTGCATACTTTCCTGGGGCTGCTCTAGCTCTACTTTTTCTTCTATATCTAGAACAATCTGGTGCAGATGAGATACTGACTCTTCCGCATCTTCAAAAGATATGGAATGGTCAATATATTTCTCAAGAGAATACAGTATCTCTTTTTGAGTGTACTCATTCTTGAGATATTGAAGCAGCATAGAAGGTTCTGCTTCAACTTCAAGTGCTTCAATAGCAAGAAGTTTTTCTTGCGTAGCACTATCCCGAATCTCAAACTTTAGATCCTCAAATGTAGGAACAGTATGATACTTCTGGGAGTGTCCATCAATAATACTAAAGATGGTATGGTACTCGTTAGGCAAATAATGCTTACGCAGATAGCTCCAGGTATCAGAATCCTGAAGCACAATAATCTGTTTGATTAATGCAGAAGCAATATTCAATTAAGTTCCCCGAGTACACAAAAAAGCAACCGCAACGCACCCGCTACGGTTGCTCAAAAGAAAGTCTACTTAACCAGCAGCCTTTTCTTTCTTTGAAGCGCCGTCATAGTCAGCGGCTGAAAGGCCACGACGAGTCAGCATAGTCTTGACACCGCGAGCAGTCTTGCCGATTGCTTCCGCGATCTCTTCAACGGTCATTCCAGACACATCACCAAGGTCTGCCAAAGGATCTTCTTTGGCTCCACCCTTGGTGTGCTCTTGACGAGGAATAGCGTCGATTTCACCTGAACGAAGCAGGCTGAGAGCCTTACCACGTACAGAGTTTACAGAGCGATCAAGAGCTTCTGCAATAGCTTCAACGAACGCACCATCATTTACCATAGAGATAAACTTAGACTCCTCTTCGGGAGAGTAGGTACGAACAGTCTCAACCTTGGGAGCAGGCTTGACATGATCGGTCAATTCCATAGACAAAATCTTGCCTTGGATAGACTTAGCGGAGAAAGCTCCGCCTTCAAAATGCTCAGCAATTTGAGCATAGGTGTACTCACCGCTGTTGTCAGAGACAAAAGCAGCAAGAGTTGCTTCTTGATCTGCGCTAAAAGCACGATTTGATCGAGAAGAAGCCAGTTCTACTTCAAAGCCCATTTTACGGAGCTTGCTAGAAACAGAACGGGTAGAAGTGCCAAGCTCATCTGCTGCTTCAGCAACAGTGTCTTGGGAGACAGGGCTCTCGTTACCTACGAAAGCTGTCAGTTGAGCGGTACGCTCATCAGTCCACTTAGGAAGTGCCATATTAGTGTTCTCCTAGAAATTCACTTAAATTAGTTACAATATTTACGCCAGAATCTCTGGCCTGTTTAGTTTTTGCGGATTCTATACCACTTTCATTTACAAGAATCGTTACGTCTTTAGTCAAACTAGACTTTACTTCATAGCCCAGGCTTGACAAAGTTTCAGTCGCATCAGCTTTTGTTTTGAAACTCTTCAATCGTCCACTAATACAAACTACTCCTTTTCTCTCTACTTTCTGTTCGGTAACGAACTTAAAGTCAAACGGCAAACATCCGTCATAAAAAGCATAAAAATCTTTTGAGAGCCAAGACATAAGATTCTCGGTAGCTTTTGGGCCTAATCCGGCACGCTTACAAGTGTCTGCGTTAATTTCAGTAATATTTTCAACAGTCTCAGACAGCTTCTTCGTTGCCGTGTTTCCGATTAATGGAATACCAAAAGCGGGCAATACTAAATTAAGAGGAGCAGACTTAGAGTTATCTATCTCCTTCTTTAATTTGATTGCAATTTTTTCTGAGTTAAGTGCAGACGTAATATAATCTACATCAAGCTCATATAACTGGTCGAAATCTTGAATATCAAGTTTTTCGATAGCAGCAGGGCCTAAGCCCTTAATTTTCAGAGTTTTAGCAAAATGCTCGATTTTCTTTTGCTTTTGGGCACCGCAAACGGTACTCTTGCAGTAGAGAAGTTGATTTATCCACTGAAGATTAGACCCACAGGATGGGCAATCTGATGGAGGCACAATCTCACGCAGCATTTAGTTTCTCCGAAAAAGTAAAATATATTATACGAAAAGTTGAGGTAAAAGTCAAGAATTATTTTTCTTTTGGTCTACACGTCGTAAAATTCGAGGTATAATTTCCCCACTTCGAATAACCTCTACAGTACAGCCTATTTCTAGTTCCAAGCTGCGAATGTACTCGATGTTGTGTAAAGTAGCCCTGCTCACAATGGCTCCTTCCACTTCGACTGGACTAAGAATGGCGACCGGGCTGACTACACCCGATTTACCAACTTGCCACACAACATCGAGCAATTCTGTATGTACACCCTCTTTCTGCTCTTTGAGAGCGAAAGCACCGCGAGGATGGTGAGCTGTATGTCCCATCTTATTAAAAGATTTTTGATTGTTAATACGATATACCCAACCATCCGTAGGATAGTTACTGGCATCGAAGGTATTAACAGCATTAAATCCTTGATCGGCTAATGCTTTTAATATAGTAGAGTACTGATCGTAGTCAAGACCAGACTTATGGATGTCATATGCGACAAAAACAAGATTCTCAGCGCGAGCCTCGAACTCTTTGATGTCTTTGAGGTTTAATGACCCCGAAGCTACATTTCTAGCATTAGTAACATTTGAAGGGCAAACTATCTCACCTGTAATCTGAACCTCTCCCCGTAGAGAGATAGTTGGGGGTACAAGTAAAGCAAGTTTGTCGGTAATATCTCGGCCAAGATTACCGTCCCCTCTAGTTAATCCAAGAGCAAACTGTTTATTTACATAAAGTAAAGATACAGCGGCTCCGTCTAACTTGGGAGTTTTAATATAGCCAGATATATTTCCAGCTTCAGTTATATCGAAATATTTCTGAAGTGAGTACATACGATACAAGTGAGGCACCCCGTCTGTAACAACGTGCCCAACCTGATCGTAAGAATACTTTGCAGCAAGACTATCAAACTCAGCGTCCGAAATAATAGGAGCGCCAGAGTAGTAAGCTAGACTCGCCTTTTCAAGAAAATCACGCATAGTATCTCCCAAATTTGAAAAGATATTATACTAAAAGTTTAGGAAAAAGTCAAGAACTATTTTAAGTAAAGGTTATTTATTAAGTCCTGGAACTGCTCCTCAATAATTTCCTTACTTTCAGCCAGAGAAAGTATCTCTGTGAGCCCTACGAATAGCTCTCTTGAATTGTGAAAATCTAGAGGCATTGCTACTCCTTCAGGGGTAGGTTTCCATTCTTCGTTAAAGTCCAAATAGTACTTACGAAGATGCAAATATTCTATACCCCTAAAACTACTTACTATTAGCCTGACTTGAACTTCTTTTTCTTCATCGTAATGTATGACTTTTTCATACATTTCTGGAGCTTCATGTAGTTCCATAACTAGCCCTCGTTCTGTAAAACTGAAGACAACGGTACTACACTAGTTACATTCGCAGGTTTTAATAAGCGATAGGAATCTGTGTCCCAACAAAATAACAATAATGTTTCGTTAGACTCTTTTGCTCTATTTTTCTTCTCTCGTATATATGGTGTGGAAAAATCCAGGGTACATACATTATACTTTAGTTTATTTGAGTTTTCACTCCTATAAGTAATAATTGCATCACCATACTCATTTACAATGTCTGCTAGTTCTTCTTTTTTCACAAATACTCCTTAGGTAGCAGGTCAGTAAAATTTTTTACTTTGCCGAACTCTAAGGTTCTTTCTTTAGATAGCAGAAAACCACTCCCCCGAAAGGAAGTGGTTATAGTAAAAACTTTTTTAGTTAGCGGCTACGTTACCGATAACTCCAGCAAAGTATTGAGCTGCTTTGCCCGTCAGCTTTGAAATAACATCTTCGTCAACTTCTTGACCAGCATCAGTAAGAGCTGCGACCAAAGCATCTTGAGCTGCCTGCTTTGATACACGACCGCCTCCAGTGCTACCGGAGGGCTTAGTCCCACCAGTAGCGGGGCTCTTTTTTACATATACACCTGCTTTGGTAAGAATCATGCGAACACCGTTAGGTGACTCTTCTAGTTCTTCTGCGATTGACTTAACAATCTCCATGCTCGTTTCGGGGGTAGGATCTTGCTCTTCATACATTGCTACTGCTTGAGCTTTCTTATCGTCGTCCCATGCCATTCTTCTTTTCCTCTTTTTGTTAGTGGAGCCTGGGCAAACACCCAGACGTTTAAGTTGTTGCATATAAAATCGGTCAGACATAGCTTTCCTCAATTTTGAAAATATATTATACTTCAAAACAAAGCAAAATGTCAAGAACTATTTTTAGGTATGTGAGTGATACTTTACTATTTTT
>Ga0255770_10003002_pt1 | contig 14770 bp, 9 predicted proteins | sample 071ome_22_FD_179968 | JGI IMG/M metagenome (GOLD analysis project Ga0255770, IMG submission 179968) | Coastal salt marsh microbial communities from the Groves Creek Marsh, Skidaway Island, Georgia - 071404AT metaG (version 2) | ecosystem: Environmental > Aquatic > Marine > Intertidal zone > Salt... | reverse complement strand
TGGCATCTCCTGAGTACATAATTAAACGCTATAACAAAGCAAAAGCGGCACGTAATAACTGGCTAGATGTATGGCAGGAGTGTTATGACTATAGCTTGCCATTGCGTGAAGGTTTCTTTCAAGAAGCAGCCGGTCAATCACGCATGGATAAAATCTTTGATGAAACCGCAGTGGTTGGAGTGCAAGAGTTTGCTTCTCGATTGCAAGCCGGTATCGTGCCTAACTATTCAACATGGTTCCGTTTAGAAGCAGGTAGCGATGTTCCACGTGAAACTCGTCAACAGATTCAAGGCGAGCTAGATGAAATAACTGAGTATGTGTCTGAGATTATTCAACATTCTAACTTTTCCCAAGAAGTACATGAATGTTTTTTAGACCTGTCGGTTGGCACTGCAAATATGCTAATCGAAGAAGGTGACGAGATTAATCCAGTTAAGTTTTTATCGGTTCCGCAGACTCAGATTATTCTTGATAGTGGCCCATTCGATCAGATCGATGGTGTTTATCGTGAACGTGCAGTTAAAGCAAAAGACATTAAGGTTATCTGGCCTAAGGCTAAGCTTGGCTCACAACTTACTAACAAGATTCAGCAGAATCCTGATTCTACCTGCTCATTTATTGATGCGGTATACCGTGATTGGTCTGATAAAACTAAAGAAGTTTATCGATATTGCGTTATTGACTTGGAATCACAGACAGAAATTATTTCTGGTGAGTTCAAAGGTGAAGGTTCTCGCCCATGGGTTAACTTCCGTTGGTCAAAAGCTGCCGGTGAAACCTATGGTCGAGGCCCATTAATGAATGCGCTACCGGCAATCAAGGTATGTAACTTGACTATGCAGCTTGTGCTTGAGAATGCACAGATGGCTATCGGTGGTATTTGGCAAGCTGAAGATGATGGCGTAATTAATGTTGACACAATTGAGCTAATTCCCGGAACCATTGTCCCAAGAAGCCCGAATTCACGAGGCTTGGAAGCTATTACCTCTCCTGCAAAGTTCGATGTATCTCAGTTGATCATCCAGAATATGCAGGAAAATATTAAACGAGCGTTGTACAACGTGGACTTAGGTAGGACAGATACTACACCGATGTCAGCAACAGAAGTCGCTGCACGTCAGTCTAACTTGGCTGAAATTATTGGTTCTGCTTACGGCAGACTACAGGCAGAGTTTGTTAATCCTGTTATTCGCCGCGTCATTGCTATCTTGAAAAAACAAGGCAAGATTGAAATTCCTAAGATTGATGGGCGCGAAGTTAAAATTGTTGCAAAGTCGCCATTGGCTCGTGCGCAACGCAATCAGGACATTATGCAGTTGACTAATTTTATTGGGTTGGTTACACAGACTATGGGGCCTGAGGCTGCATCTCAGTTTGTTGATGCCGGTAATGCGGTGAAGCAGTTGGCTGAGTGGTATGAAGTCCCGCAAAATATTTTAATTGACGAAACCGCTCGTCAGATGGCTGCAAAAGAGGCGCAAGCACAGCAAATGCAGCAGATGATGATGCAGCAACAGGCTCAACCACTACCTGAGGGAATGTTACCTTGAAAAACATCGATGGCATTGCAAGGTCAGAAGATGCAGAAAAACAGATTAATGAGGCAATTGCCCTAGCTTTTAAAGGAAAGTCGGGAGAGTTTGCCTTAAAGTATCTGCGTTCAATTAGTATCGAGCGTGTTATGGGGCCAAGTTTTGACCCTAATTCTTTAGCTCATATTGAAGGTCAACGATATATCGTGGGCATTATTGAGCAACGTATTAAGCAAGCACAAAAAGGAGATCAGCCATGACTGAAATGACAACTGAATCTGCTCCAACTGAGGGACAGGTCACTGAAGAAGCTGCGGTAGAGGTAGCATCTCGCCCTGATTATTTGCCTGAAAAGTTTTGGAATTCTGAAGAAGGCGCACCAAACATTGAGGGCATGGCAAAGTCGTACAGCGAGCTAGAAAAAAAATTTAGCCAACGTGCGTCTAGCTTGAAAGAAGAATTGCAAGCCGAATTAATGTCTGAGCGCAAAGAAGGCGTACCGGAATCGCCCGAAGGCTATGAATTTACTGCACCTGAGATTCCCAATATGCCCGAGGGTTGGGATGTTCAGATGCAATCAGATGACCCAATGCTAAATTGGTGGCGTGAAACCGCACACCAACAAGGTATGAGCCAAGAGCAGTTCCAAGATGGTATTAACAAGTACTTTGATCTGCATTTTGGCAGTTTGCCTGACCGAGAAGGTGAGCTAAAAGCACTGGGCGACAACGCTCAAGACCGCATTGATCGTGTGGATATGTGGCTAAATAAGAATCTTGATGAGAATGAATACAACGCAATTGCAGATTTTGCTGTAACCGCTGACGCAATACAGGTTTTGGAAAAAATTATTGGCATTGAGCAGTCTGAGCCTAGCCTATCAAGCTTTGAAGGCGAGCCGATGACTGGCAATGTGAATGAGGACAAGCTCCGTCAGATGATGGATGACCCTCGCTACTGGAAGCAGGGCGAGATCGATGATGCTTACCGCGCCGAGGTAACAAAAGCGTGGCAAAAGCATTATGGGTAAGTGAGTACTTGCTAACTTAGCAACCCTTGTATATGCTTCCCATAGCCCCGATGCGCTGATGCCTAGCCCCATGGGTAACTAGGCTGACTCGACAAAGGACAAGCTGATATTTAATTAAACTCTATTGGAGAACTGTTATGGCTAACACAATCGATACAGCCTTTGTTAAACAGTTTGAGAGCGAAGTACATCTAGCTTATCAGCGTAACGGTGCAAAGCTTCTCAACACTGTTCGTCGCAAGACAAACATTACAGGTGAATCTACCACCTTCCAAAAAATTGGTACTGGCACTGCAGGTACTAAGTCACGTAATGCACAAGTTCCATTGGCGAATCTTGAGCACACCAAAGTAGAGTGTTCACTCACTGATTACTACTTAGGTGAGTACATCGACAAGCTTGACGAGTTGAAGATTCAGCACGACGAGCGTGGCGCTGTATCTACTTCTTTGTCTAACGCATTGGGTCGTCAGTCTGATCAGCTCATCATTGATGCAGTTGACGGTTCTGGTAACGCAACCACTGGTACTGGCGCTCTTACTCAAGCTAAACTTGAAGAAATCTACGAAGCGTTTGGTAACAATGACGTTGCTGATGACGGTCAGCGTTACTTGTTGGTTTCACCTCAGGGTTGGACTGACTTGATGGGTATTACTGAGTTCTCAAGCCGTGACTACGTGCCTGAAGCTGAGTTGCCTTGGAAAGGCGCGGGCTTCTCTGCTAAGCGTTTCATGTCGTTCTTCGTCATGACTCACTCTGGCTTGTCTGCTACTGGTGCTGTTCGTAACTCTTTGGCTTATCACCGTTCAGCAGTAGGTGCTGCGTCTGGTGCTGAAGTATCTATGGACGTTACTTGGCAGGGTAAAGAGCAAGCTCACTTGATGGTAGCTTCTATGTCGCAAGGCGCAGTCTTGATTGACGACAATGGTTGTTACATCCTCAAGCACACTGAATCTTAAGGGGGTAACTCATGGCATATTCAGCTGACAACATGAAGCGTATGAACGTAGGCGACGAGTCTATGTACATCTACAAGTCATCCGATGCAATTGCTACTGTAGCTGCATCTGGTTACTTCAACAGCGCATACGCTGAATTAAAGAAAGGTGATGCAATCATTGTGATTGACTCATCAACTCCTACCATCGACATCTGTGTAGTGTCTAGCACCACTGGTGCTACCACTGTTACAGTAGTTAACGGTAGCTAATAGTCTGGGGGCTTCGGCCCCCATTCTTTAGGAATTATTATGGGCGCGACAACAAAGATAGCCGTTGCACAAAAAGCTTGTGCATTAATCGGTATGCAGCCAATTACTGCTTTTACTGACGATAGCTCAGAAGCTATTGTTCTTAATGCTATCTATGATGAAATTGTTGAGTCTGAATTAGCGGGTTATCCGTGGCGTTTTGCGATGGCACAACGCACGTTAAACCGTTTAGTAAGCGAACCTGCTTCACGTTGGGACGCTGCTTATCAAATACCATCTGATATTTTGATGGTAAGGGCTGTGACTGTAAGTGATAGTCCAATTCAATTTGACCGATATGATGACAACATTTACTGCGATGCAGGGGTAAATGAGACTGTTGTTTTAGATGGAACATATCGAGTTCTTGAAACTGATTGGCCTGCATTTTTCCGGCTTGGGATTGAGTATCGATTAGCTGCTGCATTAGCTAGCGGCGTATCTATGCAAGCGGATATGGCACAGCTTTTTGATGAAAAGGCTGAGTTACAAATTCGTAAAGCAAAACAGATTGATGCATCATCTCAAACAACCAGAAAGGTAAACCTAAATCGTTTAGTTAACGCGAGAATGTAAGCCATGAGAAAGGTCAGAACGCTCCAGACTAACTTTGCGTCTGGTCAACTAGACCCATTAATGGCGGCACGTAGCGATACAAAGTCCTACGTTAATGGCGCGGAAACTCTTACCAATGTAATGAATCTTGTTCAAGGTGGCGTTAAGCGTCGCATGGGCATGAAACGTCTAGGTTATGCTACTGATCACAAAGCTGCATCTAGGTTGATTCCTTTTGTTTTTAATGATGAACAGCAATACATAATATCTACTCGATACGACAATAATAGCTCATCTGGTGGAGTAATAATTTATGACCCAGATACAGGAAATGAAGTAGCCAATATGATTGGGTTTCCATGGACTGCAGACTCACATCAGTTTTTAACGTATACCCAACGTAACGATGTATTAATTTTGACGCATGAAGATATGCCGCCACAAGTTATTACTCGTACTGGTGCTACAACATTTACTCGTTCTGATTTTGCATTTGATGAAGATTTGGCAGGTGGTAAACGCTACTCACCGTTTTACGCATTTCAAGCAAGCACAGTAACTATTACTCCTTCAGCACGTACTGGCACAGGTATTACGCTAACTACTTCTGCTGATCACTGGACATCTGATCATGTCGGCTCTCGTGTTTCTATTCACGGTCAACAGTGTTCTATTACTAGCTATACGTCAGCTACGGTTGTTACCGCAGACGTAGAAGAAGATTTGTTTATGGATCAGGATATAACGATTACTGATTCAAGCGAATATATTATTGGCGAAGTTGTTACGCAAACTGACACAGAGGCACAAGGCGAAATTGTTGCTATACCTAATGCAACAACCATACGTGTTGCAAATTTAAAGAAAGTAAAATTTACTCATCAATCAACTGGCGAAGCGACTGTTGGTGGTTTGTCTGGTGCGGCGCAAAAAGCATCTGCTGTTGCTGATGTGGCAACACCATTAGCGACACGCGATTGGAAAGAAGAAGCATTTAGTGCAGCTCGTGGCTATCCTCGTAGCGTATTGTTTCATGGTCAGCGTCTTTGGTTTGGTGGGTCGCGTGATTTACCCTCGCATTTGTTTAGTTCTAAAATATCTGCATTCTTTAATTTTGATACGGGTACTGCATTAGATGATGAATCTATACAGGCTCCAATTACTTCTAACCAAGTAAACACAATTAAGCATTTAGTATCTGCCGGACATTTGCAAGTGTTCACAGATCAAGCAGAATTTTATTGTCCAGAAACTTTAGACAGTCCTCTTACTCCCGCAACATTTAATGTACGCAGACAATCATCATACGGCTGTGCTGATGTAATGCCATTAGCGTTTGACCGCGCAACATTGTTTGTGCAAAACACAGGTAAGGTTGTTCGTGAATTTAAATGGGAAGAAATTGAAGGCGGCTATACGCCTAACGCAATATCACTTATCGCTAGTAATCTCTTGGATTCTGGTGGGATTGTGGATACTGCTGTCATATATGGTTTAGATAATAGACCGGAGCAGTATGCTTTTTTCTTAAACGCTGACGGCACTTTAGCTGTATATCATGCTGCTCGTAATGAGCAAATTAGTGCTTGGTCTAAATGGGAAACAAATGGACAGATACTTAGTATCTGTACTTTAAATGGAAAGTTATATGCAGTAGTAGATCGTCCTGATATGGGCAGTAATAAATCTTTAGAAGTGTTTGATGAAAATGTTACTTTAGATTGCGCACATACAAGAGAATATACAACCGCTAGAAATGATTTTACTTTTAATACAACTATTTTAAATGATCAGACAGTAGGTATAGTTGCTGATTATCATCATTCAAGTGACGATGACTATGTGCAAAATGCTTTTTATCTTGGTGATGATGTAGTAACAACGCAAACAGTTAACTTGCCAAATGATTATTTAGCTAACAGGGTAACTGTTGGTTATAACTTTGATTCTGTTGTTAAAACTATGCCAATTGATTATGGCGCAGCAGATGGTCAAATTTTAAGTATTCCTAAAAAAATAAGCTGCGTAGATGTTTTGTTAAACTCAACATTGGCTGCAAAAGTACAAGGCAAAAATTTAATTTTGCGTGATGCAACAGATGATTTTTCTTTACCTGCAACACCTAAAACAGGTCGTGAGCGTTTTTACTTATTAGGTTGGGATAAACTCGGTCAAATAGAAATAAAGTCCACAACGCCTTTAGACTTTACGTTGCTTGGCTTAATGATGGAGATTGCATACTAATGGCTGCTAATCCACTTACATTTGCAGTTATTGCTAGTACGGCTGTATCTGCATATTCGGCTATACAGCAAGGCAAATACGCTAAAGTTGCGGCAGAAGCTGAGCGTCAACAATATGAAGAAGAAAAACGATTGGCTGCACTTCGAGCAATTGAAGATGCTAATGCGCGTGATCGTGAGTTAATTGCAGCTCAAGCATCTAATAAGGCTTTGTTTGCGGCAAAAACAGGTACAGATCCTAATCAGTCTGCATCGTTTTTAGCATTGCGTGATGCTAATGAAGCAGCGGCAGAACGAGATGTTGGTGCTATTCGATTAATGGGTGCAGCAACAGCACGTAAATATCAGTTATCGTCATGGAATAGCGGCTTAGAAGGCAAATCTGCAATGATGGCAGGATATGCTAAAGCAGGTAGCACACTGCTTGGCGGTTACATAGATTATAAAAAGGCAACAGGATAATGGCTAAGTTAGTACGTCAAAAATCTACAGCTCAACTTGGGCCTGTTGGCGTTGTTCGCATGACAGGTTTGCGCTCACAAGCAGAAGCTTGGGGTGAAACTGGTAGGGCTGCTGATAAATTAACAAATGTATTTACAAGAGAGCTTACGGCTGAAAGTAAACGCAGAGCTAATGAAGAATTTGCTGATTATGTAAATAATCCAGAAACTAATTTACATGGTGCTGTACGCAAAAATGCTAAGGGAGAAGCTATTTATGTAGCTGATGCTGATGGTGTGCCAACTGAGCTTCCACCTAACTTGCAACAAAAAAAGTTAAAAGACGAAGGCATTTTTAGTGGCGCGTACACAGAAGAAATTAATCGATTAGCTAGAGAACACAATAAAAATCTAGCTATTAATAATATGCGTTCATATTTAAGTGGGCAGTATGCATTACAAGAATCTTCAAAAAAATGGGATCCTGCTTTATTTAATGCAAACGGCACAGCATATATTCAAGAAACAATTAAAAGCGTTAGTCCTGCTGTTCAAGCTGAAGTATTTAATGATGCTACATCAAGACTAAGCGTATTTTTTAATACCATACAGCAACAAGCATATTTAAAAACACAAGAAGATGCTATTGCTTCAAAAGAGCGCAGAGTTGACCAAGTAACTGGTGAAGTTAGAGATAGTATTGCTAATACTGCATTAGGCTTAACTTATGATTCTGGACTTCAACGTCAATTAGCTACAGCTTTTCAAGAAGAATTAGATTTATCTCAGTCAAAAGGCGAGGACGCTATTGCTCGTGGTAAACGTATTGATGCGTTTAACATGACTATTGCTAATGGTCAGATACAAAATCAAGTCACTATGATGGCTTCTGATGAAACAGGATTTACTGCTGAAGATAATTTAGAAATGAGCAGGTATCTTGATGGTCTTATTAGCGGACAATCAAAGATTACAGGTGCTTTTGTTAATTCTGAAACAAACGAGATTGAAGTTCGCGAAGGCACAATTGGCGAAATGATTCCTAATCTTGATGATCGCCAAAGATTGTTTGCTAATCTTGGTGGTGTTATTAAGACTAAGCGCGATATCTGGGAAGCAGAAGAAAAGTTTTACGAAAATACGCAACTAGAAATATTACGCGGTTTGCGTTCTCAGCTTTATTTAGCTGCTGAAAGTGGTGATGTTTCTGCTATATCTAATGTGCAGAATCAAATCAATGAATGGCAGCAAGGTTTAAAAGGCAACAAAGCTAACGAGCTGCGTGAAAAAGGCGCTTACTCAATGCTATGGGCTAAAAAACAATTAGCTAGTGAATACTCAGATGTTATTTCTGAAGGCTATGCTAAAGGCTTAGCAACACTAAACAATGAATTAATACAGCAATTGTCATCAGCACAAAGTAATTTATACACTGAACAGTTTCGTATTGGTGACGAAGAATTCCAACAAGCTTTAAAAGATAAAGGTTGGGATGCTGTTTATGCTGATCAAAAGAAAAAGTATCAAGTATTAACAAGTATGCTTGCTGCTAACAAACCATCTAAGTCACAACAAGAATACGAAGGATTGATTAGAAATCCTGATGCTACCGGCAAGCAAACTAAAAAGCTTGGTGATGTAGCTGCTTCTGCTGCAAATCTTGTTGCAGGTGGTGAGTACAAACCATTGCAAGCTGATAGCCAAGGTCTTATTAGTTGGCAAAATGATTGGCAGATTATTGGCCCTGCTGTTACATCAACTGGCATTATTCCAAGTCAACTTCGTGAGCGCATTACAAATGCGTTTCAAAACAGAGATGCAATGGCAATTGTTAATGGTGCGCGTCTTGTTATGGAAATGCGTGACAAGGGTGTGCCACTTGAAAACATTAAGTCTGCGCTAGGCGATGACGCACACATTGCATTAACTCAAGTCATGAAAGATTTAACAATGACCAGTGAAATGGCATTGTCAGAAGAAACGCTTGACCGCGCATTAACTTATTACAATCAAGAAACTCGCCCATTAATGAAATGGGACGCAACATTAAAGCGTGAGTTTGATGCAAAAATGGATACAGCTCACGAAAGTATTTTGCCATTTGGTTTAGGTGATGAGTCACCTTACCCGCCTAAAATGAAAGCTGACCTTACAGCTCGTGCAAAGATTGCTATTGAAAAAGGCGAAGCAACTACAGCCGGTGAAGCTTTTGATATTGCTTACGATGACGTTATTAAAACCCGCAGAATTTGGGGTGAGTCTAAATACGGCGTGTCAGATACTTGGAATAAATATCCTATTGAACAAGCGTATAAGGGCTTTACTGGCAAACAGTTAAACGCTCATATTCGTCAAAGTATGCTTGATTTTGCGGGCAACATGGTTCGCATTGGCACAGGCGAAGAAGTTAATTTACTAACTGACTTTGCATTACCGGCTGCTGAAGATGTTAATGGCGAGTTTGGCTACATGGAAGATTTGCGCCAAGAGCAAATTGCTAGTGGCAAAGGCTACAAACTGGCATTTACTCATGTTCGTGGCACTGGCCCTACTTCTGTATATCGAGCTAATGTTCGTGCTGCTGATGGATCATTGCAACCAATGTACACAACAGATGGTCGTGAAGTTGAAGTAGACATTAGCAAAACCTACGGCATCTTTAATCAAGGCAAAGATGCAATGCGTGTCATTGATGCTCAGATTGAAGATTTGCAAACTAAGTATGAGTACTTAGATAACTACCCATTGCACTTAGGTTCTGTTGCAGCTCCGGGCTATGCGTCAAATGAACGACTAAAGAAAGTACAAGAGTGGCAGGAAGTTCAACAAGACATTGCTGCGTTACAGGATATTCGTACTCGATTAGATCGAGCTACTGACATTGTTGATGATGAAGTCATCATGCAATATGCGGGTAAAAACGTAATTACTGAGATTCAAAAGATTCGCAATGAAATTACGTCAATGCCAGTTAATGAGTACAACAAATTTGATGCGCTAGATCGTGAAGGCAAACTACAATGGATGCGTGATCGTGGATTGTTGATGGAGTAATCATGGCGTACTTAAAGCCTATTGAAGGCCCAGACTTACAGATTGAAGGCTCACCTACTCAGGTAGAGGCTAAGACTCGTGAGTACACGCCACTTGATAATTTGTTTGCATCGATAACGTATGACACGTGGATGGGTCAGGCTTGGTTAGCAGCGCAAGCACAGCAAAATATTATTGATGAAATGGGGCCATGGGTAGACGATTCTACTTACGATCCTATTACTGATCCGTCTAACGAAGGCTATGAGCAACAGGTTATTGGTGCTAAATCTGCCGGTGAAGCTGCCTATATGCGCCGCATGGTTGATTACAACACTAGCGGTAAAGCTGAGCTAGAGTACAGTGGCGCAGGTGTTAGCCGTTTTATGTCACAGTTTGCTGACCCGTTAACGTATGCACCAATACCTTTTGCTAAAGGTTTGTCATTTGTACCTGCATTTAAAAAGTCATTAGCTCCTGCCGGAGCATCGATTAGTGCGTCAGAAGGTGGTCGTTATTACTTAGACCCAACAATGTCTGAGGAAGAACTGGCTATATCTATTGGGACTGGCACATTGCTTAGCTCTACTTTGGTAGGCGGGTTGAGTCATTTTACTCGTGGCACATTTAAACGTGCGCCATCGGCTAAAGGTGTTGCTGATACTGTTGATCAAATCAATGGACAAGCTAAACCGCTACGTCCTGATTCTGAGCGCTCTACTGTAGAAAATTTTGCGGCTGATTTGTTTCCTGAAATACAGGGCAAAGTCAGAATTAAAGTGCAAACAATTGATGAGTCTGTACGCGCTCCTTATGCTGACGGCACATTCCCTGCGGCATTTCATCGCAGAGAAACTGGTGAGATCTTTATTGACGAAGATCGGTTGCGCTTACAGTTTGATACTAAGCCGTGGACTTCGCCTAGAGAATTAGCTGACGGTTCATCTGCAACACCGCTTAATCGTGATTTTCAAACACCCGACGATTGGGTCAACTTTGTTGTAGCACATGAAAAAGCTCATGTTGTTGAAGGCCCTAAACGTGCAGATGAAACATTAGGTCAATACGAGGATCGAGTTAATGCGACAGCGTTACGTGAATTTGATCGAGCAACAACTGCGGGACGTAAAGCACCTGTTCCTGAAAAATTGGTTAATAACAAAGCTGATGCAGATGCAGCACTCGCTCAGAGTAACCTTGAGCTTAAAGCTGTTAAATCTGAGGTTGCTAAGATTGACGCGGAAATTAAACCGTACCAAGACAAAATAGATGCTGACCCTGCCAATAACAAAGGTGGTCGCATTACTAAGCTCAAAAAGAAAATTGATGAGCTAAAAAGACAGCGCGACTTTTTAGATGCAGAAGTTGAAACTTTACGACTTAAACAAGAGGGTTTAGAGTTTGATGCTGTTAATGCTCAACGCGCTATAGATGAGTTTGAGGTAAACCCTGACTCAGAAGCGTATGGCTTTATGGCAACTGGTTTGGGTGAGCGACACATTACTTGGTCGCAATTGCCGTTTTATGTCATGAAGAACACTAAGCTGCGCGAGCTTGCTCCGCAGTTAGCCGGTCGTTGGATGGCGCTTGCACACAAGATTGCAGGATCGCCGGGGCTTATGCACGAAGGTGCGCGACAAGGTTTAGCTGTTGATGCGTCTGTTGAGATGCTAAGTAAACACTGGCACTACCGTTACCGCACAGCAATTGATGCAACTGAAAAGTTGTATATGAAATATGCCAAAGGCATTGAAGATGCAACACGTGGTCAAGCATTAATTGAAAAAGGTCGTCAGGCTATTGATGAGCTAAAGCCATCATTTGTCGGTGGCCCATCAGGCAATAGCGGCAAACTTAGTATTAAAGAGTTTAGAAAGTCTATTAGTCGATCATTAATGGATGATGATCGCCCTACTAATGTTCCTGAGATTGATGAAGCTGTACGACAATGGCGCGCATTTTTTGATGAGTTTGAAAAAGCCGGTAAAGAAACTGGTGTATTCCAATCTGCTCGCAGAGTGCAACGTGATATTGATCGCATTAAAGAGCGTCTTAAAGATATTTACGGCAAGAAAAAATATCAGCAAGAATACGAAGAATTACTGCTAAAGCTAGATGATGCAGAAGAATCTTTGGTTTACGCAAAGATGGCTGACACATCAAATCAAAAGTACTTTCATCGTATCTGGCGACTTGATGAGATTGAGAAAAATTCCGGTGTTTTTTTAGATAAATTACGTACGCATTTCCGTACAAACCCGCACGTAGGTAAAGGCGGCAAGCTTGAAGGCCCTAAATTTGAAGTGCAGTTAGAAGCTAGGGTTCAAGAAACTTATGCGACTATCCGTAAGGAAGCGATATTCCAAGATACGCTAGGCATGATTAACAAAGGTGATCGTGCATCACGTATCAAAGCTCGTATAGCTAAGCTTGAGGAAGATATTGCGACCGGCAGTAACATGGAAAAGATTGCTGATGGCATTGATCCTGTAGCGGTTAAGAAAGAACAAATCCGATTGCTTAAAAAAGACCTTCAGAAAGGTGGCGATGGTGTTGGTGGCCCTACCCCTACACTGACTCGTAAGCTCGACATTAAAGAGCGTGACTTCCTAGAATTCCTAGAGCAAGACGTAGATATTGTTGCTCAGCACTACACTATGCGTATGGCTCCGGCAATAGAAATGTCACGAAAGTTTGGTGATTTTCGGATTGACTCGTATATTAAAGAGCTGTCACTAGAACTAGACAACTTTGCTGCTGCTAATCCCAGCAAATCTGCTGAGATTATGGCTGAAAAAGAACGTCTGATTCAGGCAACTCATGACCTGCGTGACAAAGTATTAGGTGTCTATGGCATTCCTGATGACCCATCTGCCTTGACTCCACGCACTCTGCGCCTTCTAAAGGCTTGGAACGTCTTAACTCTCATGGGTAAGGCATGGATGGCGGCACTGGCTGATGCGGGCCGTATAGCCATGTCAGAGGGTTTTACACGGACATTTGGTTCTATGCTGCAATCTTCTATGCAGCGTATAGAAAAAGGTCGTGGCAGCGAATTCTTTATTGCGGGCAAAGAAGTTGAGATGGCGGGCGAGGCAATGGATATTGTCATGGCTTCTCGATTCCACTCGATGACCGATATGGAAGGCTCAATGTACGGGCTGTCTAAGATGGAGCGCGGTATGTACTCCATGCAAGGCCCATTCTTCTTAATGAATATGCTGTCGGTGTGGACTGACAACGCTAAACGATTTGCCGGATCATTAATCCAATCTCGCATGATTGAGGATTCGATAGCTTTTGCCGATGGTACTTTGCCTAAAGAGCGCATGACTCGACTTGCTGCTATTGGTATTGACAAAGAAATGGCGACTCGTTTTGTTAAGCAGTGGCAACAGGCAGGTGAAACCAAGGGTGATCACTTGTTTTTGGCTAATACTGAAAACTGGGCAGATCAAGGCGCAGTACGCTCATTCCGTGCTTTTTTGGCACAAGAAGTTAATACCGCAGTTATTACGCCACACGCCGCAGACAAGCTAAACTTTATGTCAAAACCACTAGGTTCTGTGCTTATGCAGTATCGAGGTTTTGGTTTATCGGCGACTCAGCGAATTATGGGTGCAGCATTACAACAACGCGACAAGTCAGCATTGGCGGGTGTTGCAAGCATGATTGGCTTAGCTGCTATGGTTGATAACTGGCGTAGACCTGACTATGTAGATTTAGATCTTGGTGAGGTTGTATTCAGAGCAATTGAAACATCTGGTGTAACAGGTGTGTTCTCAGATATTAACTCTGCATTAGAGATTGCTTCTGGACAACAGTACGGATTACGTCCGATGCTTGGCTTTGACCCTGTAATTAAAGATCCTACATGGGCGCAAAGAACAGGCGCACCTCTTGGTGCAGTTGGTTCACAATGGTTACAATTCGCGTATGCTTTAACAGATCCGGAAGCAGATGGCAATGACGTTGCAAGGGGTATTCGCTATATGATTCCGTATCAAAACTTATGGTTTTGGTCTGACCTATGGGGTCGGGCGCAAAGAACAGCTGCCGAAACGATTGACAAGGAATAATTAATGGCACACGTAACAATTCCAGATACATCACCTCGAGTTCAATATTCTGTAGGCGGCACATTAACAACAGATTTTGTTATTCCTTATGCATATTTTGATGAAACAGATATTTTTGTTTATGTAGATGGCACATTAAAAACATTAGGCGAACTACAGGATTACACTATTACTGGTGACTATGTTGATCCTGATGAAATAGATGCAAGCCTTGGTTTTACAGGCGGTACAGTTGTATTAAATACTGGCGTAACTAATGCCGTTGTTACTATTGTTAGGGATGTTCCTGTTAAGCGCGAAACTGATTTTAATATTAGTGGCCCATTTAACATCACTGCTTTAAATACTGAGTTAGATAAAGTCACAGCTCAGATTCAGCAACAAGAGCAAGCTAATCAGTATAACCTAAGAGTAGATCAATTTGATCAATATACTGATCTAACTATTCCAGTTAAAGATGATCGTAAAGGCAAGGTCTTAGCATTTGATAGCACAACGGGCGACCCTATTGCAGGGCCAGATTCGTCTGATGTGCAAGATTTGTTTGACAACATTAATGCAGATTTATATGTAAGAAATTCTGGCGACACATTAGATGGTGACTTAACT